>Ga0210406_10000417_pt1 | contig 58881 bp, 63 predicted proteins | sample IncBWC30MmetaG_FD_155454 | JGI IMG/M metagenome (GOLD analysis project Ga0210406, IMG submission 155454) | Forest soil microbial communities from Barre Woods Harvard Forest LTER site, Petersham, Massachusetts, United States - Inc-BW-C-30-M | ecosystem: Environmental > Terrestrial > Soil >...
GTCCGGCTGGCGCGTCAGACTTTTTGAACAGCGGCCCTATCTCGGTGGCCGCGCAACCTCGTACGTTCTCCCCAGCGGAGAGCACGTGGACAATTGCCAGCACGTCACGCTAGGCTGCTGCACCAATCTCGACGATTTCTACCGCCGCGTCGGCTCCGCGAACAAAGTTAAATTCTTTGACCGCCTCTTCTTCCTTGACCCGCAAGGCCGCAGCGGCGCAATGCAAGCCGGAATCCTGCCTGCTCCCTTCCACATGACCGGGTCATTCGCCACATTTGCCCCACTCTCACTCGGTGACAAACTTTCCATCGCACGCGCGATGCTCGCAATTCTGCGTACCGCGGGAAAACCAAAGGAAGTGGACACTCCCTCCGGAATCTCCATGCTCGATTGGCTCAAAAGCAAAAAACAAACGCCTCGCGCCATCGAACGCTTTTGGCGTGTCGTCCTCGTCAGCGCGCTCGACGAAGAACTAGATCGCACCGACGCCCGCTTCGGCATTGATGTTTTCTGGAAGGCCTTTCTTTCAAACCGTACTGGTTACCGCATGGGCGTGCCAGTCGTTCCGCTCGCCGACCTCTATGAAGGCTGCCGAGTTGCTATCGAAAAAAAGGGAGGGGAAGTAACCCTGCGCGCTCCTGCGCGTGGCATTCGCTGCGAAAACGGCTCCGTCGCCGCCGTCCAATTCGATAATTCGCGCGAAGAATCCGCAGATGCTTACGTTTTCGCCGTTCCGCACACAGCACTGGACACTCTACTTCCGCAGGAAATCAAATCGGCAAATCCCGCGCTCACGACGCTAGAGAAAATCAGAGTCTCGCCTATCACCGGCGTCCATTTCTGGTTCGACCGCCCCGTCACCAGCGAACCCTTCATCACACTTCTCGACACCAACGTCCAGTGGGTCTTCAATAAAACTGCCCTTTACGCGGATCAGTCGGACGCGCAAGTTCCCGGCGCACAGCAATATCTTCAATTAGTCATCAGCGCGTCCTACGACCTGCTCAAGAAATCCCGCGAAGAAATCATCGAACTTTGCCTCAAGGAAATTCGCCAAGCGCTTCCCGCTGGGCGCGAAGCCCAGCTCGTCAAAGCCACCGTCATCAAGGAAGCCTCCGCCACCTTTTCCCCGGAACCCGGCGTGGATCGCTTCCGCCCCGCGCAAACCACAGATACGCCCGGCCTCTTCCTCGCTGGCGACTGGACCGCCACCGGCTGGCCCGCCACCATGGAAGGCGCCGTCCGCAGCGGCTACCTCGCCGCCGAAGCCATCCTCCGCTCTGCCAACACGCCCGCCAAATTCCTCCAGCCCGATCTCCCGCCCACAGGTCTTTCCAAGCTTTTCTCATAACTCCAATCGGCTGAAATGTTTAGCAGTTCACTTGAATTAAGGCGCCCTTCCTTCCGCCACTATTGCTTGAAGATTCGTGTCCGCCCAATATGGAAATGCGCGCCAGGCAATTCCCTTATGACACGCGCTTACTCGCCCTTCCCCGCGCAAAAAGGGGAGCGAAATCTCTCGCTCCCCTTGGTCTTTCTTGAAGTACTGCGTCCTTTATGGTTGTGGAGATACCGGCGCTGGTACGGCCGTGCGATTTCCGGGAACAATCTGCGTCTGATAGGCAAACACTTCCCGGCTACGCGGATCAACGAATACCTTCAGCCAATGCACGTCGTTAATACCGTTCTCTTGATGGTCTCCAAACGTCTCCACGCGCGTGAAGTTTTCCAGCCGCGCGCCGCTCGCGCTAAGGAAGGGTTTATCTATCCGGAAATAGTGCGAATCGCCGTGTACATACGCTACCGGCTTGCCAAACGCAATCACTTGCTCGCGCAGCGCTTGCAGGAACTGCTGGAATCCGTCCGGCTGGCCGTCCGTTTCGGCCAGCGTCTTCGGGTCACGCAACGGTCCCCGCGTTCTGTCGGTTAGATCAAATCCCGGATCCGCCTGCGAAATGAACATGATGGCCGTGGAATGCCGTTGTTGTGCTTCTTGAAATGTTTGTTGCATCCAGGTGATGTCTGCGGCGTTGCGCGCCGCAAATTCCGCAGGATCGGGGGCTGTATCGCAAAGATTGTTGCAGGACCCTTGCATGTTCAGGGTTGCGTATGTCACTCCTCCCAGCGTCCAGCGCCGGTTCTCCACGCACGGCACGTTGCCACTTACACCGAGGCACGTCGGGTCCGTTTGCACTTCCTGATGCAAACGATGCTGCCCCAGCGTAAACGGTGTGCTGAAGAACACCTTGCGTTCATGGTCGAGTCGTTCAAGCGAAGAAAATCCGCCGTTGGATGGCCGGTCGCAATCGGTCCAGTCGTTGTCGCCGGGAGTCAGAATCGCTGGAGCCTTTAGCGAATTGAAATAGTTCAATGCCTGGGAATACAAAGCGTCGCTGCAGATGGTTGGAGTCACGGAGTTGGGAGTGCCATTGCCGGCCTTGAGGTCACCATCGTGCGCGGTGAATGCCAGCTCCTCGGAATTCATATCTTTGATTAGGTTCGGTATCCCAACCGTGGCCTGCACGTCCGAGTAAGGCAAATCTCCCCAAAGTCCGATTGCATAAGTCCGCAGGTCATCGCCGCGGTCATCGTCCCTATCGTCAATCTTCCCGCTCGCCGTAACGCCGCTGGCGACCGCGGCTGCGATCAATAATGCCGTTGCGGGCAGCAAGACTCTGTTGCGCTTTTTCCGTTCGGCTTGCTTTTCATCGGGATACTTGAATGTTGACATCTTCACTCTCCATGTCTGGTGTGCCGGTTCGTCGGGCGCGCCCTTAGCGCGGGCGAGCCCTGATCTCGTCCTGCTGCCAGGGCCTGCCAAGGTAGGAAAATTCGTACCGCTCTGGTTTACAGCCGCTTCAATGTTTCGTTTAAATTCTGTATGCGAATCGTTCTCGGAGCTTGAATGCGTTTTTCCGAGTGAGATTGTCGCGTCCTCAATCTCTACGCGTGAACAATCGAGAATTCTCCAATTTTTTCTTCTCGCGCTGTCATTCCTTCGCTCTCACGATCCATTGCATTGTATTCAAGTCGGCGAGATTTCTTGAATTCCTCATACGCCTCGCGCGTCTCCCAAAAATCCAGCGTCAAATAAACTCGCTCCCGCTCCACGTCGCGCACCAGCCGCGTCCCTCGATACGCCGCATCTCGCGCAAACAGCTTCGCCCACGCCCCATCCGCGCCATATACCTTCTCAAACATTTCTTCGCATCCCGACTTGACTTCGAACTCCCATAGCGCTACAAACAATGTTGTCCCATCTCCTGTACTTGGCTGTTGGCAATTCCGTTCTGAAACCCCAAGGAAGTCGCTTGCCGCGCCGAGTGTAGCAATCCGATTGGATACTAACCAGGGTGCGTTTGTTTGCCTAACAGTGTGAGCATTGGTTGTTGCCGCCCGCCCGGACGGTAATACGGAGGCGTACGTGGACCGTAAGTATGGCCATCGCGGCTATCGCGATAGCGAAAAGCAGGACAAAAAAGAACGTTCGCATGAAAAAAAGCCGCCCACCGGCGGTCCGAGAGCCAACGATCACCTCGGCCCCCGCACTCCTCGCATGGTCGGCACCGTCACTCGCGCGCGCTGTTCGAACTGCGGCGCCGTCCTCACCCCCGGTTTCGATTCCAGCGGCCAGTGTCCCAAGTGCAATTTTCAACTTCACTGCTGCAAACAATGCCGTTTCTTTGATACCGGCGCGCAATTCGAATGTACGCAGCCCGTTCCCGAGCGCATCTCCCCCAAGGATGCTCAAAACAATTGCACCTTTTACGAATTTCGGATGACCATCGAAAAAGACACCGCGCCCACCACCTATTCGCAACCTGCGCAGCAAGCGGCCATCGCGGAAGCACCTCCCTCGCGTCCACTAGACGCGCGCCAAGCCTTCGAAAATCTTTTCAAGAAATAGCTGGCTTCTCCTTCGTAGCGCTGGCTTGCCCTGTAAGGGCTTCTAGCCGGCGCGCGAGCAGCATGTCACCAAATTCTCCGGGCCCCGAATCGTGCCTTTCCTCCAAGTCTCTGGTATCTTGTCCGCGCACCCAGACCACCGATCTTGGAAAGGGAACTCGTGACCATCGACTCCGGCGCGTCTCAACCGCCGCGCAATTTATTCGCCAGCGTTTTCTCCGACGTCCAGTTTTGGGTCCCACTAGCCGTTCTCATCGCAGGCCTGCTCCTGCTCGAGTGGATTCACTAGGCTTATCCTTCATGTCATCCGTCGCCACGACCGCGCTCGAAACAAATCTCTCCTCCCGCTCTCGCTCTCTGCAACTTCTCGGCATTCTCTCCGGACTCACCGCTGGCGCCTGGCTCGGCGCCGCAGAAGCGCCCACAAAACTAGTCACGATCGGCCTCTCGCCAATGGTCATTTCGCTGGTCATGGTAGTTGGCGTCTTTCTCGCGCGCTGGAGTCTCCCCGCGCTCATCCTCGGTGCAAGTTCCATTCGCGCCGATGCGCGCCGCACTCCTCATCTCATCGTCTGGGCCATTCTCGCCGGATGCCTCTGGGCCGTCGCGAACACACTCACCATCTACGCCATTCGCGATATCGGCCTCAGCATCGCGTTTCCTCTTTGGAATTCAAACAGCCTCCTCGGCATTCTCTGGGGATTTCTTTTCTTCAACGAGCTTCGCGGCGCAGGCACACGCCGCTGGCTCGGCGTTCTCGGCGGCACGCTCATCATGTGTTTCGGTGCGGCAATTCTCGCCATCGCTTCTTCCGGCACGCACGCGCCCGGAGTAAATCCCACGCATGGAGTTTTGGCCGCGCTAGGCGCGGGCGTTCTCTGGGGCACCATGTACATCCCCTATCGCAAAGCCTATTTGAGCGGCATGAATCCGCTCTGCTTTGTCACGTTTTTCACCATCGGTGAACTCGGCATGATGTCCACGCTTTCTTTCGGAACTCTCGGCGCGCAGCAACTTTTCCATCAACTAGCGAGCGCACGCGGCGTCATCTTCTGGCTCATGCTCGGTGGCTTCATCTGGGTCATCGGCGATCTCTTCCAGCAGTACGCCGCAAAATACGTCGGCATCAGCCGCGGCATTCCGCTCTCCAATACAAATCAGCTCTGGGGTTTGCTCTGGGGCGTACTCGTCTTCGGTGAACTTCACGGCCGCTCAACGACTACATACACGCAGGTCATCGGCGGTTCGCTTCTCATGATCCTCGGCGTAGGAGCCATCGCATTTTCCAGCGCAACCGGCCAAGAACATTCACAATGGCGCGCCGCGGCGCTGCGCGAAAGCACGCGCTACAACCTCTCCTCCGATTTCGTCGAAGCTCGCATGGATGGCCGCCAGTCCGCCGGCGAAGCAGCACCTTCGCGCGGCATCCTCGATTGGCTCTTCGTCGCGCTAGCCACGGGCGTCTTCATCTATTTCGCGAGCATCGCGCGCGTTCCCAATCTTTCCGCAAATTGGACGCCCGCAATTTTCCTGTCCATCGTCACTTTAATTCTTCTCGCCACTTGCGGCCTCCGCCTCTGGCGCACCACTCGCTTCCAATGACCTCCGTCTCTCAAGTAGACGCAGCCCAGGTTGATGTAGTTGGCGTCGGCCTTAACGCCACAGACACCCTTATCCCGCTCCGCGAATTTCCCGCGCCCGGCTCGAAGGTCGAATTCGAATCCGCCAGCATTCTTCCCGGCGGACAAGTCGCCACCGCCATGGTCGCCTGCCAATCCTGGGGACTTCGCACGCGTTATGTCGGTAAATTGGGGGACGACTACGCCGCACAGTTGCATCGCGCCGAATTCGAACGCGCTGGCGTCGAAGTCCATCTCTTCAACGCACCCAGTTGCCCCAGCCATCAATCCTTCATTTTGGTGGACGCCACCGGCGAGCGCACCGTTCTGCGCCGCCACGATGTACGCCTCGCCCTTCAGCCCGTCGAACTTCAGCGTGAGTGGATTACTGCCGCCCGCGCGCTACTCCTCGACGGCCACGACACGGCGGCAGCAACCATTGCCGCCGAATGGGCTCGCGCCGCGCAAATTCCCATCATCGCCGATTTAGACGATCTCTATCCCGGCATCAACTCTCTTCTTCGAAATCTCGATTTCCTCATCACCAGCAGAGACATTCCCGGCCGCATCTCTGCCGAATCCGACCTCCAAAAATCTCTGCAAATGGTTCAGAAAAAATTCGCTAACAAACTCACCGCCGCAACGCTCGGCCACGAAGGCGTCCTCGCTTGGGACGGCGCAAAGTTTCACTACTCTCCTGCGTACAATGTGAACACTGCAGACACCACCGGCGCTGGCGACATTTTCCACGCCGCCTTTATCTATGCGCTCCTAAAAAACTGGCCCATCGCGCGCCAACTCGACTTCGCCTGCGCCGCCGCCGCCCTCAATTGCACCGCCGTGGGCGCCCGCGGCGGCATCGCGCCCCTCGCCGAAATAGAGCGCCTCATGGCCGCAAACCATCGCCATCCGGCGGCGTTCAATGTCGCGTCCCTTTGAAGATCGCGCAAGAAATTGCGTCATCCCGCAAAACAAAAATGCTGTCATCCTGAGCGATGCGAAGGATCTCAACTGAACCCCGACGAGAGGACTCCCTCTTGCGCCTTCTGCAAAAAGCGTCAAAATCTTCCCGCCTCATTCAATGAAAGGGATCCTCGTGAAATTATTCGCAAAACCTGCGTTCCTTGCGCTCGCACTTTTCTTGGCTCCCGCCGCCTCGCTCTCCCAAACGCCGGGCATGCCCGCCCGCCAAGTCGCCGTCACCATTGACGATCTCCCCGCCGGCGCCGCGCAGTTCATGTCCGCCCAGGAAATCACGGACATGACTACACGCCTCGTCGGCACGCTCAAACAGCAGCAAATCCCCGCCGTGGGCTTCGTCAACGAAGGCCGTCTCTATTCCCACACCGGAGAAGTGGACGCCCGCATCGCCGCGCTCAATCAATGGCTCGAGGCCGGCCTGGACCTCGGCAATCACACGTTCAATCACACGTCGCTCAATCGGGTCCCGCTCAAGGATTGGGAAGAAGAAGTAATTCGCGGCGAGACCGTAACAAAGCAATTGCTCGCGAGGCACAACAAGAAAATGCGCTTCTTCCGCCATCCCTATCTCGACGTCGGCCGCGACCTGCAAACTCGACGAGACGCCGAAGCATTTCTCACATCGCGCGGCTACCACATTGCACCCGTTACGCTCGATCCGTGGGACTGGGCCTTTGCTCCCATCTACGACGACGCCAAAAGACGTGGCGATACCGCGCTCCAACAAAAAATTGCCGCTTCTTACCTGGCCCATGCGGCCGCGGTGCTCGAATACGACGAAAAACTCTCTCGCGATCTTCTAGCCTACGAGCCGCCACAAATCATTCTGCTGCACGGCAACAATCTCGAAGCCGAACATATCGGCGAACTCCTCGATCTCCTTCGCAAACGCGGCTATCGCTTCATTACCCTCGAATCCGCGCTCGATGATTTCGCCTACAGTTTGCCAAACACCTATGTCGGCGAACAGGGCCCTGGTTGGCTGGAGCAATGGGCCATCACGCGTGGCCAAATCCCACGCGGCTCCCCCGAGTTCCCGCCGGACATGGAAAAACTTCGCAAAGCCCTGCCGCCCCCTCCAGGCGAAAAACCTGAGGGCGGCCCCATCCTGTAGCTTCTTGATTTTCGTGGCATAGACTTCAGTCTGTGCCACCGCGCAGTCTGCGCGCGGTGCAAGATAGCCTTTCTCACTTTCTAGGCACTACCTTTGAGGAACGGAACTGCAAGGGGAAGGGAATTTCGTAGAAACAAAAAACGAGGGCGCGTTACCCGAAGGTACCGCGCCCTCTTTAAACTGTGTCGTAGAGCTTTCCTGCTGCGCCGCCTAATCTACTCGAACGCGCATCGGCCGAAGCCTCTTGCACTCTCTTTCAATCCTGCTGCTGAGCTTTCCTGCGTCTCGACTCAATTTTATCGAAATCGCATTCCACTCTTGCCTCTTCGCCCTCTACCAATTGCGCCACAAAGTTTTTACACCCTGTTGCGCATCTCGGAAGAAGGCGCTTCAGCCAAAGCTTTCTGCGCTTTCTTTGGATTGCCCCGGAAAGTTTTTACGCTCCCCGTTTCAATCTGGCGACACAATAAATTTTCTTTGATTTCCAGTCAATGCTAATCTCTCCGCATTCCTGTGCAAATCTGTGAATGCCTGTGAATAAATCTGACTCGCATCACGCCTCATAAGTCCATTTCCCGCCAGCCATAGTCCGCTCCACCGGAATCGTCACTAGCGTTGACGGATCCTCCTTCATTGGATCCCTCCCCAGCACCACCAGATCCGCCACCTTACCCGCCTCCAGTGATCCCTTTAAATTCTCTTCAAACGATGCATACGCACCATGAATCGTCCCCACGCGAATCGCTTCTTCCACGCTAATCTTCTGCTTCGGCCCCCACACGTTTCCTTTTGTATCCGTCCGCGTCACTTCCGATTGCAGCGCCATCATCGGTACAAATTCCCCCGGTGGATAATCCGATGCCTGTGTCGGGCGAATCCCCGCGTCCAGAAACGACCGCAGCGCAAACATATGATTCAGCCGCTCTGCGCCGTAATATTTCATCTTCTCGCCGTGATAATAAACGTAGGTTGAAAACGGTGTCGGAATCGCGCCCAGCGCCGCAATCCGCGCCACAAGCCCGTCATTCACCACAGTGCAGTGTTCCAGCCGGAACCGCGCATCGCGCCGCGGACTCTCCTTCTGCAGCCGCTCGTATACGCGCAGCGACGTATCAATCCCCACGTCTCCATTTGCATGTGTGCCAATCTGCCAGCCCGCCAGATGCGCCTTTCGCCCGTACTCGTAAAGCTCTTCTTCTTTCATCACCAGGATTCCAAAATCGTTCGGCCGCCCTTCATATGCCGTCGAAAGCCGTGCCGTCCGTTCCGAAATCGAGCCATCGCACACCAGCTTCATTGCGCCCACGCGCACCCACTCGTCCCCCAGCCCCGTCCGCACGCCCGCCGCGATCATCGAATCAATATGGCGGTAGTTGATAAAGCAGTACGCGCGAAACAGCAGCTCACCCGCGTCGCGCGCATCCTGATATGCCTGCAAATCCGAAGGCGTCCCCTGCGCTTCGGTCGCTGACGTAATCCCCGTCTTCGCCAACATTTTCGAAATCAGCTTTACGCCTTCGCGGCGATCCTCCCTCGTAAAATTCTGCGGCATCACCTTGTCGATCAGCGCTTGTCCGCTCTCCGCGATTCGCCCATTTAACTTTCCCGTCACCGGGTCATGATCGATTCTTCCGCCCGCGGGATCGGGTGTTTTCTCGTCAATCCCCGCTCGCTTCATCGCCATCGAATTGCAATAAATCGTGTGCCCGCCGCGATGTTGGATGTACACCGGATGATCCGGCACTGCGGCATCCAAATCTCCAATCGTCAGCGGCCGCCCGTCCGAGGTCTTCGTGTCGTCATACTTGAATCCCATCACCCAATCGCCAGCAGGTGTCTTCGCCGCGCGTTCCCGGAGAGCCGCCGTAATCGCTGCAATCGACCGCAAATCGCAATCCACCATCCGCAAGTGCATCACGCCCGCCATCGCCGGATGCGAGTGCGCATCAATAAACCCGGGCAATACCGTACTCTTCCCAAGATCAATCTTCTTCGTCGTCGGTGAGGCCAGCGCCAGAACGTCCGCGTCGCTTCCCACTGCCAAAATCCGCCCGCGTGCAATCGCAATCGCTTCCGCCCGTGGCTCTCGCGCATTGACAGTCCAAATATTTCCGTTGTGCAGAATCAGCTCCGCCTTCTCCTGTTCCAGCGCCCACGCAAACTCAAGAGGGAAGCAAGCTATCGCCCCCGCCGCTCCCGCCGTTCCCAAAAATTCCCGCCGCTTCCTCATCTAGTGTTCCTTTCCACTCGATTTTCCGTCACCACGATCGACCTTCCTCACTCGTGCGCCTATTCCGACCGCGACGATACGGTACTAAAGGTCCGGGTTTGACTCCACATTCACCGCCAACAACCCAGTTGCCCGAGTCCCGCCTTCGTCCTAAACTATAGTTCCCTCCGCCCTAAAGAAACGAATCGAGAACGACTCATGAGCACAACCACCGCAACCCAAATGCAATCTCCTCGAATCGAAAACGGCAGGCAAATGCTCCTCGCAGGTTTAGGCGGCCGTTACAACCGCCAGACCATGCACACAATTCCGCAACTCTGGGAACGCTTCGGCCCGCATATTGGCCACGTCCCAAATCAGTCCGGCAAAGTCACCTACGGAGTCTCCTACAACCCACAGCCCGATCACTCCACGTTCGACTATTTGGCGGCCGTCGAAGTCACTAAGTTCGCGGGACTACCTACCGACTTCGTTCAACTCACGATTCCCCCGCTCAAATACGCAATCTTCCTCCATACCGATCACATCTCCAAGATCACCGAAACACTAGAGAAAATGTGGAAATCGTGGCTCCCTGCATCTGGCCATGCCCCCGCAGTCGCCTCGGGCTGCCCCATCACCTTCTTCGAGCGCTACGACGAATCCTTCAACCCAATCACGGGCCTCGGCACCGTAGAACTCTGGCTCCCCATCCAGCCATGATCCGGCATTCAGAAAAATGTTGTCATCCTGAGCGCAGCGAACGACCTCAACTGCTTGGTGAAACACTCACTCGTGGGGGTAAGGTCGATCTGTAGAGGCGACTTCAAGTAGCCATCTTCCTTTCCTTGAGTGGGTGGGTCGCCAAGGCGGAATATTCGTAATCCTTCTAATCCTTCTGTAGCATCCAAAGCGCGCCCAACCTTTCTTCATTTCACTCGACCCACAAAAACACGGAGCGTGCCCCAGGCGCGATTTTCCAGAGCCTGGGTCTTGGGTTTCGATTCGATCCTTGCTGGATGCTCTGCCCTCGCCTTCCTTATAGGATTGGCGAATCGCATCCCTTATTCGTAACAACACACCTCCGCCTTGAGCCTCGTTGGATTGTGGCGGCCATGCTATGGTCGGCTTAAACGTGGAGGAACTTACTTGATAAAGCTTTTTGGCCGACTGACGATTCTCTCCATCCTACTCATCGCGGCATTTCACCCGCGCCCTGCGTGCGCACAAGCGCAGAGCAAGCTGAAAATCGGTTTCTCCATCGAAGCTATGAACGGAGAGCGTTGGCAGACTGACCTGAGCTCCTTCGAAACACGGGTCAAACAGTTGGGTGCAGAAATGATCTCCGCCGACGCGCGCGGTGATGACGATCGCCAGCTTCAGCAAGTACAGGACATGATTAAGGCAGGCATCAATGCCCTCGTTTTGCTCCCTCACGACACCTCGAAAGCAAGCCGAATAGTGCAGGCGGCGAAAGCGGCCAATGTAAGAGTCATTAGTTATGATCGCTTGGTGTTGAACAGCGATGTAGATCTCTACATAACGTTTGACCGTGTTGAGATCGGCAGAATGCAAGCTGAATATCTCGTAAAGCGCGCGCCGCGAGGGAACTATGTCCTAATCGCTGGCTCTCCCAATGACGAAGGCGCCAAAATTCTGCATGACGCACAGATGAAAGTTCTCCAGCCCTATATTGATCGCGGTGAAATCAAAATGATTGCCGACGAGTACACCAATGACTGGCTGCCTTCCGAAGCCTACCTCTCTATGTTGAAGGCAATTGACTCCAGCAAAGGCGACGTCGCCGCCGTTCTTGCTTCCAATGATGGTTTGGCTGGAGGCGCGATTCAAGCTTTGCGCGAGCATGGACTCGCAGGAAAAGTGGCCGTCTCGGGGCAAGATGCGGATTTGGCGGCCATCATTTGCGTCGCACAGGGCGCGCAGACGATGACGGTGTATAAGCCCGTCACAAATCAAGCCCTCCGGGCCGCCGAGGAAGCAGTTCACCTGGCGAAAGGTGAAAAGCCAATCGCCGACGCAACAATCAACAACGGCAAGGCAAACGTGCCGACCATCCTGCTCAAATCGATCGTCGTCACAAAAGACAATATCAAGACCACGGTAGTAAAAGACGGATTTCAGAAACTACAGAGCATCAATCAAGCACTGTCGGAAGATCAGAAGATCAAATAAGGATTTTCTCCATAACCGCTGCATCGGCGCATTTCCTCGCACTCTCCTCATGCGATGGCGTGCCTGGCTCTGCGAGTCGAATTAAAAACCGCGCATCCGCCTGCTCATTACGCCGACGGATGCTTCAGAATCTCCGCCAAAGCGTGCAGCCGCGCCGCGTCCGCTGGACTCTTTGCTGTGGCAGCGCTCTTTTCGAGCGACGGTGCCATGCCTTTCAACCTCGCTACTTTGCCCTTGTTCATGTGCGATGTCTCCGCGTTTTGGATCGCCTTCTGCAGTGCTGAGATTTGTATCCCCGGCAGGGCTTGTGACCGCGACAACTGATCCACGTACGCCTTGGCCACGACCAACTGCGCGGGCCACTCGATCTTTTGCTGGTTCTGCACATTCAGTTCAGACACTCGAACCGTTTTTGCCGCGTCAATTTCGTTCTGCGTCAGAAATTTGCTCGGCGTCAGCTCAAACACGTCTAAGCCGCGCGCAATCTCGGAACCGTAAATGTAGCCGTTGTACCAATACGCCGACCAGTCGCCGCCCAATACCAGCATCTTCGGGTCAATCGGTCCGCGGTCGAAGTAGGCAATCTCGAACGGTTGCCCCGCGTCGGTGAAATCCATAATGGAGATTCCGCCCTGGTACCACGCCTGCACTTCGATATCGCGTCCGGGGACCGGAATCAGCGAACCGTTGTGCGCCACACAATTCTCCGAGTCGCCTTGCGCCGCCGGCAGCTTGTAGTAATTCGCAAAGGTCAGCTTGTCGTCCTTCAGACGGAAGATCGCATCCGCGCCCCATTTGTTCGGATCGTTCGCACGGCATCGCGCGCCGAGTCCGCCGCCCCACTCGTCGGTAAACACGACTTTCGTCCCATCATTCGAGAACGACGCCGAATGCCAATACGAATAATTCGGATCGTTCACCGCGTCCAAGCGCTTCGGATGTACCGGGTCCTTGATGTCGAGGACAATTCCATTTCCGGAGCACGCGCCCGCCGCTAACCCAATCGCTGAGTACACCGTGATGTCGTGGCACTGATTCGTGTCAGACGGCTTCTCCGCTCCTTTCTTGCCATGAGTGCCACCGTTGTTCAGGCCGTTCATGGCGCCGGTCCGTGGATCGATAAACAATCGAGGACTGGAAACGACCTTGGCGCCTTGCGGCGCGGCCACGGGAACTTGGATTACTTCAATCCGAAACAGCGCCGTATTCGGATCCTTGTCCGGCGCTTCACCGGAGCACCCAGCCAGTTCTTCCGGCTGACGCACAAACGATGTGCCGGACACGTAGATATAAACATTGTCCTTGTCATTGGGATCTGTCACCAGAGTATGCGTATGCGATCCGCGGCACGTCTGAACAGCTGCCACTTGCTTCGGATTCTTGATATCCGAAATGTCGAAAATTCTCACTCCACGGAACCGGTCCTTTTGTGCCGCCGGAATACGGCGCTTTTTCTCTTTGCCTTTGTCCTTATCCTCCTCTGCGGGAGGCGGAGGTTCCGGCGGAAACCCTTGCGTGCCGCAATCCAGCCGCCCATTCGGCATCTCCACGGACATGAACAGCAAATTCTTGTACACCGACACGTCGCCCTGCCCGCCCGGACACACCAGCGAAGTCAGCAGCTTCGTGCTCGCCGGGTTCGTGATGTCATAGATATTCACCCCATAAAAATTCCCCTGGAACATGTGATTGCCCTGGAACGCAAAGTCCGAGTTCGCGAACGCAAGCTGCGCAATCACGAGCTGCAGCGGCTTCGGCATCTTTGCCGCGCTGCTGATGCCGAGTTGCCCGATCATCTTCTGCACCTTCGGATCGTCCGGATCGGACACGCCCAGTTGAAACGCGTCAGGCTTCTTTAGCAGTGTTAGGTGCTTGATGCCCATCGCCACTTCGCCCGCGTCATATAGCCCAGGAGTGAGCTTGGCGCGCGGATCGTTCGCATCCGACCCCACCATCCCCGGTGGCAGCGCCGGGGCTGGCTCTGGAGCAAATGGATTTTCGTCCTCCTCCTTGTCCTTATCTTTATCTTTGTCCGCGGACTCAGGCGCTGGCCCTTGGGCTGGAGCCTGAACGGTAGCCTGGGCAGGAGCTTGAACAGGAGGAGGAGTTAGAGGAGCTTGCGCCTGCAGCTGGCTCACACCGAAAAGTAAAAGAAGCGCGGCACATCCCACGCGTAGGGCAAGACTGGGCATTCGTTTCATTTTTTCTCCTCGGAAGATTGTTTTCCCAACATACCCTTCATTATCCTGATCTCGGCGCGTTGTCCATTGTCGACATCCGTCGCGAATTCGAACAGTTCGGCATCCTGCCCTGCACCTGCGGTGTCGAACAAATCCTTTACCATCGTCAAGGCGCCATTATGATGCTGAATCATCCCAGTCAAAAATGAACGGTCGAACTCGGCATCCTTCGCCTTCCGCAACGCGTCCATCTGTTCCGTCGTAAGCATGCCGGGCATAAGTGCCATCGTTTCGCGTGGCATATCCATGCCCTCCATCGCTTTTGTCGCCATGGAAGTTGCCTCTCCTCGAGCCGCCAGCCACCGCTTCATAAACCTTATTTCGCTAGACTGCGAACTGCTGATTCGCGCTCCCAGTGACCGCAAGTCCTTATTCTCCGTATGTGACGCAATTAGGGCGGTCATCTCCACGGCCTGGGTGTGATGCATAATCATCCCCTGCATGAACTCGACGTCCGCTTGCGACCGCGGCGGCAGCGTGCCCTTCGTCGTTGGTGGCAGCGTCTTGCTCGGCTCGCCCGGCGCGCCCGGCTGCACCACAACCGGCTTCGCCCCATCAGCCTGCTGTGCCCGCACATTGGAGGAGAAGAGACCTGCAGAGCAGAAGAAACCAGCGGAGCAAAAGAGAAATGCTGAAGCGCTCGCGGCGAGCAGCATGCCATACCGCACTGCAGATCTTCGTGCAGGGCGGGGCTCGTTCCTTCGACTACAGCGCGCAAGTCCCCAGCTCAGTAAATCGCAGAACATCTTCATTCGGATTCCCGAGAATTCTGTCACGGAATCCCAATATTTTCAAAAATACTTTCCAGGTGGGGCGGGAAGTCCTTCCAAAACTTACCGTTTAAAACTTATCGCCTGTAACTCGGGTTCCGCCTTTCGCTACTTCGCTGGCTTGCCCATCGGAAACAGAGTCGGCGCTGACGGTCCTTCGCTGGCAATTTCCTCGAGTTCGGGATAATGCTGCAACAGCGGCTCCGGAACTTTTGTCTTTCCGCGCTTCAATATGCTAATCAACTGCAGTGCGTTCACCACTCCTTTGCCCTGGTAATGATTATTCGTAATCACAAAAACGTCCCGCGCGTGTTCTCCGATTTTTTCGATCCGTTTCGCCCAAGGTTTCAATTCTTCCGTCGAGTACAAATAGTTGTACCGTTCGTGCGAAGGAATATTTTCATCATCGCTAAACCAAGTGTCATAACGCCGCCCATGCAGCCGCACGTAGCCCACCGTAGACGTGGTCTCCTCCGTCGCCTTCAGCGAACGGCCAATCACCGGCTGATCAATGTTGCAGAATCCCGCGTTGTGCTCGGCCAGCAGCGCAAACGCCTCCGGCGCGTTCCACGAAGCATGCCGCACTTCCACGACGAGCGGAAAATCCGCAAACCGTTTCAAAAGTTGCGTCAAATACATCATCGTTTCCGCAGTCCGGTGAAACGAAAAAGGGAATTGCAAGAGCACGGCGCCCAATTTTCCCGCATCACGTAGCGTCTCGAACCCCGCTCGCACCAGCTTTTCATCTTCTTCTGACGCGGGCGGCTCGTGCGTGAATCGCTGCCACAATTTCGCCGTGAAAATGAAATTCGGATTCGTGGCCACGCGTTCGATCCATTGCTTCGCATGTTCCGCTTTCACTGGATTGTAAAAAGACGTATTGATCTCAATCGTGTCAAACAGTTCGGCAAGAAACGTAGCTTCGTGAAAGCCCTTCGGTTTCCGCCGCGGATACACATACCCGTTCCAGTCCGGATAGGACCATCCTGCCGGGCCGATTCGCAGGTTTGCGTGCAAAGTTGCGTCCGATTTTTTCTTTTCTTTCTGCGCCACAGCAATTGTCCTGCCAAATTTATCTTTCACGGTAGAGTGCAGCCGACTGCGCTGTCAATGCATCCAATGCAATGCGAGCTTGCTTCGTTGCCGGGCGTCACGGCATGACGATGCAACTTGTGTTTGACTGAATGCGCAAATCGAATTGCCGCGCACGCTCCGGCTTGCTATGCTCGGGCTTCCATGCGGTGCCAAAACATGCTTCGGTCCCTTTCCTCCACGAATTCCTACAGGTGCACACATGAAACTTTCCATCGTTTTCAAGGAAGTAGAAAAGCACGCGCCCGCCGAAGCGGAAGTCCAGCGTTACGCGGGTAAGTTGTCCAAGCTGTTGAAAAATTACGATCCGGATCTAGTGCAACTCCACTGCGTATTTTCCGTTGTGCCGCGCACGGAAGAATTCGGTCTCGCCCTCAATCTGTCGCTACCCACGGGCACGCTGCACGCCACCGCAAAAAGCAAGCATCTTCGCGTGAGTTGCAAATCCGCCTTCTCTGAACTCCAAACCCAAATGAAAAAACACCTCGCGCATCTGCGCAAAGACTACGAATGGAAACGCAAACGCCCCCGCGCAGAAGCTCTAGCGTAGCCGTCATGTATCGGCGTCGGCTGGGTCCGTTGCCGTGTTTTCGATTAGAGAAGCTCTTTAGGTTTTGAATCTGTCAAAGTGTTCTGGTCGTCTTTGCCGGGCCACTTTGCACAAACCCATCGCGTGCTAAAATTGAGGATTCACGCCATAGGGCGTAGCTCAGTGGTAGAGCAGCGGCCTTTTAAACCATCCATTCGCCAGTCCAAGTGACCCCAGAAGTGACACCAGAAAACGGGACCGAAAAATTTAGGTTCGGCATCGTTCTGCGACGCCTCTCAGAAGGAAGCAAACTACCTAGAACCCCGTTTGAACTGTGCCACATATCCGCTTATGCGACGGTTGTCCCCGAGCGACCATGGAATCACGTCGCCCCCGGTGTCTTAAATTGGACAGATTGAGCCCAGTTTCCATGGGATTGTCGCTGGGAATGTCCAACCAGACCGAGCAAGAAGCGTTCCGGGGAGCCAGCCTAGCCGATGCCAAGAAGGAAATGGTGTTTCCGCGTATGACCCAATCCGCGCGGCATGCATTATCCCAGCAGAGTCGGAGACCCAATCAACCTATGAGATCCAATAGAGAGGCCCTGCCAAAAATTTCATTCGATTTGGGCGGACTGGTCACACTAAATGAAAGCTTCGCAACAGGAGAAGCTATTTTCAATCGAGGCGATATCGCCGAGACGCTCATGTACATTCAAAGAGGCCGTGTGAAACTCTCTGTGGCCTCCAAGACTGGCAAGGAGGCGATTGTCGCCATTCTGGGGTCAGGCGATTTTCTTGGTGAAGCGTGCCTCGGGAGCCAGAATATTCGTTTGAGGACCGCCACTGCGATTGTACCCACTGCTCTGAAAGTCATTGAAAGAAACGAGATGATCCGAGCGCTCCATGCTGACCATGCGCTCTCCTACTGCTTCCTCTCTTATGTGCTTTCCCGCAAAATACAGATCGAGGATGATTTCGTCGACCAGGTTTCTCAGTGCGGCGAGAGGAGACTCGCCCGCGCTCTTCTTTTGCTCGCAGGGAAGGGGAATCAGCGCAGGCTGCACAAATTTGCCGGAATAACGCAAGCGACCCTGGCAACGATGATCGGCACTACACGCTCGCGCGTCAACTTTTTCATGAATAAGTTCAGAACGCGTGGCTTTGTCAGATACCAAGGCCCTTTCGACGCGAACGGCGGGTTACACGTCAACACCTCTCTATTAACTAAGGCTCTCCGCGAATAGCTTTCAACTCTCACGCTTCGGTGGTCCGAATGTCTCGAACGACTTCAACCCCCTCGAAATTCACGACATCTATCTTCCTCGGAGTGTTCTTCCGTGAGTGGTTGTGGCTTTGCAGCAACAGAAGAATCGCAACGTGTTGAGCCCCGAGTGATTTGTCTAACCAGGATTTCTTGTGGCCCTCGGATACTCAGCGCAGACATGAGCCGCGAACTTCGTCTCGCGCTCTTGTTCGAATTTCGTCTTCATCTCGTCAATGGATTTGCCAACGAGCGACCAGGAAGACTTGAACACCCATGCGCATTTCGAGCAGCCCCACCCTTGAAAATTCGGTCTTTCGGCCCATACCAGTTTGCGAAGCATTGGTTCCATGACCACCTCTCGAGTTGGTGCGGCGATGCTTTTGTGAAAGACGGTGTCGCATTGGCCTTCGACGGCACGGGGGACGACAAAAACCGCTCTGTCCCTTGCCTTGAACGAGGTTCTGCTTTAGTCACTGCTTTTGAACACACATCAAGACCGCAGTGCGTCCAAAGGGTCTGAAGACTACCGATGCTAAAGGGCTGCTGTCTGTGGGGTATCCAACACTGGCGGGAACTGCTATCTCAATCCGAGATCATCCTCGAACTGTTGAATGACGGCGTAGCACTCACATGAGGATCGTTCGAGTTTTCTGCGGTTCACAATCTTCACTGCGCCTCGCAGGTAGTCTATAATTCCTTTTTTTTGCAGTACGGTGGCTGCCAGACTCACGGTGGATCGGTCGGTACCCATCATGGTCGCAATAAAATCGTGGGTGATCGGAAGTACTCCCAAATTCACCCTATCCTGAGTCATCAGGAGCCACCTCGAAAGACGCTGCTCTATATCGTGCAGCCGGTTGCAAGCCGCAGTCTGCGCCACTTGCATTCCTTGGAGCCCCGCATGCCTGTTCAAGATCACCTGTAACTGCGGAGCCGACCGCAAAATTCGTTCCAGCGCATTCCCCATCATTCGGAAGCCATCGCCCGCGATTTGGATAATTTCACGCACCGAACTTCTGCTCAAGCCCGCTGCCAATCCTGCCCCAACGTAGCCCTCGTTACCCACGACTCCCACTTCGACGGTTCGACCGTCTTTGGTAACTACAACTTGAGAAATCATTCCCCGGTTCGGGAAATAGACGAACTCGATCCTTTGTGTCGGCTCATGAAGGCTGAGATGATGCGGCAGGTCGATAAAAGTTAAGTCAGGGCGCATCAAGTCGTATTCATTGTCGGGCGTTGCCAAAAGTACTTTGTTGCTTACTTGTTTTCCCTCTGCGTTGGTCCGTTGACCTGCCAGTGCGTCTCGAAAGTTTTGTTGGCTCATAGCAATCCTGAACGGCACCAAAGTGCCTTACATTCATTGATGAAACTTCATGCGCCCTGAGATTCCACGTCAATTCAACCAAAAGAGGGTCTAACAAGCTGTGCAGAATGGGACGCCTCTCAAAGCAAAGAGGACCGGATCATATGGCAGATTGTCGCGCGTTGGCTGGGAATCCAGTATCGGAAAGCGGCATACTTCAGATCTTCAGCGCCTGGTAAGTCCGCTTCGAGGAAGCAACTTGTCATCGAAGATCGTTGAGTTCTGGTCTCCTCGAACCCCGTTTCTGGATCCTTTGCGAGTCCGTGGCTAGGCGAATCTTGGATGAGCATGGCGGGCCCACACGCGCGGCAAAAAAACTACTTTGCTGCTCGTGGGTTCGGGACTTTGTAGCCGTCGGTGAGGGTCGTCAGGAAAGAAACAAGGGCATCTTCCTCCCGGTCTGTGAGCTTAAGGTTCCCAAGTTGTCGTTTGTTGAGGTTGGTTGAGTCCTCGGGCACTGGCCAGCACGTGACCTTTTCGCCTGGATCACCTGCCGCGCACTTGGGCAGAACATCCCGGGTGTTGTAAAAGTGCACCACCTCTTTCAGACTTTTGAAGTAGCCATTGTGCATGTAGGCTTTCACGAAGTCAGGCCTTGGACGCATATCGACATTGCGCAAAGTGGCCACTTGGAACTTCGCGTCGAACTTCGGCGCGAGCTTGATCCACTCTGAATCAGGATTCAGTTGGCCGCTATCGCTTTGCAGCGTGCGCAGGAAAGATCCGACTCCCTTATCGACATAAGCGTCTCCGGCGGGGTTAGGAGTGTAGCCACGTTGGTCAGGCCGGCCCTCGTAGTAGATCTGTAATCCCGGATTTCTGGGGACGCCGAGATTACTGGCCGTAAAGTCTGTAAAGAGGGGCTCTTCGCCGGGCCCGCCATCGCGATGACACTCGTTGCATCGCGCCTTGCCGCGGAACAGCTCGTAACCCAATTTTTCCTGCGGCGTGAATTGGTCCGTTCCTGCCTGGACGTGGTCGTACTTGGATGTGAAGGGACTCACCTCTGGTGAGAACTCGTATGCGGAGATCGCCAAGGCGAAGCAGTCATATGCATGGTCAGCCCGCGCTCGGTCTGGCACGCTGAGATGGACCGGGTACTGATCATTCGCGGGTGGCGGCCCGGGAGTCGTACAGACTTTTTCCACGTCGGAAGGCCATTGGATGTTGAACGAGTCCGCCCCCCACACAGTCTCAAAAAGTTTGCGATAGGGAGCCTGGGAAAGGCGGTACCCAACACAAGCCGAATCCGGCAATCCCATTTCTACCGGATTCGTCGGGGGCCCCTGCGCTTGTTCGGCGCTTGGGTTCTGCAAGCGATAGCCGCTCGCGCGCATATCCCAGAAATTTCCGCCAACAAAGTCACCCTGCAGTGCATTGTAGTGGAGCACCGGCGCAAAGGGCGCGTACATGTAGCTTTGCGGCTTCCGATTGCTGAACCGCGCTCTCACCGATCCGGGATACGACACGGTCGTCAGATTCAACGATTGGACCAGCCCGGTGAATCCCGTCTCTGGCGTATGGCAAAAGCTGCACGCCTCGTTCTGACTGACCGAGAGATGCTTATCGAAGAGCAGTAGCTTTCCCAGCGTGCGGACTTGCCCCTGGCGATCGAGCGAAGTGTCTTTCATCTCGCTGAGAGTGTCGGCCTCAATCCGATCAATTTCCGCAACGACCCTCGCCACATCCTGATCGAACGATGCAGGTACCTGACCGCCGAGGTTGCTGGTTGACTTTACTTCGCTGGAACGGGATTTATCGGCCTGCGGTTTACTTGCCGCTGTGATTAGAAGCGCGCCGAATGTGAAAAGACCTACTAGCGGTACGGCGCAATTTCGATTGCCCATGGGCCGCTCCTTCACTACGGTTTGAGCCTATGGCGAACAGGATTGCAGGTGAGGGTAACACAATCATTTAAGGCCGAGAAACACTCCACAAAGTCTTAATGCTTTTCAAGAAAGAGCAACAGTTAGCTGAAGCAAAGCCGACTCCCCATTGCTAATCTCGTGATGGCTGGACCGGATTACTTCCGGCTTGCCGACAAACCAGCCTTTTGAATTATGAAGTCAAAGAAAAAGAGCTGAGGAGGGCTTCTTAATTATGGTGTTGCATTTGGAAGTGCGGATCGTGAGCATGGCCTCAGCCTAGGCCACGGAAGAAGGCGGTCAGATCCGCTGCGACCGCCGTTGGTTCCTCAGTCGGGGCGAAGTGCCCGCCGCGCGGAAAGACTGTCCAGCGTTGGATGTTGTATAGGCGCTCCAAATACGAGCGCGGCAGTTCTCCTTCGGGAACGGTCTGGTGCGCGAAAACACCAAACGCCGTGGGCGTGCTGACGTAGCTGGGAGCGACCGGGTGCCAGCGATTGTCCCAATAGTCGCGCATCGACGAGGTGATGCTCTGCGTGATCCAGTACAGGGTGAACGTGGCGCAGAGGAAGTCGTCGGTCGGCGTAACGTCGCTCCACGAGTGCCACTTCTCTCCCACGTATGCCGCGAGCCCTGCCGGGGAGTCGTTGAGTCCATAGCCGACAGTCTGGGGCTTGGTGGACTGGATCGCGCTGTAGCCCCGCTCCGTCATATCCCAGCCCCGGTTCACCGCGAGGTACGAACGCTCAGCATCGGACAGCTCCGTATCGTCCACCACTGGGGCGAGATCCGACTCCAGTGTGGTGAGGTGGATCCCGATCACCGACTTGGGATGGTCCAGCGCAAGGATCGTCGTCACCCCGGCCCCAAAGTCATAACCGCTCGCAGCATAGCGGGAATACCCAAGCTCAGACATGAGCCAGTGCCAACGCTCGGAGACGTACCGATAGTTGATGCCGACCTTGGGTGGACGCGGCGAGAAACCATACCCGGGCAGGGAGGGTACGACCACGTCAAAGTGCTCGAGCATCGGCAGCATGTCCATGTAATCGAGGAAACTGCTGGGCCAGCCGTGCGTGAGAATGAGCGGCACACCCTGACCTGATGGCGCACGCTGGTACACAAAGTGGATGCCCTCCCAGGTGAAGTGGTTGAACGCGTTGAGCCTTCGCTCCCAGCCACGCCAGTCGAACTCGTTGGCCCAGTAGGACACGAGGCGTCGTAACCAGTCCAACTCCGTGCCCTGTTCCCAGCCTATACCACGTATCTGGTCTGGCCATCTAGCATTGCGCAACCGTGCCCGCAAATCATTGAGCACCTCATCCGCGACGTGAATCCGAAATGGTTCCACTACAATTACCCCCCTGTTGGCCATAACCAGTGGCCAACTGAACGCGTAGGCAGTGTCGCACGGGGTCTCCTCGATCACTGTCGACAGATAGACATGAGGCGTTGCGGCCCGGGACAATCCCCTTACGACGTTTAGATCATGCCCCTCTTCTCACGAACGATAATGTCCTCTACCGTGGGTGAATGAGTCTAAGAAACTGCCGACAGCGGTCTTTGAACAACTGATGATCCCGTCTGGATCACGGGCAATCCTGAAGTTATCCGGCCAGATTCTCAATTTCTTGTTTGCCGACTCGCCCAGAAAGATCGCGTTTGTGAGCATAAATTAGGCTTCCAAGCCGAAAAAAGGCCCTATCGAAGGGCTCGGGTCGACAGGCTAACCTTCATCCTCTATTGAGATCTAGAAAAGTGCGGTCTAAGGCCGGTTTGAACACCAGATACTCGATATTCCCGAGAATACCGATCCCCAACAGGGAAGCCAGTCCGGGATGAGCAACGACGATGGTGCCTGCCATGGTCCCCGGGACCGCAATAAGTGCGACAGTAGACCAGAGGTCCAGGGCGCCGTCCTTCCTATCTCTCGCGGGAGGCTACTTCGATCGAAGTTCCCCATGTACACAAGGAAAGCAAGCAGAATCAGTAGGGGACCGATGCATGCCAATTCGAGAAAAAATAGGATCCATCCCCATTCATACGCAGTAACCGCCCAAAACCTCGATCCAAGATAGCCTAGCAGCACAAACCAGACGATCATGCCCAAGTGCATAGTCTCCCACCGGCGGTACGGGCTTTCCCCGGCAAGCAAAAAAAAACGACGAAGAAGACTCGACTCGGTCTCCGGGGCTTGCGAAGTGCCTGGCGACCCGGCAGGAACACGGCGAAGATTCCGGAGGTCCACTAACAATTCCCGTGCCGACTGGTATCGCTCTTCGGGGCGTTTGTGCAGGCACTTCAGCAGGATACGATCGAGTTCGGCAGGAGCCGCCGGAGTGTATTGCCGCAGTGACGGTGCCTCAAGCTTCAGGATATTAGCGATCGTCGAGGGGGGCGTCCGGCCCAAGAAAGGATTGGTGCCTGTAGCCATTTCATAAAGGACAAGGCCAAGAGCGTAGATATCTGTGCGCGCGTCCACCGGCTGCCCTTCCAGTTGCTCCGGGGCCATATAGTTCACGGTCCCGACTAGCAGGCCTTGACTCGTAGCAATGGAAACTGTCTCCGCCGCGTTCTCTTCTTCGAACGACAGCGGTGCGTGGAGGTGTTTCGCCAGACCGAAGTCGAGAATCTTGACACGCCCTCGGGAATAATCGTCCGCCACGGACATAATGTTTTCGGGTTTGAGGTCCCGATGGACAATCCCGTGACTGTGCGCCGCGGCCAATGCGTCGGCGAGTTGGGCACTGGCATCGAGGATTTCGTCCGTCGTGAAGCGGGTCCGAGCCAGCTCTTTGCGCCATGTACGGCCTTCCACGTACTCATAGACAATAAAGCTCCCCTCGCCCTGCTCGACAAAGTCATACACAGTGGCGATACCTGGATGGCTCAGGGCGGAAGCTGCGCGGGCTTCGGCTGCGAGCCGATGGCGCAGCTCGGAGTCGTGAGTCGTATTGGACGGCAGCATCTTCAGGGCAACTAGACGATTCAAGCGGGTGTCATAGGCGCGCAGTACCACCCCCATACCACCGCGTCCAACTTCCCGCTCCACCTTGTACCGGCCCTCTATGAGCTCATTCAGCACGGTTGAAGTCTACTCCATCAACGACGCTAATTTCTGGTACGTCGAAACCGGAGATGTGCCCACTCCTGACGCCTGGGCGATTGGTCCCGGGCTAACCGGAAGTAATTGCGGAGCAGGAGTCCGCTTCGAGGACGTGGCCAGTGATCTCTTCGAACCCCGTTTATGGTAAGAGTCTCTACGCGCTGTCGATTGAGGGACGCTGCTCTTTCCTACCAGCAGCCGCCACACAATCTCCGGATGGTTACCCCGCGAGCTGAAAGTGCTTCAAGTAATTGCGCGACTCCTGGAGAGGTCTCACGGTCGCCCGGGACAATGACTGCCCATTCCAGGTTCTCTCGAAACTCTTTCGACCTAATCAAGCCTCCAGGCGCGGGTCAGAAACCGGGTAACCGATTGCGAAATGGTAGACGACTTGTCCTAGCTCAGATGAGAGGCCCAGATATCGGTTCACTTCTTCATCAAAAAATGCTCCGATGCCTGTTGCTCCCAGTCCAAGAGCCTCGGCAGCGACATACATTCGTTGGCCAATTGCTCCCGCCTCGAAATGCACGTATCGATAGCCGCGATCTCCGTACCTGCTGGCAGCACCTTCAAAATCGCCGATCATGGAAAATGCCACGCATGCATTACCGGCCAGGTCTTGTCCCAAACTGAGGGCTGCCGCCACCAAGCGTTGGTCTCCTGCTTTGATTCTTTCCAACTCTGCATGCTGCGGCCAGAAGCGATAAACACCCGGCTCCAGGCCTTCGACGCGATGGACGTAAAGATAAAGATGGACGTAACGATGTGTAGCGAAATCGGCGAACAGACGCTGTCTTGTGGCGGACAGGAGAGTCGCAAGTTGTGGTAAGGAGATCGCCTCGCGCCCACCCTTGAAGTCAAGAGCAGAACGCCGTGTACGAACGACGTCACCGAAACCGTAGTTTGTGGAGACAGGAGCCGGCAAGCTGACTTCCCCGCGCCCGGATACCTTCGGCTCGCCAAGAGAGGGGATGGTGGATTCTGTGCTGAGCTTCGTGGCAGTGTGAATGCGTTCGATCAGAGGGTAAGTTCTTTGCTCCTCCGACAGTCGGTTGGGCTGGCCCCCAAACACAACCGTCTCGTCTGCATTCAGCTTGTTCACCGGAATGGATGCGCCGTGAAGCCCGACGATTAACATGGGCCACTCATCCGTACTGAGGAGACACGATTCCGCCACCCTGTCATCCAAAAAATGCCCAATAGCAAAGCTCTCGCCTCCGAGAGATCGAGCCGCAAGCGCGAGAGCCTGCCAGGCATGTCCGATGTCGTGCAGGCAATACCGATAGGCTCGGTCCCTGTATTTCCAGGCTTCGCGCCAAGCTATACTGGTCAGAACGAAAATGAGGGGGGCAGAGTTGTTGACAAGTTTCGCGCCAAAATCTCCGATGGCACGTCGTTCTGCCATGTGGGATGAGGGGCGGTAATGATAGAGGCCATCGGACCAATCGACCAGACCTCGCGTGCAGAAGTGAAATTCGGTCGGATGGAGATTACCGGAAGAAGGATTGACCCGCAGAGAGTAGATAGCTCCGGTGGACGGGACTCGCTTGGACGCGCTAATCGAGGCTGAATAGAACATCAACTGCGAAAGGAATTCCGCACCGTCCCTCGCCAGAGTATTTCCTGTTTTGCCCTCAAGCACTTCGAGAGCCGAAATCTGTGGAGCCGGTGGGTCGGCCGGCAAATCCACGACCGGAACGCCTTCATAATGCCGAAACGGATTGGGCATATTGGCCCAATCGAGGTAGTGCTGAGTTCGTCGCAGCGACTCTGCACTGTGCTTCGTCAATTCATGATATTCGAGCCAAGTCATGTAGCGTGAATCCTGAGATCACCATACGGGCAATCCAGACATTTGGGTAATCGTTGATTTCAATTGTCAGCTAAAAGGGCGTATCAAAGGATGGTTGCCGAAGATGCCGACGATCCGGGTACCATCACATGGATGATGGAAGTACGAGACGGACTTGAAGCGGCGAGTGGCCGATGCTGATCATCTTTTCTGGCCTACCCGGAACCGGGAAGACGACCATAGCGCGGGAGCTGGCCCGTCAGATCGACGCCGTGCATTTGCGTATAGACTCGGTGGAGCAGGCCATCCGGGATTCCGGGTCGCTGAGGCAGCCAATTAATGATGTGGGGTATCGCGTTGCATACGCGGTCGCGGAGGACAATCTCCGAATTGGTCGGACAGTGGTAGCGGATTCGGTCAACCCTCTCAAGTCGACTCGGGATGCTTGGGTCGCGGTAGCGAACACCGCACGAGTCCGTTTCGTGGAAGTCGAGGTTAAGTGCGTTGACGCTGACGAACATCAGCGCCGGGTGGAGGAGCGAATCGTCGACATCCCCGGATTAAGGCCGCTGACTTGGGAAGACGTTACCTCTCGCGAGTATGATCCATGGAATCGTGAACATCTTGTGATTGACACCGGAGGCCAGACCATGGCGCACAGCGTCAAGATGATTCGGGAAGCTCTGGGAGAGCTATAGTTCTTCCGCGCATACTCTCGAATTACGGTGGACTCGGAAGTAATTCCACTTGCCTGGTAGGTCGCCAAACAGGACATGTGCTTGGCCAGCTTTTGCGGCGGATTCCACTTGTACGATTTGGGCTGCGTTTATCAGGCGGTGAGACGCAACTGCGGCGACAGTCATGGCAGTTCCCCTAAATACGGGAATGCATACCAAGCGAGCCATGCAAACAACATCCAATGCAAAAACAAGTTTGTTCGAAACGAAGGCTCCGCCTTCCGGCTTCGCGCAATCAGCGCCCACAGTCCACCTAACCACGCGATGTTGATTGCCAGAACTGAGTACGTGTACCGCCTGCCCTGGAACTGCAAACCAAATTTCCAACCCGCTACAAACCATGGGACGCTCAGGAGCGTCGCTATCAACAAGAGGACGGATGACCGCTTTGGAACTTTAACCTCCCCGCGAAGCAATCCCGGATTCCATAAGAAGAAGAGCAGCATCGGACCCGCCGTCGCCGCATAGCTCAAACCTAACAGCGCCGGTACCGCAACAATGACCGGAAGCGGATAAAGTTCAGACGGCACGTCTTTCGAGAACATCATGAATGCAAGCGGGAAGACCAGACTAAGTCCAGATACCAATGTGAGTGGCGTGCTCTTCATGATTGCCCGAGGAGAGTATAGGGCGAGTTGCGCGCGTTGCCGCCTTCCGATAGGTTCAAGTGCCCTACCGGAAACTAAGAATCAAGTTTCCGATTTGCGCGTCATCAGATGGGATGAGAAGGCCGGTCTCATGGGGAGGACTTGAGGAATGATATGCTCCCTCACATGTACGGATTGAGAAAAGAAATTGACTTGAGTTTTCTGACGGGGCGTGAACTCATCCAGGTCGCAATTGGATCTTTTCAAGTCCAGTTTCATTTCGACGAAGATGTAACCGTTTCCGTGGAAGCGGAGTTTTGCTATTTAGACGGACGGGATGAATGGATTTGGCAACAAAAACCGAGTTCGCCTCAAATCGCAGCCCGGACGGTAGCTATGTTGGGAGCCAGCATCACCAGTTTTGAAACCAATGAGAACGGAACTCTGGCGCTCACGTTTTCAAATGGGCATCGCCTGACGATACTGGATTCCTTCAAGGAGAATCATCGTCTAGTTCGAACTTTTCCGATAACGGCAGCGTTAAATCAGGCGCTGACTGGCTAGAGCGACGGCGCGCAATTTTGAGGGCGCAGAACACTAGCCAAAGACAGGTTGAATACAGTGCAGCAGGAATCCAGAGAATGGCCACGTACCCCATCGACGCTGTGAGCCAGTGGCTGTGAACAGTTCCACGCCAGGGGTCGAGAAGTCCAAACCAGACATAGTCAATAAGCCACGCCCAAGGCGTACCGAAAAGAAAGCCGTATCCGGCGATGTGTTCGGAGCGCATGTGGAGTCGGTCGGCAACAAGCATGAGCACGTTCAACACAGCCGCAATTGCAAACGGTAATGCGAGAGAGAATCGTTTTGTCCAAACCATGTACGTAAAGTCCGATGAATGAGAGTGCCCAGCGGCGGCGCGAGCCATCACCAACTTTCACAGACTAACAAACAGTCATGGAAGCGCGTTGCGAAAAGCAGGTCCCCGGTTCTGCAGTCGCCAACTCCTGGTTAGTCGCCAAACCGGACAAGTGATTTTTGGACGATTTCACGCGGAAAGGAGCCGCATGCAATCGCGGTAGGGCCATCGCTCACAGAATCGGCCGCGACATCTCATATTCGATCACGGCTGGATCATTTGGATAAGGCTCAGTTCGTCCCGTTCGAGTGAACCCAAGTCGTTGGTAGAAACGAATCGCGGGTTCGTTGTTGCTCGTGACCATCAACTGCAAGGTGCGGGCGTTGCGACCTCGGGCCCAGTTGAGAACGTCGTTCACCAATAGACGGCCGATGCCCTGCTGGCGATGTGTCGGAGCCGTCCACATGGAAAGGAGATGGGCGCGTGTCGCATCATTTTGATCGAGAAATGAGCCGGCGATGCCGCAAGCGGTACCCTGGTCGAGCGCGAGGAACCCAACCCCGCTCTCACCATTCCATCGTTCCACACGCTTAATCCACTCAAGTTCGGTGAATTGAGACTCCTTTGCATACGTCGAGCCGAACGCGTGCGGGGCATCTTGCAGAGCGCGAAGGCGAACATCTTTGAAGTGGAAGGTGTTCAGCAGCGTGATTGGCTCAATAACGATCAAAGAAAATTCAACCCAGAAGTTTCAATCTGCGCCCGATAAGAATGAATACCTGCGACATCACAGATTGCTAACGGCGCGAACCATACATAGAGTTTACAGTACGGCCGAACAATTCATCTCTCCGTGGAGGATTTCGCGAAACTTGGAAGTAATTCCACATGCCAGGTAAGTCGCCTTACCGGTAAAGTCCAATCACTGCGCGTCGAAATTGCTAACACCGACGTATCATGAGCAGATTAGGCCGATGATCCGGTTCTGTGTTTTCTTCGAGTGGCACGGGTGACAACCGGACGCACCAATTTCAGCGTTCAATCGATATTTCTTCAAGCCCAGTTTGGGTTGTCCCGTTGTCCCCGTAATCCGGGTGCAATCAACAAAGCGTTCGAGCCGGCAAATCGCGCTGAAGCAACAGGACTGGCTTTTATTCGCTGGTCTATAGGCTGGTAGGTTTCAGAATTCTCGTCTTTGCACGACAAGGGTCGATGCCAGCAGCATCAGCGCCGCAATAGACAAGCTCGAAAATAAGCCCAACCACGGTAAGTGTCCCGAAAGAAGATATGTATTTCTGTCTATTGAAAAATCGCCGGTCACCAATCGCCAGACGTTGAACTGCCGCAGCCAGGCATCGAACAACATTGCGGCTAGCAGCACTATTCCAAATGCGAGAGCCGGAGCTGTGTATTCGCCCGAGACTACTGATGAGACCAGTACAGCCAAGGCGAAATAGACTAGACCCCCTCCAACCAACAGCAGGACATACGATGCAACCTGAGTAATCGAAATCGGTTTTCTTGCAAAGGACGAAACGAAAAATACCGCAATCCAGGGCACAAGGCCCAACACAATTGCCTCGACAGCGCCCATTCCAATACGTACGCCCAGGAGGCGCCCTCTGCTGACAGGTAAAGCTAGGGTCAACGACGAGGTTCCAATCGCCTTTTCGCGAACGATTCCGCCCATTCCCAAAAGGACAACGGATAAAACCCACATGATCACTAGGAATTGCTGATTGACAAACAACAGGCGGTTGAAATCCGACTTCCATTCTGGGCGCACTAGCCCTTGGGCATGATGGACGAAGATTCCGCTGAAGAGCGTGAGAGTTGCCAGACAGGTCAGGAACCTAGATCGAGTCTCAAGCCAAGCCTTGTACCAAAGCACGTTCAATTCTCCTTTACCGTCTCCAGGAAGATGTCGCGCAATCCCACAGGAGCAACCTCGACCGAAACGGCGTTCAAGTCGTGCGCGCGCTGAATCACTGCCTCCGCATTCTTGCTGGCAAACACGCTCATCGCGTGTCCGCTCTTTTGGATTCTCTCAACCCCCGCAATACGAAACTCGCGCTCTGGCGGTGAAGATGGAAACACCAAATCAATCCGCCGATAAAATTGGCGCAAGTGGTCGAGCGATGCGTCCACCAACAAACAACCTTTTTCAAGAATGCAAACGTGGTCGGCTACCCGTTCAACCTCAGCAATTTGGTGTGAGGAGAAGAAAATCGAGACTCCCTCGGCTGACTGCGCAACTAGAACTTGAAGGAGATATTCAATTCCCACGGGATCGAGTCCTTCGCTTGGCTCATCTAGAATTAGCAGGTCCGGTCTTCGAGCAAATGCTAGCAATAGGGCAAGTTTAGTTCGCATCCCCTTGGAAAGCATTTTGACTTTCCGCGGTACCGGTAACTCGTAATCATGGAGAAGCTTTTTTTCGACATCTTTGCGCCAGTCGGGATAAAACGCACTAGCAAAACGAATCGTCTGCTCAACCGTCATGTACCCGTATAGAGGCTTGTCCTCAGCGACATACGCGACGCGCTTGCGCAATTCACGATTCTCATCTGCATTGATGATCTGCTTTCCAAGGACGGTACCCGAACCCGCGGTGGGTCGGATCATGCCGAGCAACATTTTGATGGTGGTGCTTTTGCCGGCGCCATTTCGGCCCAGAAACGCGGTTATCCGATTCCGTCCGACCGATAGATTCAGTCCGCGGACTGCCTCGGCGTTCCCATAAGACTTGGAGAGTGCCTGCGTGAATATGACGGCTTCGTTTGTCATCGCTTTCTCACAATTTCAGCTGGGTAAAGGAGTTCTGCCTCGAACGCCCGGCGGATTTCCTCATCGAAAAGGCCTTCCTCTCGCAGTCGCTCGATAACAGTTCGAATCCGGTGGCGTGCGACCTGCACTTGATCGGCCAAGGATCGGGTCCGGCGCTTCACGCAGACAAAGGCGCCGGAGCCCTGCCGCAATTCGAGAAGCCCTTCGTGCTCAAGCTCTGAATACGCTTTCGCAACTGTATTCGGACTGACGACTAACTCTTCAGCAAGAGTTCGGATCCCGGGCAGCTGATCACCATCGTGTAACGCGCCAGTCTCTGCGGCGTGCCGGATTTGTTGCATTAATTGCAGGTAGAGGGGCTGCCCTGTCGTTGGAGTGAGTTTGAAAAACATGAAACTGTATCACTGTAAAGGTACAGCGTAACAGGACGTCGGTCAAGGACCCGAACCATACGGAGGTGTGGTGGCTCCTGCGCCCAAGGCAGGCGTAATATCTCTTGGAAGTCCTTCCTTTTCGATCTCGTTTTTGAAAACAAACGAGTTAGAAAAATATTTGGTAGTGGCACGATGTGGGGAAATGCGGCTCCGCATGCGTGGAGTCCCCCGAATTTTCCCATAGCGAAACAACTACCGAAAGTGCTCCGATAGGTTCCCGCATCTTCGTGGCAGCGCGGCTATAAAAGCAATCACTGGTTCAACTTCCGGAAATAGCGAAGCCAGCAGGCTGTGGAGATCCCCGTCAATATGACCGCGAGCACTTGTTCCCGACGTTGTAGCGGGCGCGCCATCCCCCAAAGCAGAATTGCGAAGGCTAGGATGTTACTGCTCACAGCTACGTAGTAAAGCCGGACTGATTCGCCTCGCATTGGAGTAAGCGTCCTCTGGGAACGCAACTTGTAATGCAGCTCGACAATGGCCGTGTGGCACCAAGTTGTTGTCCCGGCCTATTCGTGAGATCTCGGTCTCCTAAGAAGATCAACGCGAAAAACGCGAATGAATTCGCCGGTTCCGTAATGCGACAGCAGTCGCCCTGGGGTTACAATCAGCGGGCTATGTCGGATACAGAAAAAACTTCGGACTCGACGCGGGGCCGGCTCAAGGTTTTTCTTGGCTACGCGTCGGGCGTCGGCAAATCCTTCAGGATGTTCGACGAAGGCAGACGGCGCCGCGACCGTGGACAGGATGTAGTGGTTGGGGCTCTGCAGGCAAAAGTTCCGGCGGAGCTTGAACAGCTTCTAAGCTCGCTCGAAATCATTCCCACGCTCAACATCAAAGGTATCCCCGTCATAGATGTCCAAGCGATTCTCGGACGACGCCCGCAAGTCTGCCTCATCGACGGACTCGCTTACGACAACCCGCCCGGCAGCCGCAATGCACATCGGTGGCAAGACGTCGAAGAACTGTTGTCGGCGGGAATCACGATCGTTGCTTCCGTGAACCTGCAATATATTGAGGACCAACGCGAAGCGGTGGAGAAGCTTACTGGCAAGAAGGTGACACAGACCATCCCGCGCGAATTTCTGAACACCGCGGACGAGATCGTGATCGTGGACGCACCCACGCACGCAGCCACAGAGCGGCGTTCCGCGCTGAGAGAAATGGCCCTAGTTCTTTCGGCCGATGTGATTGACGCGGGTTTACAGCGGTATATGCACTCGCACGGGATCGAACAAACCTGGGGCACACATGAGCGCTTCCTGCTCTGTCTTACGCCAAGGGCAAACTTCGAGCGCATGATGGCCACTGCTCGACGAAACGCTGCCCGTTTCCACTGCGACGTATTGGCGGCATATGTAAAGCAGCCGGATCTTTCGGATGCGGACCGAATCTTGTTGGAACAGGGATTAGCGAAGGCTCGGGAAGCCGGCGCACAAGTGGAAGTGCTCGAAGGTGAAGATCCTGTCGGGACCATCGTACGATACGCGCGTTCCCACGGCGTCACCCAGATTTTTGTCGGACACAGTGCAAAAAAAGATTTGGGAACGCGGATCTTTGGAAGCATCGTGAGCCGTTTGGTCCGAGCAGCACGAGGCATTGACGTGCGGGTTTTCCCACACTAGATCGCGAGCGGGAATCATGAGCCACCAAAAACGCCGAGGTCACCTGAAGATTTACTTGGGATACGCTGCTGGCGTTGGCAAAACCTACCAGATGCTCGAGGACGCGCGAGAACTCAAGGCGCGAGGTGTGGATGTCGTCCTCGCGTTTCTTGAGCCGCAAGGTCGCGGTGATCTGATCGAGCGGTCCAAGGAATTTGAAATAGTGCCCCTACTCCGCGTGGCGTGCCGCGGCAGTTACATCGAGGAGCTGGACATAGCCGGCATCGTGCAGCGTCATCCGAAAGTGTGCATCGTGGACGATTTGGCGCATACGAACGCGCCCGGGTCCGAACGGCAGCGACGCTGGCAGGACGTGCAGGTTTTGCTTGACGGTGGCGTGGATGTTCTTACGACAATGAATGTGCAGGATCTGGCGAGTCTCAGCGACCAGATCTGGCAAATCACTGGCTTGCGAGTGCGCGAGACAGTGCCGGACTGGGTCTTTCAAGGGGCGGATGAGGTGGTGATGGTGGACGTCACGCCGCGTGCGTTGCTTCACCGGTTGGAGCGCGGCGTAATCTATCCTCCCGAACGGGCCAAGGTGGAATCAGGAAGACTCTTTCAAGAGCCGACGCTGGTGGCGTTGAGAGAACTCGCAATCCGGCAGACCGCGCAGGCCCTTGAAGCGCGAGCCATGGGCAAGAAGCAGTCTGCGGAAACGCACCTGGAGAAAATCCTCGTTGATGTGACGGCAGAAGCTTCTACGGCCATGTTGCTGCGGCGCGCCCGTCGCGTGGCTGATTTCCTTCATACTTCGTGCGTAGCGGTGTTTGTCTGCCCCGAGCGTGAGATGTCTAGTCTGCCTGCGCCGCAGCGGCAAGCCATCGAGCGGCACTTGCACTTTGCCGAAAATCTTCGTATTGAAACTGCGATTGTCCATGGCAAGAACCATGCGGACGCGCTTGTGGAATATGCGCACAAGAATAGAGTGACGCAGGTATTCATCGGTCCGACGGTTGTATGGCCGAAGCGCTGGTTCAGAGGATTGGACTTCACCGATCAGGTGCTGTTTCAGGCGCGCGACCTGGAGGTGACGGTAGTCGCTGAACGCAGCCGGGAAGGCGGAAGGCCGTCGCTGTACCCGGAGGACGAAGCCGGCGGTCTGATGCACCCGGGCTTTGTCGCGATATCTCCGGGAAACACGGTGGAAGAGGCGATCAGCCAGCTTCGTCAACACGCGGGACACATCGAGATGATTTATTACGCGTACGTCCTGGACGAAGCGCAACGTCTCGTCGGTGTGGTTTCGTTCCGAGAATTGCTGGCCGCCGACAGATCGAAAAAGGTCCGCGACGTCATGCGCTCTGACTTCGCATCGGTTTCCGAGGACGAGGATAAGGAAGTAGTTGCACAACTCTTAGCAAAGCGCCGGCTCATTGCTTTGCCTGTTCTAGACAAGCAAAGTCGCATGCTGGGAATAGTGAGTAGCACTGACTTGGCTGGCGTTGTGCAGCAGGAGGCCAGCGAAGACATTCTGAAAATCGGCGGTATGGAAGCGCTCGAAGGTCCATACATGGAAGTGACCTTCGCGCAGATGGTGCGAAAACGCGCGGGCTGGCTTGCCATTCTCTTTCTCGGTGAGATGCTGACCGCAACGGCGATGGGGTATTTCTCTGACGAAATTTCGCGCGCTGTGGTTCTCGCTCTGTTCATTCCGTTAATTATCAGCAGCGGAGGAAATTCGGGTTCGCAAGCCACAACACTGGTGATTCGAGCGATGGCGCTCGGCGAAATCCGGTTGCGAGATTGGTGGAGAGTGATCCGGCGTGAGCTGATGGCGGGAGTCACGCTGGGGGCCATCCTCGGAATGATCGGCGTCACGAGAATCATTCTTTGGCACGCACTACGCGGGACGTACGGAGAGCACTATCTGGTGATCGCTCTCACCATCGGCTGCAGCTTGATCGGGGTGGTGCTATTTGGCACGCTCGCAGGCTCGATGTTGCCGTTTATTTTGCGCAGTTGCCGATTGGATCCCGCGAGCGCCTCTGCTCCGTTTGTTGCCACTCTCGTTGACGTTACGGGACTGATCATCTATTTCAGCGTGGCCAGCGTCATCTTGCGGGGCATCCTGCTTTAGCCAACGGCTGACCCGCGACTGCGGTCGGCGACGACTGTAACCTGAAGGTCTTGTGCCAAGCGGACAATGTCCTCGGTGAAATTCTTGCGACGTAGCCGTTCCAGAAGACCAATTTGTATGTGTGCCACAAAGATTTGCGTCACTTGATTTTGGCGTGCGAAATCCACCACCGTCTTGGCGATATCGCTGCCACCAAGTATGCGAGTTTCTATTTGCAGACTCCGCGCAAAGCGAAGATGTTTTTCAACCGCCCGTCGTTCCTCGGTCGGCAATCGCGACAATTCGGGAGTCTGGTGCACGAAAAGCGCGGTGCACTCGGCATGGAGATAGTCGGCTACGCGGCGCCCTCGGCGGATGCAGCGACGATGGTATCACCATCTTTTGCACAATAAGCGAGCGGCCGTTTTGAAAGGTCTCCTACTGCTAAAAGGGAACCAGCGGATAATTGTGATTAACGTGCCGTGGTATCTCGAATCGTGAAAGTGCTGAGCCGGAATACGGCGCGATGGCGTTGGGCCGCGCGAGTTTTTTCCGCGCCACGATGTCCGCAAAAATTGAGGTCTGCGATCGTCGGCGGCCTCGAGAGCAGACAGCGTACAATTGGGTCTGCTTCGTCGTCTGACGAAAGAGCTCTTGAAAGCAGGCTAGGGTCATGCCCCAAATAGTCGACTGGCAACAACCGCCGCGGCGCCATCGCCGAGTGTTTTTCTTTGTTCTGGCCATCCTTGGCATCGTCATTTTCAGCAGCCGAACGGCATTGTCCTATTACGTCGACGCCCTCTGGTTCGAGTCGCTCGGTTATGGGGACGTGTTCCGGAAGACACTCGCCCTGCAGTGGATGGTCTTCACGGCATTTTTTGGTGTCACATTTCTTTTTCTGTACGGATGGTTCTTGGCGCTGAGAAGGGCTTACCAGACGGATTTGCCGGACGATTACATGATTGTCATCGGCGGGCAGTCGTTGAAGCTACCAGTCGCGCGCATCCTGCGCCTCCTTGGTCTTGGGGTCTCTCTCGTTATCGCCATCGTAACCGGCGCCAGCGTCATGATGGAGTGGCCGACGTTCGCACTCTATTGGCACGCACCACCTACGACCGGCAGCCCAGTCGATCCGATCTTCGGCAAGGCGATTACCTTTTATTTATTCGCTCTGCCCGCATGGCAGTTCATCACGGGCTGGCTGCTGTCGTTGGCTGTGATTGCCTGTGTCATCGCCGTCTTCTTCATTTTCGTTACTGGGAGCACAAGAATGCTGTCGGGTCGCCGAGGCAGAGACACCTCACGGCCATGGCGCGGGTTCTCCATTGCGTTTGGGTTCTTGTTGCTGATCCTCGCGATGCGCGCGTACGTCGGCCGATTCGAGCGATTGTTCGACGAACATACGATCTTTGGCGGGGTGACCTACACGGATGCGCACATCATGCTTCCTGGAATCCTCGTAGTCTGTGCCGCGCTCGTTCTCGGTGCTGCGATTGCAACTATCAATATCGTGGCCGTGCCACGCGCGCGCTGGCTGGTGGCGGTAGTTGCTCCGGCGGCGGTCTGTTATCTCGTCCTTCAAATATTCGGCTGGTACGTTAGCAGTTTTATTGTGAAGCCCAACGAACTTGTTCGCGAGCGACCCTACATTGCCTACAACATTGACCTGACGCGGCAGGCCTATGGATTGGACCTCCTCGCACGGCGCGAATTTCCCGCTGAGACGACCGTTGAGGCGGCTGATCCGGCGAACAATCTGGCAACGCTACAGAACATTCGACTGTGGGACTGGCGCGCACTCCAGGACACGCTGCGTCAGATTCAGGAAATTCGAACCTACTACGACTTTCCCGATATCGATATCGATCGCTATGAAATCAACGGCACAACGCGTGAGGTAATGCTTGCCACACGCGAGCTTAACGTTGACAAGCTCCCAGAGAGCAGCCGCAATTGGATCAACGAGAAACTCATTTATACGCACGGCTACGGTATCACCATGAACCCTGTGAATGGGTTCACGCCCGAAGGATTGCCGACACTGATTCTGAGTAACATGCCCATTCAGAGCACCGTGAAGAGCATCGTTGTAAAGCGCCCGGAGATTTATTTCGGGGAGCTCACCAACACCGACGTGTACGTGAAGACGCGGCAACAGGAATTCAACTACCCGCAGGGCCAGACCAACAGCCTGACGTCCTACGAGGGCAACGGCGGCATCATCCTCGGCGGTTTCTTTCGCCGACTTCTCATTGCGTCCGACCAAGGTGACCTGACGAAGGTCCCGTTTAGTGACGATATTAACCAGGAAAGCCGGCTGCTGATGCGTCGCAACGTGCGCGATCGCGTGGCAGCACTCGCGCCATTCCTCACTTACGATTCGGATCCATACATGGTCGTCGGCGACGATGGTCGGCTGTCCTGGATTATGGATGCGTTTACGACCTCGGACAGTTATCCCTACTCGCGGCACTACGCGCTCGGCAGCACCCTCATTAACTACATGCGGAATAGCGTTAAGGTGGTCGTCGACGCCTACGATGGCACCACGACGTTCTATGTGTTTGATCCGCAGGACCCAATCATCAGGGCGTATCGTCAGATTTTTCCCGCTTTGTTCAGGGATGCGGCGGCCATGCCGCCATCGCTGCGCAAACACGTGCGCTATCCAGAGTTGTTGCTCAAGCTGCAGGCTGCTGTATACGGTCTTTATCACATGACCGATCCACAAGTGTTCTACAACCGTGAGGACCTGTGGACCGTCGCTTCGGAAGTCGGCATGGACGAGTCCGGACAACAGAAGACGCAGCCGATGGAGCCGAACTTCGTGCTAATGAAACTGCCGGGCGAAACCGCTGCCGAGTTCGTGGAAATTCTGCCGTTCACGCCGGCGAACCGGAACAATTTGATTGGCTGGATTGCTGGACGTAGCGATGGCGAAAAATACGGTACATCGGTGGTCTACGAGTTCCCGAAAACAAAGCTTGTTGACGGCCCCCTGCAAATCGAAGCTCGAATCGATCAGAACGCACAATTATCGGGACAATTGACGTTGTGGAATCAACAGGGCTCGCACGTGCGACGAGGCACTCTGCTGGTAATTCCGTGTGGGCACGCGCTGTTGTATGCGGAACCGATTTATCTCCAAGCCGAGCGCAGCCCGATGCCGGAGTTGCGTCTAGTGGTGCTTGCCCTGCAAGACCGGCTCGCTTACGGACCGACATTCGAGTCGGCGATGAGAGCCCTCTTCGGAGGGGAGGTCTCGTCGCTAAGCGGCACAGTTGCCTCAGCGGAGCCGGAACGAGGCGCCGCAGCGCCGGCTCCCGCGACGAAGCCCGGGGCGGACGTGAACACGCTCATCACGGGAGCGGCGAAAGATCTCGCCGACTACCAGCGACTTACGGCAGAAGGCAAGCTCGGTGAGGCTGGACAGAAGCTTGAACAGTTAAAGCGCAAGCTCGACCAGCTGAAACCAAATCAAAAGTGATAGTCTCTGAACAGTAGCTTTCTGCAGACAAGTTGCCTGCTGAGGACATCGGTTCGAAGAGTGTAGCAATTAAACTGTACGGCAAACGGAAATAGCAAATCCTCGAAGGCAAGAAGCTGCCAGAGCTATCCCGCAAACCCTCCATTAATTTCGGTCAGCTAAACGATGACGCCCTGGCCTATTCCAAGCGAAACAAGCGGTCTTACAAAACTGACGTTCCAAGGTTTGCGAATCTAAAGTATTGGTGTGGAAAGCATCCTGCCGAGGAACTTACTCCCAAGGAAATCGAGAACAAACTCGCAACTGTGGCAGAGAAAGAAAAATGGGCGCCGTCCACTTTCAACCACTATCGTTCTCTTATATCCCTCAGCTATCGCCTCGGGATTCTGAATCGAAAGGTAACGACGAATCCGGCGCGCTCGGTAACCCACCGTCGTGAGGACAACAATCGAGTTCAATTCCTGACGGAAGAAGGGAAAAAACTCTTCGGAAGGTGGTGCAGGACAAGTGGCCTGTGCACCTACCGGAGCTGGATCTGGCGATCAATACCGGCGTGCGGAACGGGAGTCAATACGGATTAACGTGGGACATGGTAGACTGGAAGTCCCGAGAGCTTCACATTCCGCGTACAAAGAATGAGGAGCCGTTGCACGTGCCGCTAAACGACGCGGCTATCAGTGCGCTCAGGATGGTATTCGAGAGTGGGGATGGCAAAGGACGGGTCTTTACCTCTGTAAAAACGGGTGAGCCTCTCGAAAACGGCCGTCACTGGTTTGATGACGCGGTACTAGAAGCGAAGCTCAAGAACTTTCATTGGCACGACTTGCGTCACACGTTTGCGAGCCGGTTGCGAATGAAGGGAGCGCCGCTCGAAGATATTGCGGATTTGCTAGGGCACAAGAGTTTGACGATGACGAGGCGTTACGCACATCTCGGTCCGAACAAGTTGCATGCGGTGGTGTCACTGCTTGGAGCAAGTGACCCCACACGTGACACCGGGCAAAACCGGTCAAACAGCGACTACCTCTCAAGTTGCTGTGCAATAAAGAGTTTAGGGGCGTAGCTCAGTGGTAGAGCAGCGGCCTTTTAAGCCGAAGGTCGTGGGTTCGATCCCCACCGCCCCTACCAAATTCCTCAATGTTTATGCGGGTTTTCGCGTGGTCTATGGGAGGGCAGTCTTATGAGCTTGCCCACTGTAGTGAGAAATGGAGAGACTCCGCAACCTCTACGAATCAGCCCATGCCACTTCTAGTCCGAGTGCCTCCGCAAGTGACTTGTACGTTCCTCGCCGAAGGTCTTCCACGAGATGCCCGATCAAGGTGCGCCCCAATGACTGCGGCTGTTTGAAGATTTCCATCGTCTGAATGTGAAGAAGTAAAGCCAGAACGAAAACCGCTGAGTCTGCCCAGTTAGCGGATTTTGAGAAACCGATGACCCCCAGGGCGCCAGCCGCCTTTCGGAATTCGCCCACCCGCTCGCCAACTTCGCAGGCATCAAGAATGAAAACAGTCCGCTTTAATTTACCCTTCAGGTTGCGAATATCTCTGCTTAGCTTGATTTCGCCGTCAATGGCATTTAGGCGGCGACGATTCACTTTCTTATCGCCCTTTTGGACGCGGGTAAACGTGCCGTGCGCGCTGAGGATTACGATGTTCATTTGTCTGGCGTTAGCGGCCAGTGAAACGAACTGTCGGATGTCTTCGATATAGCGACTTACCAACAGCGGACGATGCACAGCAAAGACCGGAACATCACTCCGCGAAAGTAGAGTCTCAAAGGAAAGGTATATCCGCGCGGTAGAGCGCGAGTCACTTATATAATCGTCGGCTTCGAGAGCCCAAGTCGATTCGAGGATTAGGATTTTCTCGTGAGGCACAGCTTTCCTCCTTCAGCTGGAAATGGAGGAGACCGAGCATAGCATCCTCACCGGCTGGCGCCGAGAGTTACCACTTTTTGACTCTCGCTCTCGTTATACTTCGTCACCTTCTCCATTGCGTCGCGTAGGTCTTCCTCATCGCAGATGTTGTAGCGAGAAAACATCGAGTCTGTCTTCCAACCTCCAAGCTGGCGGCAGACGTCTTTGCTGACTCCGCTCCGGATGAGCTGTCTCGCGGCACTTCTACGCAGGTCATGAAATAGGCGGCCCTCACAGCCAGTTTTTTTGCAGGCTGTCGCCCAGCTCTTTCTGAATTCGTCGATGCGGGCGCCGTCGCGATGGAAGACCAGAGAAGAAAGCAGCACGCCGGAATCATTCTTTACGGAACGCGCTTCCTCGCGGCGCTCGATGAGTTCGACCAGTTCTCCAATGATGGGCACGTAGTACGGTTTCTTGTTCTTGGAGTAGACGCCGCGGAGATAGATATTCCCGTCGCAGACATCGGACCATTCGAGTGATGCAATTGCATTTTTGCGCCATCCGGTCAGATAAGCGAATAGGCAAAAATCCTTCAAATCTGACGGCAGATGAGAGTACAGAACATCAAACGGGGCGCGGTTAAGAAAGCCGCTGCGGGCGTTATCCCCTGTAAGTTTAGGGAAGCGGGGAACTGTTAGCGGATCTTGCTTGACTTCCTCGCGGGCAAAGTTCTCTAGTTCAAAAGCGGACGCGAGAACCTGTAAGCGATGCTTGATAGTGGAATCCGCCAGCGACTTCGACCGGCGCCCCTCCTGCTTCCTCTTCGGCGATTTCCGCAGGTTCTTTACATACTCTGTCATGCTGGCCGTGGTCAGTGCATCGGCCCAGCGGTCCCCGAGGTCCTTTCTGACAGTGGCAATCAGATTGAGATTCTTGGCGTTGTCTTTCCTGCGCGCCCTGAAGTCGTTCTCCAGCATGTCGAGAAGTTGGCCTATGGTCTTACGGTCTGCCTTGGGTTTGTCCGCGATCCCGACTTCACCGCGCGCCAGTTGGGTCCAGGCTGCTTTTTCGATGTTTTCGGCTTCGCGTTTGTTCTCGACTTTGGTGGATTTCTGGACTCTTTTTCCTTTGAACGTGAAATTGAACCAGAAGAACCTGCTACCGCGCTTTTTGTAGACGCTCATCGTTTCTTTCCTTTCTTAACAATCTTCAGAGCCCTTTCTTCGCGTTGCTTGATTCCGGCGCGCAACCGTCTCATGTAATCCGCCCGGCCTTTACGCCATGCCGGCGTTGATCGGAGGTGGAGTCGCTGGCACTCGGCAGAACAGAATTCCTGGTGAGCGAATCTCGCGAAGAAGAATTTTTCGCATTGCTGGCTGCCGCAAGGGCGCACACGATTGAGTAAACCTTGTGAGGCGAGATGCAGGGCCTTGACGAACGCCAGGAGCTGCAGAGGATGCGCTTTATTTGTGGGCTTATGCCGCCAATCGGCATCCCATCCCGTTGGCGTCATTGCAGCAATCGGGACAAGCGCAAGTCTCCATCGCCTGGCAGTTTCATTTACGTGTCGCACGATCGCAGGCCTGGGGTCCATGTCGGGAAAAGCGGGACCTCGAAGCTGCAAATCAATGAGAGTTCGAACGGGGTCGTTCTTTAGCCTCGGGACGCGGTTTAGCCAATCAATCAGAGTGCTCGCCGTATCCTCACCCCAATAGCTGCGTAATACCTGGCTATGTCGCTTAGACTTAGTCATAAAAAGCACGCCAACTGGCGCAATTTTCCGCTAGGCTTCTCGGGAAGTCAAGGTCAAATGTCGGTGCCTATTGGTAGGAGGTTGGGATGACAGCGAAAGCAACGGGGAAACCAGCGGCCCGCGTTTCACAGGAAGATCTGATTGATATCGCCGGCGGTGCGAAATTGATTTTCGTTTCACCGAAAACAATCTCGAACTGGCTCAGTCTTGGAAGGCTGAAGAGATACAAGGCTGGCAGACGGACGCTCGTTCGCAAAAGCGAAATCTTGGGACTCGTCCGCGAAGTTTGAGCATCGGTGCAACCAAAAATACCCGAGAAGGGAGGACCATTGAGCCCTCCGCGCACGATGTCAGGGGAAAACGTTGCTGCACCGCTGCCGAATAATCTCGAAGCGGAACGGAGCGTCCTTGGCGCCATCCTTGTGAATAACGAGGTGATTTTAGAAGCGAGTGCAGCGCTGAAACCGGATGATTTCTTCCTCGACCAGCACAGGAGGATTTTCATCCAGATGCTGACGCTCAACGCCACGAGGCAGCCGATTGACCTGGTGACGCTTGCTGATGAGCTTCACAAAAAAAGCGAGCTCGAGGCCGTGGGCGGCGCGCCTTACCTATCGTCGCTGGCCGACGGCATGCCGCGCGTTTCAAATGTCGGCCACTATGCACGGATCGTGAAGGAAGCCTCGATGCGGCGGCGCGTCATCCATTTTACTGAGGTCGTGCAGCAAAACGCGTTCACAGGCGATGCGAACGCCGCAGCGGTTGTGGAAGACGCGGCTTCGCGAATTCAACAGCTCAAGCAAGTCGCGCACACAGCCACGTGGCAGCAAGCATTCCACACGGTTGAGGAACTAACTGACCGGGAAGTGGTCCACCTTATCGACCGCGTGCTACCGGAGGGTGTGGCATTCCTCGGCGGTTTATCGGGAACCGGTAAGACATGGTTCGGCCTGAGCATGAGCCACGCGTTGATTAGGGCTGAAAACTTTCTGGGTGTTTTCCGAGTGCCCACCGCGCAAAACGTTCTTTATCTGGTCCCCGAAATGGGTGAGGCGGCTTTCAAAAAGCGTTGCAGGCGAATGGGAATTGGAGGGCCGCGCTTTCGCTGCCAGACAATCAGCGACGGTGCCGCCCTGGACCTCGGGAATCCAGTACTTCTCGCGGCCGTGCGCGAATTGAAGCCGGTGATTTTCCTGGATACATCGATCCGGTTCTCAAATGCCGAGAGTGAAAATTCTTCGGCCGAAAACCGCGCATTATCCCGAGCCATCTTTGCCCTCCTTCAGACTGGAGCCAAGGCCGTCGTTTGTCTTCACCACCGCGGCAAGGGCAGCGCCAAAGCGGACGAATTAACTCTGGAGAATACGCTACGCGGCACGACCGACCTAGGTGCCATCGCTGACGCTGTCTGGGGGCTCAAGTACGATTCACTCGGGGGCCATTCCCCTTACTTCAAAGAAAGTCAGAAACTTGTTCGGCTCGACGTTCGCTGTGTGAAATCTAGAGACTTTGCTCCGCCGGAGGATTTCCGCATCCAACTTTTTCCTTATCTCGACGAGATCGGTGACTTCGGGATGCTAACCAGTGAGCCTCCGGAACAGCAAAAATCTGAAATCGACCGGCTTGTCAGCGCAATCGAAGGAAACCCGTTCGCCAGCAAGGTCCAACTCCAGACTGCCACCGGAATCGGTCGCAATCGCATTTCTAAAATGGCTGCTGCAGCAGGCTGGTCTTTCAAACCCCTCGTCGGATGGCACCATGACTAGCTTCTTTGTTCTCGTTCAACTGCTTGTCGTCTGCTGTGCATGCACGCACGGGATACAACTTAATCCCCGTGCATGCAGCACCGCACCTTGTCTTGCATGCACAAAAATGCCCGTGCAGCGCCGTGCATGCAGCACTAAAGCAACCTTATTCGGGTACGAAAAACCGGCAAATCTAGGCCTCGAACGGGACCGGCGCGCCGAATAGTGCCGAGAGATGCCTTCACCTCAACTGTCCGAGGAGAAAATCCGGAATCGTTTCTCCAATGGCTTGGTGACAAACGTCGCTACAGTCAGCGCACACGATTCGAGCAAGGTTGGCAGTTTCAATCGTTTGCGCAAGTGCTCTTTCGGATTCCTAAGCCGAAGGTCTAATCATAACTTCCGGCATCGAGTGGGTCCCCGGCTCCTACAGCGTGCTCGGGTTTTCGTGAAACGTTTCCGCCAGCGAGGCGCACAAGCAGGGGATGTGCGCGGGACGAATTTCGAATCAGGACGCCATCCTAATGGCCAATTGCTAAGGCGGAGAGGCTCCGGACAAGCGTTGAATTCTCCTTCAGCTTTTCCTAGGCGTGGAAAGTTCCGGTTGTGTCTCTAAAGGCGCGCTAGCGATCAGCTTCGGCGCCCGTGGAGGTTTTGCCGGCTCGAAACACACTTCGATTTCAATGACCGGCCTTTCAACAGAAAAACCGTTTCTGCTGGCGTATGGATCGTCGGAGCCTTCGAAGAAGATACGCCTGCCGTCAGGCCACAAAACAACCGTATCAAAAAATTCGGGGACACGCTGCCCCTTGCGATCCAGGGCCGCGGCGCGCACGCGGCATCTGCTGATGTGTCGATGCAGTGATGACCGCGAGATTGCAACTTTTTGCGAAACGCGGGAATAGCTGTGTCGAAGTTGAACGATTTCTCGTTCGATATACGCAACCGTTTCGGCACCGCGGGCGCAAACCAGGCAGCGGGAGTATTGATTGCCCATGGCGGCACGATAGCACTTTTTTCCGCCACTTTGACGCTGGCTGACGACTTGGAAAATTCTGCGGCACGCACTGGGAATTTGACATATTATTCTTACTACATGGCGACTGCGCAGCTTCCGACCTTACGCGCCATCTCTCCTCTGAAGGAGATGGGAGCATACGAGGCTCTATGGGCCAAACCCGACGCCTCGTTCACTTCATTAGCGGCTAAGTTCCGCGGAAATCCTGAAAACTTACCTTCTGATTTCGTAACCGATTATGAATCGCATTTCTTTGCAGATACGGTTCGCGGGATGTTGCGTGACGCGGGAATAAGGCAATTCGGCGTGCGTGTGCATCGAGCCGGAGAATATCCAAAAAAGCTCCGGGATGCCGAGGATCCTGTTGAGCTCCTCTACTACCGGGGCCAATGGGATTTGGTTGAGACACCTTCTGTCGCCGTAGTCGGAACTAGGGAACCATCGGCGGAAGCACTTGAGAATACTGGCAGGTTGGTGAAACTCCTTGTTAGAGATGAATACACTGTTGTGTCTGGTCTTGCACAAGGAATCGACGCGGCCGCGCACGAGGCTGCCATCGAAGCGGGTGGGAAAACTATCGCCGTAGTTGGAACTCCGTTGAATCGCGTTTATCCGAAGAAGAATGCAGAACTGCAAGAGCGCATCGCGCAAAATTTCCTGCTTATTTCGCAGGTACCTATCTATCGGTATTCGAAACAAACGTACATACGAAACCGCACTTTTTTTCCCGAGCGGAACAAGACCATGTCTGCCCTGACAGAAGCGACAATTATTGTGGAAGCGGGCCAAACATCCGGAACCTTGATTCAAGCCCGTGCCGCGCTTCGCCAGCGGAGAAAACTTTTCATCCTAGAAGGCTCGTTTCGAAATCCTGATTTGACTTGGCCTCATGAATTCGAATCCCTTGGCGCGATAAGAGTGGGAAAATACGAAGACATCCGGAATGGTCTGGCCCGTGCTAACGAGGATCGATGAACTAAACTTGTCAGACCACTGGCACTTGGATAACCAAGACCACTGTTATTTCATCGGGGAATATACAGCCGGCAAGGGCTATTCTCACAGCTCGACAAATCAGCTTATCTACAACCTCAAGAAAAGCATGGATAGAGTTGGGCGGCCTGATTGGATATGGAAAGGTAGAGCTGTCCGCCAAGCCGCCACCGCATTGCGTAATTCACTCGGCGCGAATTTTATCGAAGGCACTACTTTTGTTCCTGTGCCTCCTTCAAGAGTGGCTGGCGATCCGCTTTATGACGACCGCATGGTTCAGGTGCTGCGATTGATGGGTGATGGTGTTGACGTGAGAGAGCTTGTTTATCAGACGGAAAGCATGCACGATGCCCACACCGCCGAAGACAGGCCCGGCCCTGGCGATCTCTACGAAAACTATGAAGTCAACGAAGACCTAACGGAACCGCCACCTTCGCTGATTGTTGTTGTAGACGACGTCCTCACAACAGGCGCGCACTTCAAAGGAATGAAGATGATTCTAGAGGACACGTTTTCTGATGTGCCGGTACTCGGCGTATTTTTGGCCAGAAGAGTTCCCAATACCGAATGAGATAGCTGGCGTCGTCGTGTCCCTCCAAACTCCAAAATAGTCAAAAAAAATCTTGCTACTGGTGCGATTACCAACTACTTTTGACAGGAGATTGACGTCGCGGGTATAAGGCGACGATTAAAGCGAACGCAGAACGACGCAAAGCGCCGCTTTGTCAAAAAAACAGAGACGCTCAGAAGCTTTAGCATCTCTATTTTTCTGGCAAGGCGGTTTTTCTTTTGTGCGGACAGTTTTCTGGAGGCAGCGATGAGAATCATGTTTGGCTCGGGGCAACTTTTCGCCCTCCCCGGCCCCTTCTTTGGTGGGTCATTCAACGCTTCGCCGCAATGGTTCGCGACTTTGCAGGACGTTGACATCACCATCGACGCCACAATCAAGGAACTCCGTGGCAACCTGCAATTCCCCGACGACACGGCGATTAGCGACAAAAAAGTTTCCTGGAAAGCAGGGTTCGGCCGGTTCTCGATCGACACCTGGAACAACATTTATTTCGGCGACACGATTGCTGCCGGAAGCGCGCCTGGCGGAGTCGGCGGCGGCACCGCTGGCGGCGGTGTGCCGCTTGTCCAGGAACAAAAGCTGCTCAACTCGACGACCTACACTGTTGCGAATCCCGCGACCTTCACGCAGGACATGGGAGTCATTTTCGCTTCGAACTTCCAGGGTTTTCAGAAGGTGACGGGCGTTCCAACGACCGGCCAATATAACGTCAGCGCCGGCGTATACGGTTTTGCCGCGGCGGACAACAACAAGAGCGTCCTGATTTCCTATCGGTATGGTGTCTCTACCGGCCGCGTTTTGGTCGTGCAGAACCACATTCAAGGTTGGGGCCCGCAATTCGAGATGTTGCTTTCGCAGCCGTATCAGGAATTGACCGGAGCCATCCCGAATTATTTGGATTTGTACGCTTGCAAGTGCGGAAAGCTCGTAGCGCCGCTGAAGCGCGCCGATTATCTGATTTCTGACCTGGAAGGGCAGGCTTTTGCGAATTCGGCAGGATTCATCGGCGAGTTCTACGAGGATTGACATGTCATTTCTGGCACACATTTTCGGTCGGAAAGAAGAGCCCGTGGTCGCGTCCCAAGAAACTCCGGAACAAACAATTGCGCGTGCGAAACGAGAATACCTGGAAGCCGCAAAAGTTTTTGATGAGGCGAGAAAAACCGCCGCAAAACTCCGTACTCGCGACGTATTGCAAGTCATCAACTGCAAAGCACTATGCCCTGCGAATGCAATGAAAAATCAAGATCCGAGACTAACGGCCGCTTGCAGATTGGAAACAATCGCAGAAGCCGACCGGCTTGCCAAGCTGCGAACTTGGCTGGTTTTGGCAGGCAAAATTCCTTTTTGAGGAGACCCAATGGAAAACGACAACAAATTGTTTATCGATGAGGTTTTTGGCCGCGATGGCGCGCCGTATTTCGCAAAAAAGCTGGAGGAGACTCTCTCGTCCGACGGAGTCGCTCGGGAAGACGAGTCGATGTTTTACGAGCGGCCGATGAATCAGACTCAGGGCGTTCGGAAACTTTTCGGTGAGCAGTCTCTTGCCAGCACTGAAACTCTCTCGAAGGCAGAGCTTTCAGCGATCTTTGGCCTCGATGTCCCCGTCGAAAACGGCTTGGAATTTGGAAAAGGCTCGCGTGAAGGCTCGCGTGAACTCTCGCTTGAACAGTTCTTCGCCGGAAAAGAAGTGAAGAAAAATCACGCCAGCGAGTTATTCGAGAAGACCGCTGATTTGCGAAAGAAATTGTTCGAAGCGGGCGGGGAATACGGATTCTTCGGCGATTCGAAAGACTTGATTTCGCAGGCGATTGGAAAGTTTTTGAACGGCACAGAATCAGAAGCGAGAACGGCAATTCGCGATATCGGACTTGTAGTCGCGTAAGGAGGAAAGATGCATATCAAAGAACACGCAGAGATTTCCGCTCAGCATCATCGCGAAGTTTCCAAATGTCACGGTGCGTTGGCGAAAGCGCATCGAACGATGGCCGAGAAGTGCGACGACGAAGAGATGAAGAAAGCGCACGAAACTGCAGCCGGAGAACATGAGTCGTTGCGCGAATTGCATGAAAAGCACGCCGCGCACTTCGACGCCCTCCATGCCAGCACAAAGAAGACACAGGAAGCCGATTTGAACAAGCTTGCGCCGACGCAAATCCATGCAGTCGTGCCGGACAACCCGATGCTCAAGATGATCCCGCGCGCGGGAGCACCGCCGGCGAAGGTCGAAGGCGTGCCGCTTGAATTCGAGAAGTTATTTGCAGTCGCGGACGAAGCATGATTCGCGGCAAGGGCAAAACTGGAACGGCGGCCGGCATGGGTTCAATTTCACAAGCGAATTGGTCAGGCCGTGAACCAACCTGACGGAAAGAAGACACCATGTTTTACAATGCGCTGAACGCAGGTCCAAACCATAGCGGCAATTACACCCAGCCGAACACTTCGAAACCAACGGTCCATCCTTCTGTGGCGAACTATCCAGTCGGCACGAATGTGTTGAATTTGAGTTGGCCGATCCCTATCCACGTCGAGACGAATAATCCCACCCATCCGACTCCGCCATTTCCATTGTCGTTGCCATAGAAAGGACTTTAATGCCAAGCCCGACGAAATTGCTCATCACAGTTTTAAATTACAACGCCAGCACAGGCGCCATCACCACTACGGTAATCAACGTCCCGATTCCGCCTGCATTGCAGACTCTGGATTCTCAAAACGCCGGCGGCTCCGGCCAGGCTTCACAGCAGACCGGATACAGCGCCGTCGATCAGCTGGTCCGCGCGATTTTTCGCGCTGGCGTCTTCACCGACAACGCAGGGAATTGGTTTCCCAGCAACATGATTGTCGGCATCACTTCCCAATAAGGAATTCAAGGTATGAGGCCTGGCATGGGCAAACCACTGGCTCTATCAGAACAGGAAATAGAAAAAATTCTGCGTCTCTTTGCGGAAGGACTTCCGATAGCCATTTTGGCGCGCCGCTTTTCTATTGGGGAAAATAGGATCGCGCGAATCGTGAAGGCGAAGCAAATGGGGAATCGCGCCAGAGCATGACCAGGCAAGCCTCCATCGGTGGACCCTTCATCGAGGCCGCTGGCTTTTTGAGGCTCGTGCGGCAAGGGCGCATGACTGCTGATGAAGTGCGTGCCGAAATTGGGACCGCCACACCATTTCGCAAGGAAACGTTAATCCATTTCGACGGATTGTGCGGGACTGTTTCGTCTGAGGTGCGCCTTATGGTTGCGAAACTATTGCGCAGGTATCGTCGTCGCGAAGTCCGCAAAATGTTTCCAAGCATCCCGCCGAAAATGATTGAACAAATTGCTAAAGCAGAAGGGATTCATAAACAGGAATCGCCTTCGAAAGGCCAGCGACCAAAGTGGGACGTGGAACAAGTGAAGCAAGCCCTCAATGAAAGCTGGAAATTAACAGACATCCGGCGCACCTTCAGCATTTCTTACTCCGCTCTTTGGAAACTCCGCCAACAGATTGGCGATAGCGACCGACGCCGTAAAAAAATATTCTCTGTCGATGAGCGGACCGCGATTCTCGCCGACCTCAAAGCTGGCATCGGCCAAAGCAAAGTCGCAAGAAAATATCGCACACACATAAGTCGAATCCGCGCGTTGCAGCGCGAAGTAGGAATGATTCCCAGCAAGACGAAATGCGACTCGGGGCACGCATGAAGACTTTCTACTTCGACGCGAGCCAACTCAGGCAACTCGTTACGGAATTCCCTCGCGACGGCCGTGCTCTCGAAGCCGCGGCGCGACTGGACGATTTCGGTATTTCGCTCGTGAACAACCAGAGAGAATTCGAGGGCCTTTGTCACAACATTTCGGACCACATCTTAACCGCGTGTCAGTTGGGCGACGGATTTTGGATTATCGTCCATCACCGGCTCGATTCGCTGCCCGAAACTCCGCCGAATCCGGTGCCGGATTTCGGTCCTCGACCTTGGTCGCGCAGCCAAATGTGGAAGCGAAGCCGAGCATTCTGGCGGCATGTCGAGAAGCACGGCTGGCTCTCGTATTTCATGTGCACAGCCAACCCGGAGAACGCGACTCTTCTCATTAGGAACTTCGGGGTGCGACATCCTTGGCACCTATCGGACCCGGACTTTGCCAAGGCGTGGAATTTGGTTTCGTGGGGACCGGCAGCGGGTTAGAGATTTCTAGCGGAAAAGGAAAATGTCATGTCACTTCTGATTGCGTTTCACGATTCAAACCGCGCCGTTGTTTGCTCGGACGACCGGGCAATTTCTTTCAACGCCGCCGGCGAGCCGGAAGAGTCCCTAGAGCGCGCTTGCAAGTTCATTCTCATCGGCGCTCTGATTTTCGTTGCCGTAGGACGAAGTGACGTATGCCGAGCGTTGAATGCTGGCATGCGCCGGATGCTCGCGGCGGACTCGTTCTCAGTCGTTGAGCTGGCGCGCATCCTGCCGGAAATGCTCCGGCGGCAATGGGCTGCACGAAAAGTGGATCCGCATGGGCCGCTGATTTACGACGCTTTGGAGACTGCAATCATCGGCCACGACGGCGGACGCATTCGCAGTTTCGTCTTCACCCCCGCACTTACTTCATTCCACATCAATACCAGCGCATTCGACACCATGACTTCCGGAACCATCATCGCGCGGATTTTCGACGCGAACATCGTCGTTACTGAATAAGCGAAAGAAGGCGAATTATGTGGGACGGCTATCTGACAATGGTGCCCACAAAAGTCGAAGATGGCTTAGGCGCGTATTACGAGCACACCACCACCACATATACGAATCGTTGCGGCCTCGGAGTTGGGTGCTGGCTGGTATCTGCTCTTTGGCTGGTGATTATGCACTGGACACAAGGTATCTTGCCTCTGAAGACTAAACATCACCTTGGAGTTTGGGAGTGTGAGGTTTGCCCTCCCTCGCTAACGATATTTTTAATTTTGATTTCGGTGACAGCGCTATTTTTCCCAAGTCAAATCGTCTTTTCTTCTTTCGCAGGAGGCCAGACGCAAACCATCGGTACTTTCTTTCAAGGAATTGAAAAAAACTCCGCACATGTACGTGTCTCCTCTTTTTCCGAACACGTCGTAATAGATAGCGTGGCCAACCGCGTAAACATGAGGCCCGTTAGTTATTTTCAATTTCCCGTTTTCATAACTAACTTCTTCTGCCGTCACTTGTCTGTATTGTTCTTCGGTCAAAACATGGAGATTTCTGTTCACCAAAGTATTTTCTCTTCCTGCTCCTATTGCGCCAAGGTTGATGAAGATTTCAGGGGAATTCGGAGAATTTCCGACAAACACAATGAAGGAATATTGGGTATTGAGCGCTGGAGTCAATCCACTATTGATCAATTCCACGGTAGCACTTGGAGTCTCATTTATAGCGAGTGGCTTAATGAGTTTTGCATTGTGAAAAATAAGATAGGCCCTTTGTCCTACCTTCAGCGTATCCCGTGCGATGAAGTACAACCCAATGGTAGCAATGGAAGAGAGCAACGCGAACACAGCGATTATCAAATTAAACTTTTCAATACTGTCGTAATCTCGCCAAAAATGCTTCTTGGGCTTTTGTGTTTTTGTCTCGTCCCCGTTTTTTTGCATTGGTCCCTGCGTCCCCGCGGAAGATTTATTTGGTTTGTGCTTGCCTTTGCTGTGGGTCACTTAGGTGCCTACCTGGTGGGTTTCTATTCCTTGAGCGGGCCGATGCTGCCAATTGCCGGAACCGTTCGATGGTGGCCGGATTGAAGCCCCCGCTCGCTTCTGCGATTAATTGAGCGAGTTCTCGGTCATCACCGTAGTTAGTGACGTTTACGGTGGTAATCTTGGTCAAATGGATCCCGCCGGCATTCGCACTCTGCAATTCCCCAGACGCACGGCCTAGCAGGTCCAGGAGCTTGGCCGCCGCGCCCAGAGCGCCGTTAGCGCCGCGAAAATCATCCTTAGCCTTAGCCTTCGCAAGAATCTGTTCTGCTTCGCCGACGAGCTTCTCTACGCGATCGTATTTAACCGGATTTTCCTATCAAATTCAAACTTCTCGCGCTCAAGCTGGTCCGCGGCCGCGGGAGTGCCTGAAGTTTCTATTTTGTGTAATTCAGATGGGGATGGTGTGTTAGACATGCCCTGGCTACTCCTCAAAATAAACGCTGAAAGCTAAAAAAAACTGTGGTTTTCATCTTTGACTGAGACACGCTTTACACCACTGCGCGTCCATGTTCGTCCTACACATTTGAAACACGTTCTCAGGAGTCAGTCCCAAATCAAGAAATCCTCTGTAGGAAACACAAAGTCGACGCTGGGCGGCAGCTTGCCGACGCTGCGCGGCCTCTATAGAAGACATCTTGTTTATCGAGAATTCATAACCGCACGAATCTTGCACCGGACGTAAGCGACTATCCAAGTCGTCCATTTTGCTTTCGAGGTCGCTCAGTGCCGATTGATAATCGCTTTTTCGGCTGCGGCAACCATCATGCATAAGGTCATAGAACTCAGGATCTCGCCTGCAATCCTCGAACTCATCTTGCTTAGATTTTGCATCTTCCGAGGAGTCTGAAGCCTCGGACGCCGTCTTGCGAAGTCGATCCAAATCGTCATGGCAGCTATCCAGCTCCAGCGCCGGAGCGTTCGAAGCGCGCGTGGCCGTAAGAATTCCCAAGGCGACTATGATCAAGAAGGCCCATGTGATTTTGCTCATGTTCCATTCCTTATGTTAGTGCCGAGAAATAAATGCAAGAAAATCGCGTCCGTGGGAAGTTGTTCGTTGAGCCAGCATTCCCTGGCCCGTCATCATTCCATGGATTCCACTACCTAGTAACTGGCGCCGCTCGAGGCTGGCGCATATGACATCGTAAAACTGTCTGCGGCCTGTGAGTTCCGGAATCGCGATTTCGAGTGCCTGGCTTGGTGCTCCCGCCGTCCACTGAGGAAAGTGAATGTTGTGGTGACTCGCCCACTCCTGCGGGTTGTCAAAATAAGCCAGAATACGAAGGTGCCATGGTGTGAGAGCATCGACGTGCTCCAAAAAAATCTGTTGTAGAGCGTCGTCTGGCGCCCCCGGCAGCACCGAATTGACCACGGCATTTCTAAGAGCCGTGAGTTTTTCCACTTCATGCGTACGACTCGCAATCTGGCCCGCGTGGAGTGCAGTCGTTATGAAGGCATCATTCTGTGAAAGTTTTTCAGGCGTAAGGTCGGCTACCTTACCAAGGATTTCGTTCACTGCATCAGCCAATTTCCCCAGCCACTTTTCGCGCCGTTTTTCTAGCGGAGGAGCAAATATTAGGGTCATCAGTTCGGCGGCAGGGCCTCCGGCCGCTGGAACCGCTGAAATGGCGGCCTTAACGATTGTATGAGCGACATCGTCAGCCGACGCCTTCGGTTGTTCGGGAATGTCCGGCATTTGCTGTCGATTGTACTGCAGTCATATCAGCTTATATAAGTTTCTATAGCTAGTATGTCGGTATCTTTACGAATATGTTAGCTATCCGTGATAAGCTGATTCTGGACATCTTTCCGACTCCCAGTCGCGGAGGGCTTAACACGCCCATATGATCACAGCTGCCGATCTCGCTCGGCTTAAGATTAACCGAATTATTTTCCACGATGTTCCGAATCGTCCCAAAATTCTCGAAACAAAAGTGATACTCGCAGATTTGGAAACCAAGATTGACATTGGCAAGGCGAAAATACTTTACGATCGCATCACCCAAGTCCTTGGCTCCAAACACGCATACACAATGCACTTCTCGCCGACGCCAGCCACAAAAGTTCCCGACGAGGTCAGGAAATATACCAGCAAAGGGCATACGTCCGAAGAGTTCGTGGCAATGTCGAGAGAGTTGGCAAATTATCTATTCGCCCAGCACACAGGTGCAACTTCTCCTGGGTTGCTCTGTGTGATGGACGTCACTGTGGGGACCAAGCGGGGCCTGGCGATTCTAAAACTGGAAAGGCAAGAGGGCGCGGAAATCAAATTCAGCGGCGAAGAAGGCAAACGGATCTTTGATTTCGATGTGCTGGAAAACCTGATTCTCACCGACAAAACGAGACTTTTCAAAAGTGCATTGTTTGTCCGGCACGGTGCAGGCGATGATGACTTTGACTCCCATGGTTGCGACAGCCAAGGCCCAGGAACCAGCGAGGACGTCGCCCGATTCTGGCTAACTTATTTGGGATGCAAATTGGCAGAGGAACCGAGGGTCAGCACGCGAAAGTGGTTTGAGGCGTCAATCGCTTTTGCAAATGAGCAGATCAGCGATGCGGTCGCCAAAAATGATTTCTATGAGCATGTCCATTCCGAGCTCAAATCCAATCGAAAAAATTTTTCGCCGAGGCAATTTCTCGAGGAGCGCGTAAGCGCTGGTTTGCGAACGGCGTTCAAGCAATTTCTGGAGGAACATCAGGTTTCACTCCAATCCTTCACTAAGGATATTTCAGAGATTAAGACGCGACTTAGAAGGAAGGCATACCATACGGCGCACGGCATTAGCGTTACCGTACCCGAGGAGGAAGAGAATCTTGTCAAAATCAAAGCTGAACAGATTGTGGTTCACGATAATCTGGTGAGTATCGACCAGAAATGATGCGGCTAGAAGAAGCACGCATGCTGTGGCTCAAAGAAAAGGCGGCATACGAAGCGTTCGGGGATTACTTGGCAGGCAGGATCAAGACTGAAATTCGCAAGGATGGAATTCGCGCTGAGGTCGGTAGCCGCGCGAAAGAAATGGACAGCCTAATCAAAAAGCTGATCCTGAAACCTGAGCACACGTACCATTCGGTTGGAGACAAAGCAGGCGTCCGGGTGATTGTGCGCTACAAAGACGAGATTGCTCCCGTCTTGGAGATTGCGGGAAAGCAGTTTCAGCGAGGCGAACCCGAGAATACTTCTGGGCGTCTCAAACCGAACACCTTCGGCTATCTTTGCGTCCACGTTGACGTGCGTCTAAGACCTGGTGACTTGCGATTGCAGGAATTTCCGTCTGAAAAATTCAGCGCCGAGCTGCAGGTCCGAACAATGGCACAGCACCTATGGGCTGAGATGGCGCACGATTCGATTTATAAGTACGATGCCCCCCTTGACCCTTTACCCAACGAACTCCAACGGCGCATCTATATACTTGCGGGAGTTGTAGAGTTGGCCGACGAAGAATTCAATCAGATCGAGAGAGAGATACCCTCAGTGCCTGAGCTAAACCTGCTGAAATCTCTGGAACGGAACTATTTCAAACTGACTGTTCGTCGCAGCAATCCAGAGCTTTCCTTGGATGTCATTCGACTCCTTACGCCGCTTTATGGGAAAACTCCGGCCCAGATAATTGACCACCTGAATGAGTTCTTCGCTTCCCACGAAGAGATCTTGCATGATGTCTATGACAAAGCAGAGGAAATGGCAGACCGCAGCGCATTTTTGTTTCAACCCGAAGCGTTGATGATTTACGACTTATTGCAGACTGATTATCTCGCAGTGCGTGATGCTTGGAGTGGCCATTTCCCCGAGCGGGAACTTGAGAGGATGGCGAACGCTTTCGGTTTCTCTTTTGATTGAACCACCCCTAAGTCACCTGTTGCGCGACTAGAGCGGATTTGCGGCTGCAAAGTCTCTAAGGAACTTTTCCAAAAGCGCCAGCTTCCCTTGGGCAACGTCGTGTACGAGACGATTAGGCGCGACACAATGCCAGCTGCCGTCGGGAAAGATAGTCATGGTGGCGTCCTTGAACTGGAATCGAAAAGTCGCATCCGACGTTGGGATTTCGATCCACCCAGGCGTGGACCTCATCAAAATTGTAGCTACTTCGTGCATGATTTAGCCCCCGCGGTCACTCTCGGCGTGAGATTTCGTGTCTCGTTTCTGAACGGCGATGTTCTCATCGGTGTGAGTCAAAAAACAAGGGCGAGAGTCTTTCGATTCTCGCCCTTACGTTTTATGGCTTTTCCTCCTGCGGAAAACGTGAAATTCCCCGCGACAGGCGTTTGCATTCCTCTTCCAGTGCTTTGGCGCGAATCCTTGCAGCTTCGACTTCTGCACGCAATTTGCGACAACGCCCCTCGTACTGCCCAGATCTTCTACGTAGATATTCGATTTCACGTCGTAGTGTCATTGTGTTCCTCCACATATATAGAACGCGAACACTTCAAAAACTTACTGGCTTGAAACTCGATGACTGACCTGTAGTGAAAAACGTAGTATCACGCTGCTTCCCGGAGCATCCCTGGAAGACTTGCCGGTTGGAGTAAGTTCTAGAAAAGGGAAGTAGTTAACAGTTGCGGGAAATTGAGGGAAACTACCTGAATCCGCCTTTTAAGCCGAAGGTCGTGGGTTCGATCCCCACCGCCCCTACCAATCTCCTTCATTTCACTGCATTTGTTTTTGGGTTTGACACCAATTGCCGTTTGACACCAATTGAACTAATTCACTGCAAACTGTTCAATCCGGGCCGAACGGTTTTCAACTGCACTGCGTTGCTGGTCACCTATCACGTGCGCATAGACTCCCAGCGTGATGCGTGGATCACTGTGACGTAGTTGCTTCTGCACCACAGCCGGAGTTGCACCGTCTGCAAGCAGAGCACTGGTTACGCCGTGACGCATGGAATGGAACCCGCCGCGCGGTATGCCCAGCTTCACAAGCAGCGGGTGCAGAACGCTTGCCCGAAGTTTGTTGGCCGAGTATGGACGCCCGCGACGGTTGATGAAGAGCAGGTTCGTCTTTCCATCGTGATTCTGAAGATGCTTGCGCAGCCGTGCCTCTAGCTGAGAAGGCAACGGAACGTCTGCGCTGCTGGCGCTGGACTTCACCGATTGAACCTGCCGTGTGACCGCGTCAAGGCTTTGCCGCACACGGATGATCTTCTTTGTGAAATCAACGTCAGTAACACGAAGCGCGAGTACTTCTCCAATGCGCAGCCCCAGAACAGAGGTCACCGCGAGAATGGTGCCGAACGGTTCCGACGCAGTCGCCAGGATTTTCCCCACTTCTTCGTCTGTAAAGCACCGCTGTTCTTTCTTCACGCCCTCGCGGGGCAGGGTTATGTCTGCGAGCGAAAAACTCCCGCAAGCGTAGTCCCACGCCTTGGCTTTCCGAAGGATAGAAGACAGAGTGAGCAACACGTTTTCTACTGTCTTTCTTGAGCGTCCCCCCGTTGAGAGATGCGCGACGAAGGCCTGAACAGCCTTCGTGTTGATCTCAGGTAACGTGAGACTTCCAAGCCTAGGTAGAATGTGTGCCCGCAGATGTGACTCCGCTGCGCGCGTCGTGCTGCTCTTCAGATTCACCGCGACGTTGGTACGCCACTCTTTAACGAACGTTTCAAGAGTGATGCCCGACTTCGGCGGCATCCTGACCGTTGTATTCACGCGGTCAAGATACGGCTGGAAAGCTTTCCCTGCCGCACGTTCTGAAACACTGCTGACCGGGCCAAGCAAGACACACCGCCGCACTCGCTTGAATGTTCCATTGGATAGCAGAACATCTTCGCGGTACATGCCGTAGCGTCTTGGAGTTTTGCCCCGGGTGATGATGGTTCCTCTCTGAAACCTTCTCCGTGACACGATTCCTCCCGCCTGAATTGGAGAAGGCGTAGCGGTCGAAACAATAGCATCGGAGCTTAACGCTGTCACGGACGCGCTTTGATGGTTAACCGCTGGGGTTGGCTCATTGTTTGATTGCGAAGCAGCAGCTGCAATGCCCAACCCTGCTCGCATTGGATCGGCCCAAGCCATGCCTAACGATTCGCCGCCTTCCAGACAGGAATCGCTGCCTTCAACACAGAGATTGGGTCACGATTTCCGAGGGCCTGTTGAATCGGCAGTGCCTCAAAATACGCCAACATTTCTAGCCCGAACGGTTTCAAATCTTCGACAGCCTCAAAACGCACGCGGGAAGGATTCGGAGCGGCGTCATAGAGCGCGCCCAGGTCAACCCGCCGCAGCCACCAGCCGGAAGTTTTCTTTTTCCCCCACAGCACGATAGAGCGTGAAGTTGTGAAGATTCGCGCACGCATTGGCAGCATTGAGAGCGTGTGCAGTACTTTTTTCCCAGTGAGATACACGGAGAGGTAGGCGGAAACACGATGCACGTCAACGAAGCGAATATCTACAACCTGCCCGCCGCCGATGGATTGCCAAGCGACAGACAGCCACTCTTGCGGCAGGTAGACGCCCAGCAGCACATGCAGATGCGCCATACCGTTTTCCTGAAATTCCAGCACGCCGAAAAAGGGCAGGCTTTGCCCGTACCTTCGCGAGAGAAGCACGCGCATTTTTCGCCAGCACTCGCGGATATACCGATCTGAACGC
>Ga0210406_10000419_pt1 | contig 58682 bp, 42 predicted proteins | sample IncBWC30MmetaG_FD_155454 | JGI IMG/M metagenome (GOLD analysis project Ga0210406, IMG submission 155454) | Forest soil microbial communities from Barre Woods Harvard Forest LTER site, Petersham, Massachusetts, United States - Inc-BW-C-30-M | ecosystem: Environmental > Terrestrial > Soil >...
ATCCTCGAAATGGATCAAGAAAAGGTCGCATCCCTTACGGGCCCCCCCTCCGTCGCTGCAGATTGGTCGCGTCGCGTAGATGCCGACGGCATCGCCTTTACAAGCGCCGATGGAAGTATGATCACCAGCGCTCAACATATAGCTCAATTACGGTCAGGAGAGCGGAAAGCTCTCTCCTTAAAGGATGATGATTTTCGTGTGCACGTCTACGCGCACGGAAGCACAGCTGTCCTGACTTACCGTGCCAACACTACCATAGAACTTAAAGGCAATGCCGCTACCCATCAAACTCGGATTACAGATGTTTACGTGAAGGAGAGGGGCGCATGGCGACGTGTAGTGCACCACGTAACTAACCTTTCGACCCACTGACCCGAGTCGGAGTCCAAAACGGACTAGCGAAATTGCTCAACGGAGCGTAGCGAATTCTGTTGTCCCCTTGTCAGGGTGTGCCACTCTTACGTGTCCGGTCAACAGAAAGGAAACTAAAATAGGCCCACTACCAAGTTATAGACGAGTTGTCATAGGCTTATGATATAGGTTAGCACATGTGTGTATTCCGGTTGGATGGCGCTGCAAAGCGCGGATTGGTGAGCCTCTGCAATACCCCGTGTGAAGGCTTCAACGGGTTAGGTATTCACCTCATGGGCCGCGTATTGTTCGTCGGTAACTAAGTGGGGACGGTATGAGAGAGAGAGAGCATCGTGTAGATAGTAAAGTTTTGGCGCGAGGGTACGGCCTTGGCCGACGAGACTTCATGAAGATGGGTGTCGGCGGCGGTCTCGCCATGACTCAGATGCTCGATGCCCCATGGACATCGGCGCGCGACTCGACTCCTGGGACTGTGGGTGTCATGACGCAGACAGGCACCGGATGGATCAACGACGCGAACCGGGCTTCGGGGAATGGCCCGTTGGATGACACGAGTCGCCAGCTAGTCAAATATGTGAGCTCGTATTCGGAATCGAATCTCACGAATCCGCTCATCGACCATCTTAAGTACGTGATGGTCGACTTTATTGCGTCACTCATAGCTGGATTCGAAACCGAGCCCGCGCGAATCTGCGCACGGATGGCCCGCTCTACCCAGAGCGAGCTCAAAAGCACGGTCTTGGGTTACGGCCTGACGACCACGCCAGAGCTGGCCGCGTTTGCAAACGCCTGCATGCTGCGATGCAGCGAGTTCGACGTCTCCATTCATATCAGCGACATCATTCCGGGTATCCTCGCGGTCGGAGAGGCGCTTCATTCGACCGGTCCCCAGATACTGGTCGCCGTAACCTTGGCCTATGAGGTCGTGGGAGCGCTCTCTGCGGTTGTCAACAACGACCCGGGAGGACTCTGGGACGGTTTGTACATCGGCCCCGCGACGGCACTGGTGGTGGGAAAGCTCATGGGGATGAATACGGATCAGCTCGCGAACGCCCTCTCGCTCTCTCTAGTACCGCACTTGCCGATGTTTGTCTCCCATGTCGGAGCGCTATCGATGTGGAAAGGCTGCCATGACGCGGAGGCCGTCCGTTGCGGCATCTTCGCAGCCTTGTTGGCGCGGGAGGGGATGACGGGGCCAAGCGAACCATTCGAGGGCAGGGCTGGCCTTTGGGATCACGTCGGTCAGCCCGGCGAGCTGCGCCTGCCAGTCGCCGGTCCTGGCGGAGGAATGTTTGTGCAGCGGGTAGTCATTAAGCGCTTTCCCTCGGAAGGCTCCACGCAGTCGGTACTCGAATTGACTCCGGAGATCAGAGAGTGGACCAAAGCCGACGACATCGCATCGATTCACGTCGAGTTCCCTTTTAAACCGTGGCAAGAGATTGCGGATCCACCTAAATGGGATCCTCGGAATCGTGAGACCGCCGACCACAGCCTGCCGTACGTTATCTCCCGGGCTCTGATTGACGGGGATATCTACCTCGATTCCTTCTCGCCGGAGAAAATCATGGACCCAGTGGGGAGACGGCTGATGGAGAAAATCACAGTTGCACCGAATCCCGACTTCACCTACGTAGGGCAAGTGCGGCTCACCGTGCGGACGAAAGCGGGCGGTGAACTGATAAAGGAGACTTCTGTTCATCACCACACGCCAATGACGCACGAAGAGATAACAGCGAAGTTCAACCGCGTATGCGCCTTCATGCAGGTAACGCCCGAGCAGAGGGACCGCTCTTACGCAGCGTGGTCAAACCTACAGGAGGTCCGGGACATCGGGGAGCCGATGCGCACCCTTGCGCATTTCGGTCAGCCGTTGCCTCTATGACCAGCGCAAGACTGACGGAGCGTGCTGGTGCCAGCGATATGACGAGAGTGGTTTCACGGTCGGACCGTGAGGAGATGGAGGCTTCAAGATGCATAAGTCTGCTTCGGTGCTCGTCGGCGCACTACTGGTCGCGACGATCGTTGCACCGGTGTTCGGGAATATCGGGAGTGTCACGGGCAAGTTGATCGATCTTGCTTGTTACTCGCAGAACAAAGAGGACACCGCGAACGGGCATAGAGGCAAAGGGGTCATCTGCGCGCAGGCCTGCGCAAGGGAAGGTTTCGCGGTAGGGCTTCTCACCACCGACGGGAAGGTCTATCATGTGATGGGTGAACTGGCGGCGAACAGCAACGCCAGACTTGTGCCACAGATGGGTCAGGTCGTGATAATCGCTGGCGAGGTCAAAGAGAAAGATGGCCAGATGATGATTTTCGGGAGCGATCTCAAGACGGTCAAGCAATAGGGCCGGTGCATCCTGCTTGAGGGCTGCCCGTCCAACACGGAGATGGGACGCCGAGGATCTTAGCCGTGCCGCTACACCATAACGGCCTGAAGTTGACCGTAGGCTTTCAGACAAATCATTCAGTCCAGCCAGGTAACCAATTGACTCACCTTATTTGAAAGTCTGAAGGCGGTCTTCGGTTGTTTCCTGGCCGACAAGACTCGCCACTTGGCTGACTGCTTCTCAGCTTTACCCTCAATCAAGAGGCTCAATCCTGGCGATTTTCCCCCCGTGGACTTCCGCTACCCACACTGATGGAGGTGTGGTCGAGTTGTCGACCTCAACCCACCGTATGTTAGCGTCCACAGTGGGTAACAGGTATTCGGTGAACTTGCCATTTTTCGAATCGAGACGAAGAATCAAATCGGTCCCCATCCCGGCCGTCCAAACGTCGCCGTTCTTGTCGGCCATGGCTGGGTATGGGCCGCTCCATGGCGTTGGAGCAGTCCATTCCTTAAACTGTTCCGTCTTCGGATCAAACATTCCCAGTTTATTGGCGTAATATTCTCCAAACCAAACCCGGTCCTCAGAATCTACAGACAAACGCCGCGGACCCGAGTTTACCGTAGGCGTTTTGAATAAAGTTACTTTGCCTGTTTTGACGTCCACCCTTCCAATGTTGCCACCTACGATGTCGCAAAAATAGGCATTCGAATTTGAGTCTGACGCAATTCCATAGGTGCGGTGTCCCTCAGCCTTCGTATTGTTAAGGTCGAACTGTCCGCTGCCGCCCACTCCACGGTGGAAATCGGGGAACATCGGGAAAGACGAAATGTGGCCCGACTTGGGATCCAGCCGGGACATTACCAGTCCCTCATCTTCAGTGAACCACACGGTGCCGTCCGCCGCGGTGGAGACATGCGGAGAGGAGGAATGCTCCGTGTTGTATTCCGGGGGCTCGAACCAGGTTTGAAATTTCTCAGTTCGCGGATTGAATTGGGTGATGCCCCCTTGGAGAAATCGTGGGAACCACAGGTCGCCATTCCGGTCTAACATGATTGAAAGTGTGCCGGTGGGGAAATCCGGTTTTAGCGGGGGGAACCGCCATTCTTTGGTTTCGCCCGTTCGCGGATTCAAACGGCCAATGAGCGGCTCGTGAAAATCGTTGTACCAGATTATTCCGTTATCATCCAGAATGGCGTCATGTGGAAGCCGGCCGGAAGCAGGCAAATCGTATTCAGTAATGATAACCCGCGTGGCTCTCCCCGTAGGTCGGGGCAGCGACTTAAAATCGTAATCAAATTTCGGTTTTGAACTCAAATTGATGGTGCTCAGATACTGCGCGAACTCCGGGTTGGGCTTAGCTGCAACTTTGTAGGGCTGCGGGATGGGGTTGGCAATGGAACTCTGAACTGACCAATTCTTCATTCTTGCCAAAGTCGTCTGCCATGCCTCGGCGTTATAGTTGCTCTGTATGATCGGGATCAGGGAGTGGCAATTGGCGCAAGGATAAAGCTCGTTTTTCTCTCGTTGAGTTCCCGGGATGCTCAGCAATATCTCGGCATTAGTGAGCTGGGACAAGAGACTGTGGGTCTTATCAAGCTTTAGATCGACTTGAATTGTCTTACCACCCAAGATCTCAACCTGGGGTGCGTTAGCAAGTTCATAGCCGGTTGCCCTAATACTAAGTGTATATTTTCCCGGCTTGAGCTTAGAGGCCGGGAACGCATATTTCCCCTCGCGCTCGGTGACAACCGTAACACTTATCGTGCTTCCGAAACCTTTGGCAGTGACCAGGACGCCTTCCATTGATCCTTCTGCGTCCGAACTCACTCTTCCTTCAAGAGCTGACGAAGTGGGACTCCTCTGCTGAGCGGCAAGCAAACACCCGGCGATCATCACTAACGGTAAGAAAACAGTTGTCTTACTACGCATATTGCACTCTAACCTTTCAAACAGAGTTGTTCGATTTTAGGAGTTGGATAGCTGGACCTGCGGTTTCCATCCCGCAATTTAGGCCTTTTGACGGCGGGCTCTTCGGTCGAAAACTTGTGGGGGGACCAACCCCATTTACATATAGTTGACCGTGACGAATAACAGATTTGTTAACCAACAGTTGATGTCCAGTGCGTTTCACTCGATTGCTATCCTCGAACTCAAATCTACCCTCGCGAAGCTCAAAAATGCCAATGTCGGCGTCGTATCCCGGCTTTAGCATGCCGATTTGTGCGCCATAATCGAATATCTTCGAGGGGTTGATTGTCACACATTCAATCACCTTGTCCATGTCCAAGCCCAGAGCCATAAATTTCGATATTTGAGTAGGCAGGTCAAAAACGAAGTCATCCGTAGTCCGGGGGCTGAGATCAGTGCCGATCGTGTCAGGCAGAAAACCTTGCTGCAGACACCGTTCTACTACATCAAAGCTGAAATGAGACAAGCCTTGAGCCGGGTCCATAAAAACGCCCCTGGATCGGGCTTCCAGGACCTCCGGCAGTATTTTGCCGTTTGCGTCAAGCACGTTGTGCGGATGATTGTTGTAGATATGAGTGTACACATCGCCCTTTCGCATCATTTTCAAAATATCCGGCAAAGGAGAGAAAGGGTCATCAATATGAACCATTAACGGAAGTTGTGTGACTTTCGCGACATCAAGCGCAGTTCTGAGGCACTCCAGGTCTCTTGTGCCTTGGACCATTTTTCCCAACCGAACTTTAATTCCAACTACATATGGCTTGTTCTCTTCCGCTGCCTTCGCCGTCAGGTCCGGAAACAACCAGTCTGGATTTTTCAACACGTCCACTACACCTACGGCCGTCAGTCCCAGTGCCGCAATGTTCACCAACGTGCGAATCCGACTGACAGACGGCTTGATGACATATTTGATGAAGCCGGGCGTTCCCAGGTAACCAGCTGAACCAGCATCCACGACCGTCGTCACACCCCGGGTCAGGCAGGAATGATCGGCGTTCATACCACGAAACCCGTCGAAGCAATGCACATGAACATCAATAAAACCCGGAGTAACGATCGTGTCTCTTGCAGTAACAACCTCGCGAGCTCGGCTGCTAGGGATGTCGTGGGAAACCTCGAGAATTTTGCCCTCCTTAACCGCCACATCCAAAGGACCGTGCAATTGCTGTCCAGGGTCAACAACCGTACCTCCTTTAACCAGCAAATCAAAGTCATCACTCGCGGGCTGGTTGGGGGAAGCCAGCGACTCGCCTGAGCACCACACATTGTTCGCCACTGATGCTGTGCATCCGCCTAAAATGAATTTAGAAAACTCTCGGCGCGTTATCATAAATTACTAGACTCCTTTGAAAATATCGTTCGCTAGCCCTCTCGATACGCCCCATATGAGCGCGATTCAGACCGCCGACCAAGTTTGAGCACGAGCGTGCAAAAAACCCGTTCAGCTTACGAATTCTCCTCTGGCCGCATTTGGGCGGTCCAGGAGGCTGAGTCGCTGGCGCCAATGCACTAGGTCTTTTCGAATATGGCTCCACGGTAGTATGCGCCATACGACCCCGTCCCTGAACGCGAAAAGGGGGGCCGACAGAAAGGCTTTCGTCGTGTGGTTCCAGTAGCGTAATTGCTCCTCGTCCCCAATATTGCCGAAAGCTAGCTAAAGGCAGTCAGGATTGTCCTTTAACGAGATTAAAGTGATTATTAAATTTTCCTAAAGGTGCTACAACCAAGTACATCGGCCACATTTTTGTAAGTTTGGCCGAACACAACGTCGATTAGATCGTAGGGGTGTTAAAGCAGGCGGAAACAGGACTCCCGCTGTTGAGAGGATCCGGCAGACGGGAGTTTCCGAGCAGACCTTCTGACGGGAGAAACAATACGTTGGACTGGAGTGGATCAAGTGCGCCAGTTGAAGCAGCTTCAGGAAGAGAACAATCGGTCGAAGCGGCTGTAGCCGACCTGACATTCTTCCAAGGGATGGTAGCAGAATATTTGTTAGATCAGAGTGCGCCCCCAGTGTATGATCTCTGAGTCAAAAGGTGAATACACGAATTCCGATAAAGACACGAAGACCTGGCTTGAAATCTTGAAAACGGGTTGAACTCCAATGCAAAGAATCTTTTCGGTGACGCTATTGATGGTTTCGATGGTCAGCTTTTTAAATGCGCAGGAGGAAACTGGGCCAGTCGCCGACCAGGCCAGAAAGGAGATCCTAAAGATGGAACTCGACAAAGTTCCTATCCTCCTTGAGGGTGGCGCCACCACTGCGGATTGGTTCGATCGGGTCAACGACGATGACTTGGTCTACGTCGAACCCAGAGCTGGTGTCAAGACGAAAGCTCAAGTTGAGGAACAGTGGCGATCGGGTGGGCGTAAGACGGTCGCGAACCACCAGTATGATCACCGTGTACGGATCTATGGAAATGGAACGGTAGGTGTTATCAGCTACTTTGGCGACACAGAAGTCGTAGATAAAGCCGGAGAGACCATCAAGAAAAGTCATACGGTGACCACGGACGTTTGGATCAAGAAGGGTGTGAAGTGGAAAAGATTAGTTCACCACGTATCTCTCCTTGATTTATAAGAAAAATAACAACGTATTTTGAATCCGACGGTCACATGGGCGGCGGTCATGCTGCGATGAGTAAGGGAACTCATCGGTGAGGACGAACGCGGGGCTAGCCTGCATGATTCATGAAGAGTTATGAAGAGTGGAGTGGAGTGTGATTGTTCGCATAAGTGATATGTAATTGCGACAACGGCGGACTTATCGTTGGCCGTCCCGCTGGCAAGAATTAGAACCGCTAACTAGTGGATCACCGGTGTTTCTCGCGGAAAGTGGCCACGTTATAGGCGTCCTTCAATTCGGGCCTAGTTGAACCCCGTCCCACGTTCAGTACGTCCGGGAACCAATTGCAAGTGAGCGGCTTCACGCAGGGCGCAACTAACTTCACATACGTTGTGCCCGCGTATTACATCGCAAGTGCAATGCGTGACATTGCTCGAAACAAACAGTTTGCCCTTCCGCCCGACACACTTACACTCAAGGAAATAATAGAGCGCTCGCCAGCGTCCTGAAGGGAAGGGTCCGGCCAAATAAAACCCCTGCCGAATAAGGGGGATTCCCCCACCGTGTTTGACGTGCATGTTGAGCCGGCTTCATTCGCGTAACGCGGCCCGAGCCGCGCTCAAGTGTCCCCAGCTAGAAGTCTGTGGTTAGCGATGCTCCGGCACGAATCCATCAAGACAACCGAGAGGCACTATCCAAAATGGGTGACGGGCAGGCAGGACCAGATGGATAGTCTCGTAACGCCGGTGTGGGCTAAGAAAAAGCTCCACTAGATTTGCCTTGTTTTATTAAGCGCGACACATACGCCAGTCGAATTTCGTCGAATTTCTCTACCCCCAACTGGAGCTTACATCCACAGAGACTGACTCAACCTGCAATCCTCCATTATCCTGACCAAAAGCGGTCGAGCGCAGTCGGAGATAGGACACTCCGGGAGTTTCGCGTTTCATATTCATTCTGGCAACAGCAGCACCATTTGCGGTAACCTCACACTGCCTTTGCGAATCGCAATCCCAACTGAATACCAACTCCACCCATCGCCCCGGCGAAATCTGACCACCGCCGGTCAATGCTCCCGCCGCCCCAATCTCGAGATTGAAAACATTCCAAACTCTATCCTGTTCATCGAACGGCACCGAGAAGTGGTCGGTAAGCCCAACCAGAACACCGGCGAAGTCTGGGGCAAGCCGAAGACGGATGCGCAGCTGACCGCTCTTGCCGGCGGGGAAGTTCCAAACCGCCCCCGCGGGCCAGTCCGGGCTAGGCTTACGAATACCGAGAACCTGTAGGTTAGAGTTGTCGCTGTGAGCTTCCAGTGCGACCCCCTTGGTCCCGAATGAGGTCCACCCTTTCAGCCCGCCTGAGAAGTCATCTTTTTGTTTAGTCTCGTACAGCCATTCTGGGTCTACCCGCAGAATCAAAGTGTCACTGCCATGACCTGTGCTCAGCGAGGTGAGAAGTTTGCCGCTAGCTGTGAGTGCCGGGACGGTATAACTCACTCCGTGATCACCGTTAGGTGGCGGCGGTTCGACCGCGTAAGGGTTGGCGGCAACCTCACGATACCCGCGCCAGATTTTTCCGTCATCCTCGGATATCGCACCATGAAGCACGGCGCGGCCTCCGTTCGCGTACGGATAGCGCAGCGTATTGTTCCAGAGCATCAACACGCGTCCATCCCGCAGCCGTGTCATAGAGCAGGGGGAATCCGAGGAACTGATATCGGTTGGGAGCGGATGAGTCCAAGTTGATCCACGGTCACGGGAGAAAGATTCGAAGAAACGGCCGTGCTGGGTTCGGATCAGCATCCAGATGAGTCCAGAGTTCAATTCGAGTACACAGGGCTCGATGCCGCCGTCATCTCCAATCTGTGGTGTTGGCTCTTTCAGTTCAGATGGCGACGTGTGCCAGCTTTGTCCGTTGTCGTCAGAGTATGCTACGGTAGAGTTGAAACGCCCTGTGTCGGTAAATTGATCGAAACCCTCGCCGCGGTCTGCCCAAGTCCGACGGGTCAAGTAACAAAACGGCACAACCACTCGCCCGTCTTGTAACTGTCGGAAGGACAGCAAAGACCCGGCGTACCCCTTCCAAACCATGGTCGGACGATTCCAAGACTTGCGACCGTCGCGCGATCGAATATGCCAGATGTCATACCGAGTCTCGTAGAGGGACTTTGGATGTTGTTCGGAGTTGCTAATGCTACCGATGATCTGCAGTTCGCCATCGCGGTCCAAAAAGCAATTCTGTAGTGAACACCCTCCCGGCAAGTCGAGAGGAAACAGCGTACTAGCCTCTCCCCAAGTTTCGCCCTCATTCGGACTGTAGCAGCACATCGCGTTACCATTGTGCAAGCCGTCGAGGACACCCATAACTCTGCCATCCGGCAAAGCCGCATAGGTCATGTAGTCAGGAATTGGTATCAGCTTGGGAGGGGCTCCTGCTGGCGCGGGTCGTCGGCCATTCGACGCAGCCACTGGGAGGGGGGAGAAGCGCAAGCTGGCGGCAATACCCGCCTGCTTAAGAAATGTTCGGCGAGTACTATTGAGTAAACCTTTGAAGTCGGACTTCACGATTCTCGACACCTCGATGGCTCGGATTGGTTTCTCCCGTTCACATAGTGCGTGCAAAGAGGCGGATGAATGTTCCGTAAGCCGTGCTGGCCAAGCTCAGACGGGATCCTTATTCTGGTTGTCGACAGAATACAATACCAAACAATAATATCGGTGCGCGGCGACGTTCTGGTGATGCTGACCGGAATCGACGAATCCACAGCGATGAAATTTACACTCCAGTTTCAGGCGGGACATCCGCCCACATCAATTTTCACAGCTAGAAGGCAAAGCGAATCGCGAGCTGCATTCTACGCGGGGGATAGGCACTCGTCACATAACCGAAGTCCTTACTGCCTTCTACCGTATCGATAAAGGAGCCGTTGGGGTGGTTCAGCACATTGAATGCTGAAGCTGATAACCCTATAGTAGGGCTCTTGTCTAGTTCCTTGGGGTGGAGCTTGAAGTCATACCCCCAGCGAAGATCGAGGTCAGCATAATCGGGACCGGTCTCAGAATCGCGTCGTACTCCCTCCGGACGAGCGTTGAAAAAGCCTGTGCCGTAGAAGTCTTCACCGGTTGTAATCGTCCACGGTTTGCCGGAGTTGGCAAAGATGCCCACCCCAAGATTCAGCAGATGTTGCGGGTTGAACATGCCGTAGAAACCAAAGCGGTTGCGCTGATCCGAGCTTGCCGGGCCCCATTCCGCATTGGGATCAAACTGGTTCTGAGGGAACCAGAAAAGGCCGCCGGTATTGTTATCGTAGTGGCTCCACGAATACCAAGCAAAGCCGGTAAAGTATTTATTGAAGCGTCCACGGTAGTTGATATCGAGGGAGCTCCCATTCTGTTCACCCTCTGCCTGAACCTGTCGGAGCTCACCGACAGCCAGATTCGGGCGCGTGGTGTAACTCGGTGGCAGAGGAGCATTCACGTCCACGGACCGGAAGAGCCTGACGCCACGGTTAATGCGCCCCCCGATCGAGATTGTGCCTTTCTCGCCCACTTTGCGCTCAACCGAGATGCCGTAGTTGATCTGATACGGAGTCTCGATACCAGGCTCGAGCTCGTATCGCGTCGCGGGCAGGGTAGAAAGGTCTAGGCAGTTTGCAATTGGGAAACAGAGCGGCTGCTGATTGGAGGAAATCAGCAGCTGGCGGAGTGAGGACTGTGCATAGCGGGCGAGATCGACGAGAGGCATATACGAGGGACGATCGTAGTAGACGCCTCCTCCTCCTCGCAGAACCACCTCATGCTCCTTGTCGAGCACAAGGGCGAATGACAAGCGGGGCGCGAAGTCTTTTTTGTTCCCCGCCAGGTAGTTTTGCCAGTCGTAACGCAGACCCGGTGTCAGCGAGAAGATGGACGAAACTCTAATCTGGTCTTGGATGAAAGCACCTACTTCTTTCTGCTGGTAAACATATCGTGTCTGTCCCTGCTGGATCGAAAACTCAGAGGGTTTCGCCGCCTGATAGTTCTCAAGCGCCGTCGCGGTCAGGGTTCCGTTTGCCGCGTACGTGGAACCAAAGACGTAGGTGCCAGATGAATTGGTGAGGTCCTCGAGGACCCGACGGTTCATATTCGGTATTTGTGCGCCGAACTTCAGGTTATGCCGTCCCTTGGTCCGGGAAACCGTGTCGTAGATGCGCATATTGTATGACGTTCGCACCTGATCGAATTGTGCGCTACCGCCGGTATAGTTACCCGCTACCGAGATCTTCGGGCCCTCATGGACATCAGAGTAGGGATTGTAGACACGTTCAAGAACGATGGAGGCTTGGTTCAGGCCCGATGGCGAGTAGATGTAATCGTTAGAAATAACAACATCGTCCTCTCGGTTTTCCGTGTTGTATGCGGCATCAGGCAGAGTCTGATTGCCGGCACCCTGATTGCGATTATTCGAGTCCTGAAAGGCGTAAAGCACTGAAGCGGAGTTTTTATCGCTAAACTGATGTCCGATGCGCAGCGAGAGCTCTGTATCGCGAGTGGGGGCAGGAACGTTCGCATTGAAGATACCGTTCGGATTGTTGGGAGTCGGCGCGATAGTTGCATTGACGACGGCGTCAAGGTCTTCTTCTGCACGCTCGAACGAGAGGCTGAAGGATGATTTCTTGGCGTGCCACAACGGGCCGGTGACGCTGCCTTCATAGATGCGGCGCTGTTCGGCCGGCTTATTTGGAGCAAAGTCCTGCTGCGCATTCATCGCTGCATCGCGGAACATGAAATTTAATTGCCCGTGATATGCATCAGCTGCCTGCTTGGTAACTATTTCCATCTGACCACGCCCCGGACGGTAATACTGAGCTGAATACGGGTCCTGATTGATATGCACCTCCTCGACAGCCGATGGAGAAACCAAGGCGCGGTTCGCCTCCACGCCATCAACCATCAGACCGGTGCCCCCCGTCATTCCCTGTCCAGGGTCCAGAAAGCTTCCCATCGCAGTTACGTAATCGTCGTCGAAGATGGGCATGGATTTCAGCTCCTCGGTGCTCATCACAGCAGTGTCGCCATTTTCGACAGGATCGGTCAGGTCCACATTAGAGCTGGAGTTGACGTCGACGTGCGTCATTGAAGCCGCTACGGAGAGGGCAATGCTCAGCCGAGTTCCAGCGGTGGCGCCCGCGTGCACGTGCTCGCTCACCGTCTTAAACCCGTCAATGCTTACCGTCAGCGTATAATCGCCCTGGTGTGGCGGCTGGAGAGAAAAATTTCCCGAATTGTCCGTCGCCGTCGTGTTCACCAACAACCCGGTCGCATCTGTAAGCGCGACCTGCGCGCCGGAAATGATAGCGCCGGTCGTATCTGACACCGTACCCGCGAACGCGGCAACCACGGCACTTGCTCTTGGAACTGTGGGTTTGTCAACTGCGGCATAAGAAACAGAACTGGCAAGGAAAATAGAAAGCAGTGCACTACGCAGCAAGGGTGGTCTCCTTATTGAATTCTGAAAAACGGCCATGCGAGACGCGCTTGCAGGCTTGGTCAACACGTTCCGAGTACCGACGATCGACTTCCGTTTGTCTATGAAGTGCTTTTTCTCAGACGTCACACTCTGGTGCCTCGTAGAGGAAAATGTTGATGCCAGTTGGAATTGCTGCCCGCAATGTTCCAGTTCATCAGAGCGCTGCCCCCTCGTCGGATCAAAGCGACATCTTTTGTGCTACGAGTGCAACTTCCTGTTTAGCGAAACGCAACTGTTCTGAAACCGCGATGGTTTCACCGAATCCACAGTCCGAGGCGCATTGTCGCTTCCACTCGTCGGATACGGCTGTGACTAAACGGAGCTCGCGCAAAAAGTTGTTCGCCTTTCCGGCGTTGATTAGCGAGTGCAGAAGTAGCGCGGCTTGATGAAGATAGGCATTGTGGCAGACAAAATCCACGTCGGCGCCGAAATTCTTTACAGTGCCCAACCCCGGTGTGAATGAGCCGAACCCTAAAATGCGATGAGTGGTAGCACCGGTTAGAACATGCATGTCGCCACCAGCGCGACGGCTACCATACCAAACAGAGGAAAACTGCGTTAGACCTCGCTCAGGCGCGAGGTACTTCGACGATACCAATCCTCGTGGATAATCCATCAGAAAAGTTTCGAGCGGATGCGCGACTAGAGCGGCAAACCCGGGGATATCGCCCCAGTCTGCTGGCCGCACTGAGGTTTTCTGGCCCGCAGAGAAGAGCGACGATTCAAGATCAGCCGCGCCGGGTTTTATCCGTCTCATGAACGCGCCGGCGAGTCGCACAAAATCGCAATTTTCGTACATGGAGTGTCTTGTAGGTGTGTTGCCCAGATAGGCCGCCGTGCAGCCGGAATGAAAGGCGCGGTTCACGACCAAATCGGTTAAGTGATTGGCAATTCCACGTCCTCGAAAATCTTTGCGGGTTACAACGTTCATCACGACACCGATTTCGGGATCTTTGGAGGGGTAGCAAACGGTCGCTGTCGCAATTGCGGTGTCAAGCCACCAAGCGAGGGCTGTTTCTGAGACCAGTGCTTTCGCATGCGCACCGTTCATCCATGGCAGCCAACCAAAACCGGTCTCCTCCCACTCTGTGAGCCACAGCTCAATCACTTTGGCTTGGTCTGCCGATGACAACGGGTACCGGAGTATCTTTACAGGAAGTAATTCCCCATCTTTCAAACGAATTAGATCGTCCGGCATGGTGAGATCGAAAGTTAAACTTGGTCGATGCTCTCGTCGTCCAAATGCGTTCTTAACTGCTTCAGATACCAATCAACGAACAACGAAGTTCCTGATTCTGTCTGCGCATAGGGTCCCGGTACGTAGGAATGAGTGTTCACTCCGCGTTGATTGTTTTCAGCCAGCATGACGTCCTGTCCGTATGTAGTCTTCCAAAGCCATGTGAGTTCATCGGTGTTGTAGTCAATTCCTTCCCGGGCTTCAGCGTGGACCATCCAATTGCAATCCATCTCGGTGAGCTGAGCCTCGAGGGGTGTACAACGGATGACCATGGCGTAATCATTCGCGGAAGCAACCCATGAAGTGAGAACACGCACAGTCGTGGTCGCTCCGTCATATTCGGTATATTCGCCCAGCAGGCGCGAGACCGGCTTGCCGCCCATGCTTTGGCTGACCTTACCAGGGCCTATGATGGTACGGCTGCATTCATGGATTGTGTCGATCGTTGCGTCCACAAACTTCGGGAAGTGCCGATTCGGTTTGGCCTTCCATTCCTCCACGTAGGCGCGGAATGTTTCGGCAGTCTGACTTTTGGCGCCAGAACTCAGCGTCGTGACCCATGACATGACGCGACAATATTCCGGATGCGCCGCTGCGCAGTGATAGCACTCCTGAAAATTTTCAATTACCAATTTCCAGTTTGCGTTCACCAGATAACGATGGCGGTGAGCGATCTTAGTGTTTGCGATCTGATGTGGCTTCAGGAACGGGACGATGTCGCGCCCAATAGGCTCGAAGTCTAGTGGTTCCTTAGCAAAGCAGACGTAAATCAATCCTTCGACAACCCTTGAATGAAGACGGTGAAGGGGAAATTGAGATTTGTTGAAATCAGCTGCCATATCGCGACAACTGAATAGTTCTCCATCCTTGTTGAAGGTCCATGAATGATAAGGACAGACAAGCTTTGTGCAGTGACCGTGTTCTGTTTGACAGATGCGAGCACCGCGGTGGCGGCAGATATTGAGGAGTGCCTTTACGCTACCGTCGTCATCCCGAATCACGACGACGGAATCACCCGCAACCTCATAGAGGAAGTAATCCCCAGCGTTGGGGATTCGGCTGACGTGTCCCGCAAACAACCAATGCTTGCGGTAGATGGCTTCCATGTCGTGCTGAAAGAAGTTTGGCGAAGTATAGAAGGCTTGTTCGAGGCTGAATCCTTGTCTCCGACGCGCGATCGCCTCTGCCAGCGTGTTCGGTTGATGAACTGAAGTCGATATTGCGACAGTCATGATTCGGCCCTCTAATCGAAGAGAGATCTGAAAAGTATTATTGCTTAGAACAAATGCTTGATACTGTAACACACAATGATTTCGGAAGAGGAAATGTGTTAAGAAATATTATTTTATATCAATATTATATGTGTTGATATGTGTTATCGTTACTTGTTTAATTTTAAATACCATACAAAAGATTTAGACCTGAAAGGACAGTTGATTTTGAAGGTTCTGGAAGAACACAAATACCTAGGCCTCGCCCGCGGGTTGATGCGGCAGATTCGAGACACCCAGCTGCAACCGGGAGATCGGCTGGGCACAGAAGAGGAGCTTGGGCGGGCCTACCGGGTGAGTCGAGTCACGGTGCGGCAAGCTCTCTCTTTACTTCAGCAAGAAGGGGTCGTGTCACGGAAGAAACGTATTGGAACGTTGGTCAAGTCCATTGTCAACGAGGGAATTTTTTCTGATTGGCAGAACACTGTTGCAGTCCTTTGTTCGAATCAAGTGGCCTCCCATCTTCAGGATTACGCCGCCTTTACGACGATCCTTCGATCGTTTGAGACAATTCTCGGCTCCAAGGGGTATCGGGTCCAGATCTTGGGTCTCGGGGTGGATGAAAATCTCGATCGGATCAGGTTGCGCTCTTTGTCGCGGCAGTCAGATATCAGCGGGATCTGCGCAATCGACCTTTCCTTGCAGCCCTACTTGAATTGCCTTCCGGATGTGCCGGTTGTTTCCACGCGCTCGTCATCGGATCCGAATATCCTCAGTATCGGACCGGATTGGGTCGAAGGCGCGCGTGTATGTGTTTGCCATCTCCTTGAGCATGGCCACCGTGATATTGCGATGGTTTGCGGATCGGAACTCGACCAACAGATTTTTGCCCGGCTCTCGGCGGGATACCGGAACGCATTCATCCAGGCGGGGGAACCCGTAGACCGTGGTTTTTTTCATCAATGTTGCCCGGGGGAGGATATTGACACTGCGGTTTGCGAGATTCTGTGCGGCCGTGTCACTAAGCCGACCGCTGTTTTCGCGCAGAATTCGCTGGTTTGTGAGGCTGTAGTGCGTGCTGCAAATGCAAAGAACCTTAAGATTCCTAGCGACCTTTCTCTGGTCGGTTTCGGCCAAAACGTTCTGCACATCCAATCGCAGGTGCGAATTACTGCTTACGTCCCTGACAACGAAGCCATCGGACGTAGAGCTGCAGAACTTCTCGCCAAACATCCGGAGAATGGCTTGGATTCGCCGCAATTTATCTCGGTGGACGGAAAGTTGGTTCAGGGCAGCAGTGTGGCCAGCCAAGAACACCGAAACAAGGTTGCTAGAACCTCTTGAGATGTGAGCGCCCGGTTCCAGGGGTCGAATATGTCAATGCCACCGTGCACGCCGATGGTCTCCACAGTCACAGGCCCGCTGCCGGTCTCTGGTTTGGGAGTCACGCTTCCGCATGAGCATGTCATCCATCGCATTAGCAATTTTTCGCGCAATGACGACAACACTTGTGTGGATATCGACCTGATGACGAGGGAGTTAGTGCGCTATCGCAAGGCGGGAGGCGGCACGGTTTGTGACATGACTCCGATCGGTGTTGGGCGCGATGCATGCGCTTTGCGCGAAGTAAGCAATCGTTCTGGTGTGGCGATTGTGACTGGCGTGGGAGTGTATGACGTTTCAACATATCCGGAACATTTGGTCCATGCTTCCCGAGAGGAGTGGGCCGACTTTCTGCTTGCAGAAGTTATGGGGGGAGGTACCAGTATCCGTGCGGGTGTCATCGGAGAAGTCGCATCTCACAACGAACCGCATGCCAATTGGCGACATTATCGACTGTTTCCGATCGAGGAGACGGTTTTTCAAGCAGTCGCTGACGTCCAGAAACGTACTGGCTTATTCATCTCTACCCACGCGAGCCTGGGTCGTCAAGGAGTAGCACAGCTCAACGTTCTCAGCGATTCCGGGGCCGACCTACAACGCATCATCATTGGTCATTGCGACGCCATGGGACATGCCGATGATCTTGCCAAGGACATGGAGTATTTTCATCAGCTACTCAGCCGCGGCGCCTGGCTAGAGTTCGACATGTTTGGCTGGGAAGAGTTGATACCGGATGAGTTGCGCTTCGAACGCGTCGCGGTGCTTGTTAGGGAAGGTTTTGTCGATCGGCTGCTATTGTCGACGGATATATGCCGGCGTTCTCAGCTTTGCGAGAACAATGGCCGCGGCTTCTTGTATTTGTTCTCACATGTCATACCTGGGCTGAAACGGTGGGGGGCGAGCGAAGCAGAAATCTATCGTATGACGGTCGAGAATCCGGCACGCATGTTGGGTAGTTTCCGGTCTGCGGTCGCGAATGACCTTTTACCCATAGCGGATTCATCTTAAAGGGTAATTCCTACAGTTTGCTTTATCGGTTTCGACATGAAACTCTGCGTAGACGTGCCGAATGAGATAACCCCGGCGATGAATCGCCGCAACGGCAGAATATTTCTACTTTCATGGCAACTTCAGTTCCTGGGGGCTCCGGTCATCTTTGTGGGAGTTGTGCAAGCGGCACTCTGCGATAAGTTAGGCGCCGGCGCGACCATTGCTAACCTGCCTACTTCAGCTTTTCTGCTCGGTAGCATTGCTCCTTTTTTTCTCGCATGGCGGCTGCCTCTCCGTTACGAATCCTCGGTAATCGTTGTCTCAAACGCTGTCAGTGCGATCACGATGGCATTGGTTGGGGCGGTGCTTGTTTTCCCTTTCGGAAATTCGACTCGAATTGCGTTCGTTGTTGGACAGGGTCTATTATGCGGCATTTTGAGTTCAGCTTCAGGAATTTATATGTTTCAGTGCCTAGGACGCGGCACCACCGCCGCTGGGCGTACGAAGACATTGAAATGGACATATACATCCGGTCCGCTCTTAGCGGTTGCCGGATCGCTGGCTGCGCAGTTCATCTTGAATCGTGGTTTCCGCAGCATTCCGTATCCATACGATTTTGCGCTCCTGTACTTCATTGGCGTTCCTTGCCTTGCCGGTGTAGCATGGCTGAGCGCGAAGTATCATCTTCTTCCCGTTGAAGAAAAGGTCCAGCAATCTTTCTTTGACTACGTCGGTAAGAGCGTGAGAGCCGAGAACCAGCCTAGAACACTCGCGCTTCTATGGATCGGCTACTTCGTCTGGTTTTGTGTCCTGGATGCGATGCCGAACATATCCCTTTATACCAAGATGGCTGTCGGCCGCGATCCCAAAGACCTCTCTGGTGCGATCATGGCCCTTCGCTTCGGGTTCAAGGCATTAGCGGGCCTTGGTTTTGGCGCTCTGGCACTACGCAGGGGTATACGAGCCCCAATCGTAGCATCAGCAGTGTTGTTTATAGGTTCTTTGGTCTGGGCATGGGCAGTCCCAGGCTATCTCTACTTGTTGTCGTTTGGTCTGATCGGCGCCGCGGAGTTGGGCGCTGCCTATTTTCTCAACTATGTCATCGAAGCCTCTCCCCCGGCGAACGGCGCGCGAAATCTTTCATTGCTCCAGTTGGCAGTGCCAGCATCGAGTCTGGCTCCGGTTCTGTACGGAATGGCGACAGAGAGGTATGGTTTCCGTGCCAGTTTTGTTTTGGGAATGGTTCCCGCTCTGATCGGGTTCGGGATAGTCATGATGCTTCCATCAAAGATCGTCCCGACGCCTGAGGCGCTAACCCCTGCATGAGATCATGCTGTCAGCTTCGAGCCGTTGGATTGTAGTGAGATCTTATGGGCGATACCTCACAATACGCATTGGAAACAGCATCTCCAACTATGCTTTCTCGGTTACTCGAATCGTATCAACCGGGGTGGTCTCTCGCAGGCGCCTTTTACAAAGACGAAAACATTTTCAAACTGGAAGTGGAGAAAATCTTTGCTCGGAGATGGTTGTTTGTGGGCCATGTGAGCCAGGTTCCCGAATCCGGTGATTACTTCACCTACAGTATTATCGATGAATCGATCATCATCACTCGAGACGAAAGTGGAGAACTTCGAGCTTTCCATAATGTTTGCCGCCATCGCGGAGCCCGCGTGTGTACTCAGACCTCTGGGCACTCAAGCTGTTTCATTTGTTCGTATCACCAATGGGTCTACGGTCTCGATGGTTCACTAGTCGCCTCGCGGTTCACAGGACCAGACTTTAACGGCGCCAAATTCGGCTTGCAGGCCGTGGCCGTGCGGTTGGTTGAGGGACTGATCTTCATATGTTTGGGGGATTATCCGCCAGACTGCCATGAGATTGACAGTGATTTGCGCGCTCACCTGAGACTGCATGATTTGGCCACAGCGAAGATATGCAGCACCCGTCGATATATGGTTCGCGCCAACTGGAAGCTCATCGATGAGAACGCTCGTGAATGTTACCACTGCCCCGGTTCGCACCCTGAGTACTGCGGTGCGGTGATCAGTGCAGCAGCTGCCACTTCGGCCACAGCCCAGGAACGGGTCCGGAGCGTGCAAACCTCACAAGAATCTCGCTGGCGTGATTGGGGACTCGAAACCGAAGGCAAGCCTTTCCGCGCCGGCAAGCATCACTCAATTAATCGTTATGCATTGCATCCGGGAGCTGTAACGGAAAGTCTTGATGGAAAACCTGTGGCGCCGCTGATGGGAAAACTTCCTCACCGCGACGTCGGGGTGGTCGGTATTGGGATCTATCCGAATCTGCTCGCCGAAGCATGCAGCGATCATGCCGTCACACTCCGATTCACCCCGATATCACCTGAGCTGACTGAGGTTGAAATGCAATGGTTGGTTCGTAAGGACGCCCAACCTGGAATCGATTTTGATGTCGAGCAAGTTGAAGCAGTGTGGCGCGCTACAGCCGAACAGGATTGGAAACTTTGTGAACTCAATCAGCAAGGCGTGAATTCAAGCGCCTACCGGCCTGGCTCTTACACCACTCTGGAGTGGGGCTGCGATCATTTTGATCAGTGGTGCGTGGAGCAGTTGAGAAGTTCGTAACAATTCGAACACTAGCTTACTTCGGTCTCAGCTGAAGTCGCTTGCGGTAACTTGCCGTCGCTATTTTGTCCGAAAACGGTGTCTCGACATAGAAAGTGGCAGATCCTCAAGGGCTTTCATTTCACACAATCTTGGAGACGGGACGTGGCAACGTCTAGGACGTGACTACTGGTTTTCTCAAAACCGCCGTCTACGGCGGGTTAATACCTCCGGAGCACACGTCCCACCAGCTCCGACCAGCAGAACCGCTTGACAAGAAAGAGCTTGCGCGGTACCGTCGACGGAGAACAGTTAAATATTGTGGTTTGGAGGTTGTGTGGCGCGCGACTCCATTTTTCAGCCATTTAAGAACAATGGGACACTCAAGGATCGGACCGTTGAGGTGCTGGCAGACGCCATTCTGACGGGCAAAATCAAGCCTGGCGAACGGCTGAACGAAAGTCAGTTGGCTCGTGACCTCCACGTAAGCCGGGCCCCTGTGCGAGAAGCACTTCAGCAGCTGCAGGAGCAGTCTTTGATTGTGAATATCCCGAGGCGGGGCATGTTTGCAGTCAGCCTCGACGAAGAAGACATCCAAAAAATCAATGCCTTGCGCGTTGTGCTGGAAGCAGAAGCGTTACGTCTAGCACAACGCCACCTGAATCCCCAGCGTGAAAAGAAACTGGAACAACTGTTGTTGACGATCGAAAATATGGAGCCTTCGCCGACGAAGCTTTCCATGCGCGTAGATTTCGAGTTCCATCGCACGTTCTGGAGTTACAGCGGCAATCAATACTTGGAAAAGATCCTCATAAGTTTGACTGCGCCGCTATTCGCACACTCGGTCCGCACATTACTGCGCGGAGAAAAACTGCGCATGGTGCTCGACTCTCATCGGCCATTGCTCGATTTCATTTGTGGGAGATCGGAGTTTTCTGCCGAAGATGTGATGCTCGCCCATCTTTCTGTTCGCTATCATGATCCCCAGAGGTTTTCCAGCCTTGCTTCCACCGCGTCATGACCGGCAAATAAGGTTTTACGCGCTGATCAAGGATTGAGTGAACTTTGCGTACCTCGTCGGACGTTAGCTGCGAAACGTAAGGCGCGCCAGTTGCGCGATCCGCGATCCCAAGGTACCGCAGCGCTTCGTCAAAAGCTCCCCAGATGTTGCCATAGCGGAATAGCTGCCAGGTCGCTTCCAGTTCGCGTTGGAATCCCATCGCGGCATTTATATCTCCCTTCTGATAGGCGTTGTAGAGGGCGACTGCGATATGGGGACAAAGATTGTGCAGCCCGCCCACAAACCCATCGCAGCCCATGCGAAGTCCTACAACGATCAAGAATTCGCTTCCGGTCAAGATGGAAAATTCGTCACCCCCGTTCAGTTCAATGAGGCGTTGAAGATTAACACAATCCTGATTACTTTCCTTGATACCGATAATGTTTGGAACGTCCTCCCGCAGTCGGAGCACGGTTTCCGGAAGAATGTTGTTTTTGGTCAATACCGGATTGTCGTAAAGGAAAATCGGAAGATCGACTGCCGCCGCCACTTCCGAGAAGTAAGCATAGAGGTTGTCCTGTGTAGCCAAGAAATAATAGGGTGCGAGCACAGTAAGGTGAGTCACACCTTCGCTGGCAATTTCCTTGGCTTTTTTTACGGCACGGCTGGTGCTGGTCTCACCGATGCCTCCCATGACAGGGACAACACCGTTGGTCTCGGATACCACAATCGACACGGCCCGAATTTGCTCCTCATCCGTAAGGAAGGCGAACCCACCCATGGTGCCGTTGGCCAGGATCCCGTGAACGCCTGCTTCCAATAAGTAACGGGTAAGACGCCGAAGACCGCCTTCGTCCACGCGATCTTGAGAAGAGACCGGAGTACCGATGGGTGGAACCACACCTGCGAGTTTGGGCATTTTACGCAAACCTATCCTGAAACAAAGTTAGCCTGACTTTCACTGTATAGACCGTCGACAGAATACATGTAGTTGATTTTGTTTGTCGAGTAAAAAAGAGCTGGGCCTCATATATATACTTGAGTCTATTTCTTTTTTGCACCGTGCTCACTGGGTTTTCAGTATACTGTCGACGGATATGCGAGTCAGCGACACACTAGCGGTCGTTGCGAGTCTCCAGTTTGGTTTGGCTGGGCCGTTGGATTGTCACAGCTATGCGTTGCGTGGTCCCGGAGGCTTGGTCTTGATCGATGCGGGGGCAGGGACACACACGCATCAGATTTTGAAAAATGTGGCAGCGGACATGCCCATGGGTTCGGTTGCGGCTCTCATTCTTACTCACGCGCATATGGATCATTGTGGGGGAGCCGCCGCCATCCGTGAAGAGACCGGATGTGTCGTGATTGCGCCACAGCCATCGAAACCCATCATCGAAGTGGGGGATGAGGAAGCCAGTGGCTTGCGCAAGGCCCGCGAACAAGGTGTATATCCGAGCGAAACTCACCTCGCCAGCTGCAAGATCGATGCGGCAGTAATCGATGGCGAAGTTTTTTCTGCTGCAGGCCTAGAGTTCAAAGCTTTCCATGTTCGCGGACACAGTCCGGACGCTTTCTGCTACTTCACGCGCGCATTAGGATCTCCCTGGTTGTTTTCTGGAGATGTCGTTTTCTACGGCGGCGTGTTGGGCGTAATCAACGCGGATGGTTCCGGGATGGAAGGGTATCGCGCCGATCTCCATAAATTGAGCGGATTAGGCATTGAAGGCCTCTTTCCGGGACATGGCCTTTTCACTTTGCGCGGTGGTCAACGTCACATCGATAGCGCACTCCGTCAAATAGAATCAGGTTTCCTCGGACGCCAGATCGGACAGGAGCCTCTCTGATGCGAGTGACCCTCGGGGAAGGCAACACGCCGCTGGTTGAAAGCGCACGCATAGGTGCCAAGTTGGGCCTCCGGCTTTTTTTCAAGATGGAGATGTGCAACCCCAGCGGCTCTTATAAGGACCGTTTCGCAGCAAGGGAAGTGAGCGGTTTTCTTCAAGACGGAATTCGGGCGTGTGTCGCAACGTCTTCGGGAAATACCGGAGCGGCCTTGGCCGCCTTCACCGCGCGTTATGGAATCACCTGCGCAATTCTCGTGAACGAAGCAGCTCCGCAAGGCAAACTCCAACAAATGCTAGGCCATGGTGCGCGCGTTTTTCGGGTCGAGGGTTTTATCACTTCGCCAGAGGTAACGTTGCGTGTGTATCAACGCTTGGGAAAAATGGCTGCAGAAAATTTCATCCCCCTAGTGGTGTCGGCTTACCGCTACTGCCCGGAAGGCATGAAAGGAGTCGAGGCTATATCCGTGGAACTGACGGCTCAAAGCGAAGGAGGCTTGGACCACGTATTCGTTCCCGTGGGCGGCGGGGGATTATTTACCGCGGTGTGTCGCGGCTTTTCAAGCCTCGCAGGCAAAAAGCCAAAGGTTCACGCTATACAGCCTGAGGGGTGTGCGACGGTAGTATCGGCATTTGCAGAACAGCGGAATGAAGTCCTCCCTATCGTAAGCACGACGCGGATTAGCGGCCTCGCGGTTCCCTTCGACATTGACGCCAGCATCGCTCTCGAGGAATTGCGCAACGCTGGAGGGAGGGGAGTCGCGATCTCCGACGACGAAGTCTTCGCAGCTCAAAAGCAGCTCCTCCGCGAAGAAGGCATCTGGTGCGAGCCCGCTGGCGCAGCTGCTCTTGCTGGATGTGTTCGCGGACGCAAAGAAGGATGGATCGCCCCCGGCGAAACAGTAGCCTGTCTTGTGACCGGTCATGGTTTCAAGGATCCCGACTCCGTGATGCGTGCAGCGCATGAAATGAGGGTTGCTACGATTGGCGAGCAGGACGTCGACTCGCAGTTGCTCGAGGTCAACGCCTAATGCGCATCGCCGTCGGTGGCATCTACCACGAATCGAACACGTTCTTCAAGCAGCCGATGACGATCGAGCGTTTCGCTGAAGGTCAGTTCCATCGTGGCGAGGACATCTCTAAGAACTGGGCTGGCACTGGTTCGGAGATGGCTGGGTTTTTGGAGGGGGCTCGGAATTTCGGTTTTGAGGTTGTTCCTACCTTGATGGCTTGGGGAATGCCCTCAGGCGCACTGACCGATGAAACCTTCGAGGCACTGGCCGGCGAGCTGATCGAGCGATTAAAGGCCGCTGCGCCGTTGGACGGTGTGTTGCTCTCACTCCACGGCGCGATGGTCGCGAACTCGTATCTCGACGCTGACGGCGAGCTTTTGCGGCGTGTGCGAGGGGCAATCGGTCCGAATCGACCACTTGTGGGTACCCTTGATTTTCATGCCAATCTGACCGACGAGATGGTTCGGCACGCCGATGTTTTGATCGGTTACAAAACCTATCCTCACATCGACCAGCGAGAGCGTGGACTTGACGCCGCGAGTGTCCTGCGCCGAATGCTGATTGAAGGTCTGCGACCGCAGATGGTTCTTTGCCGCCGTCCGTTGTTGCCTCACATTCTCAGTCAAGCAACCGATAGGGCCCCAATGGCAGAGATCATGGGGGCCGCTGCGGAGGCCGAGCGCGCCGAAGGGCTGATTTGCGTAACGGTCGCGGCCGGATTTCCCTACACCGACGTGCCCCACTCCGGCTTCGCTGTGCTGGCGGTCGGTGACAACCGAGTTGCAGCATGCGCGGTTGCAGAGGGATTGGCGGATTTGGGATGGCAACGACGTGCCGAGTTTGCGTCCGAAATTCCCAATGCTGCGGAGGCAGTTAAGAAAGCGATCGCGGCGCCAGATGGGCTGACTGTGCTTGTGGATGTAGGTGATAACGTCGGCGCGGGAACTCCTGGCGATGGCACGGTTCTGCTCCAAGAACTCCTTACACAAGGAGCCCATGGTGCGCTTGTTCTTCTGTGCGATGAACAAGCCGTGGCGATATGCAACGCGCTTGGGGTCCGGCGAAAGATTTCTCTGAAAGTGGGTGGCAATTTTGACCGCTTCCACGGGGAGCCCGTTGCAATTGAAGGAACAGTGCGGCTGTTGAGTGACGGTACTTATCGCAACGTGGGCGCCATGCGCGACGGTGTGCTAGAAGACCAGGGGCGAACCGCTGTGATTGATACGGGCCGAGTTTTGGTGGTGCTTACGGAGCGACGCCAGCCGATGTGGAATTTGCAACAGCTACGATCTTTGGGAATTGAGCCGAGCGGTCTGCGTATCATCGTGGTGAAAGCAGCCATCGCTTACCGCGCCGCGTATGTGCCAATCGCCGCAAGAATCATTGAGGTAGACACGCCTGGCCTGGCAGCGGCTGATGTCCGGCGCTTCAACTACACGCGGTTAGAAAGGCCGATGTACCCCCTCGACCCCCTATGAATTTCGAAGGCAAAGTCGTAGTAGTCACGGGCGGAGCAACTGGCATCGGCTACGCAACGACGAAAGTGTTTGCTAAGCATGGCGCTCGCGTAATTATTGCGCAACGCGCCGCCCAACGTGGTCTCGAGGCGGCAGAGGGATTGAAGCCGGGGGCTGTGTCTTCAGTAAAGCTAGACATCCGTGATGGCTCTGCCGTCATACGTTGCATTGGAGCTGTCATTGAACGATTTGGCGGAATCGACATTCTGATTAATAACGCAAGTGTTACTGGGGCGTCGGCTCTAGGTTCATTTATCGATTCAAGCTCTGAACTGATCGATCGCGTTGTTGATACGAATTTGAAGGGAACGATCTACTGCTCGCAAGTGGTGGCGCGCCACATGATCGAGACCAAGCGGCGAGGCAGTATTGTTCACGTAAGTTCGGTCGGAGCGTACGCGGCCCAAGAAAACGCCAGCGTGTACTGTGCAACCAAGGCAGCGCAAGTGATGTTGACACAAGCGATGGCAATTGAACTGGCGCCGCACGGCATTCGCGTCAATTGTGTTGCGCCGGGGGATATTCAAACAGAAACCAGCGCGGACGCTGTGGGCGAACTGAAGAAAGCCGGCGCCAGCGGAAGATTTTTGCGTTTTACGCCCATGGCTCGTCGCGGTGGGGGAGAAGAGGTTGGACAGGCGATCGCGTTTCTGGCGTCAGAAAATGCGACATTCGTAACCGGTATAACACTTGTGGTCGACGGCGGATTCCTCGCGTACTAACTATCAGGTGTACTGACATCAGATGAGCACAGCTTCTCAGTTCCGGGATATGAGAGTTCAAGCGAAAGACTTTGATCCGGCGCGATATATCCGCGGGAAGAAACATTCCTTACTACTCGATCTCGGCCCGTATGGGTCAGGAATAGAGCTACCTATACTTTTGGCGCGAGGAGAAAAACAAGGAAAGACACTCGTCGTGACCGGCGGTGTGCATGGCGATGAGTTTGAAGGAGTGCGTGCAATCCTCGAAGTCTGGGCTGGTCTCGATCCTTTGAAGATGAGTGGCGATTTTCTGGCCGTGCCGGTAGCGAATCCGGTCGCGTTTTGGAAAGGCACACGCACCACTCCGCTAGATGAGGGAAATCTTGCGCGCGCTTTCCCCGGGCTCGAACAGGGAAGTCCGACTCAAGCGATCGCATTCCACCTTGCGAACTCGATCATCGCACAAGGTGATTTCTATCTCGACCTGCACAGCGCCGGCGTGAAGCTGCTAATGCCGAGCATGGTCGGCTATGATGCGGGTGATCAACGATCGTTAGAAGCGGCATTAGCCTTCGGAGCGCCTGTGATTTGGGGACATCCGAAGATTTCTCCGGGGCGCACAATTTCATTTGCCGCGACACGCGGAATTCCATGGCTTTACACCGAAGCGGCTGGGGCTGGCCGAATTGATGCGGTAGACCTGGCGATGTTTAAGCGAGGGATCGGGAACCTGCTTTGCCACCTCAAAATTGAGCCAGGAGCACTCGAGAGGCGAGAGCCGTCGCACAGTTTGTACGGAGACGGTGACGTCGACAAGAGCCTCAGCGCCGGACTGCCGGGCTTTCTTGTGCCGTCAGTGCAATTGCTCGATACGGTAGCGGTGGGCCAGGAACTGGGCCGCACACTCGATCTTCACGGGCAACCCGTGGAAGTTTTCAAGTCGCCGCGTGACGGCGTGGTCGGAATGATTCACGTATTTCCAGTAGTGCAGCCGGGAGATTCGGTCTTCTTAATAACCGGCTCTGCGAAATGACGCTCAAGGGGGATGGCATGCTTACGGAATGGAATCGTCGTGAGTTTCTCAGAGTCGGAGCAGCCCTTGGAACAGCAACTGTGCTTCCTGGAGCGTCGAAGGCCGCAGGGGGCAGGGTGTTTCCGCCGGGTGACTTCAGACAGCGACTGCGTGGACCGATTGTTTCGATTCCTACTCCATTTACCTCTGACTTTCAGCTGGATCGTCTGGGCTTGCAGCGCATGATCGACATGAACCTTCGCAACCAGATCACAACCTTCGAACTGACCGCGGGTGACAGTCAGTACTCCTTCCTCAGCTACGAGGAGATCAAGCAACTGGCGCGTATTGTAGCGGAAGGAGTGGGTGATCGTGGGATGACGATCATCGGTACCGGACCTTGGTGGACATCGCGAGCCATCGACTTCGCGCGGTATGTGGAATCCATCGGAGGCACTGCGCTTCAGGTATTAAAACCTGGCGTCGGTGAGGATGACTTAGTAGAACATTATCGCCAAATAGCCATGGCGACGCACTTACCGATTGTTTTACACGGAGACTTTTCCCTGGCGCTATTGGAGAAGCTGACCGAGATCGATTCAATTGTCGCGCTAAAGGAAGACGTCAGCCTCGCATACTACATTGATGGCACGATTCGATTCGGAAAGCGAATTAACTGTTTTTCTGGCGGTGGGCTGGATTGGTTTATGGTGGCGCAACCCTACGGGGCCACGGCGTACTTCGATTCCTATGCCAGTTTCTATCCGGAGATTGCGGTGCGGTTCTGGGAAGCCGTGAAGCGCGGTGACTATCCGGCAGAAACGGAAATCATCAAAAAATTTGATCATCCGTTTATTCAAAACTTCTCTGCGCCCTTCTGGCATGCAACGCTCGAATACTTTGGTGTCGCCGGTCGGTATCTGCGACCACCACAGAAAAGTTATAGCGACGCCGAGATGGGGAAGGTAAAAGAGTTTTACGACAAATTGGGTGTCTCTCCACAGAAAAAATGAATAGAAAGGCGAAAATGATGTCCAAGCTGGGACTCTTGTTAATAACGATCAGCGTCGTCGGTGGCAGCGCGGCGGGTCAGGATTTGTTGTGGAAGGAGATGGCGGATCTACCGCGCTCGGTCGCAGGATATATGGCGGGCGTTGTGCATGGAAAGCTGGTGATCGTAGGGGGTACGTACTGGGAAAACAAGCAGAAGCACTGGAGTGATTTGGTGCAGGTTTATGATCCAGCCACCAACCAGTGGACGAATGACGCCGCCCTGCCAATGCCCCGAAGCGATGCGGCTGCTGCCGTATTGAATGACGATCTTTATTTGTTTGGGGGTGAATCTGGAAGCGATGTCCGGAAAGATGGACTGGTGCTTCATCAAGGGAAATGGAGCGCCGTTCCTGACGCGGACTTGCCCGAGCCGCGGCAGTTCGCTGGAGCGATTGCGTCAGGCGGATACATTTACGTGCTCGGCGGGGTTCCGGGCTCGGACTACGGCACGGTCGCCGCCACATTTTGGCGTTGGAAGCCGAAGATGAAGAAATGGGAAGTGCTTCCACCACTGCCCGGGCCGGGTCGTATTAGCATGGCGATGGCCGAAGTCAACGGCGAAATTTACACGTTCGGCGGCGCTACTACAGGTCCGAAAGACGTACAGAATCTCGGCGATGCCTACAGGTACGATCCTGGAAAGCGCACCTGGAAGCGGCTGCCGGACCTCGGAATTGCGAATCGCGCCTGGTGGGCGGTCGGACTTGGATCTCGCGCGGTGATTCTCGGCGGCTACACGAACGACTTTGCCGCCGATGTCTACGTTTACGAACAGAACAACCTAGAGAAGACAAGCCCACTGCTTCATCCTTTAGCTGATGCCAAGTTTTTTCGGATTGGAGACAAGATTGTGGGAACCGGCGGTGAGGCAGCGCCAGGCATCCGCGGCAAGTGGACGATGGAGGCTGAAATCCCTGCTGCATGGGGTGGCAGGTGAGAGCGTTCTTCGTCCATTCAAATTAATTGTCTAAAATATTGTCGACAGTCGACAGAATGCTGATACAATCTTTAACCATGCCTACCGTCGGGGGAATTGACGCCGCGCGGCGTCAGCGCAATATTCAGCAGAAAACATCCGGCTCTCTACAGCGCTTCGAACGGGCGCAACGCTCGCTGGCTGGCGGAGTGTCGAGCGGGCTTCGCCGGTCGGCGCGTCCATATCCTCTCTTTTTCACGAGCGGACAAGGTGCACACGTAAAAGATGTGGATGGCAATTCCTACTTGGACTACGGACTTGCTTGGGGGCCACTGATTCTGGGGCAGGCTCCTCCGGAGGTTGCCGATGCCGTTGCCGTTCAGGCCCATCGCGCTCTCACCTTTGGCGCGCAGCACGATCTCGAATTTGAAGTTGCCGAACGGCTCACCGAAATTATTCCGTGCGGTGACTTGGTCTGCTTTGCTAACAGCGGGACAGAGATAGTTCAGGTTGCGCTCCGTCTGGCGCGTGCCTATACCGGACGAAGGAAATTCCTGAAGTTTGAAGGTCACTACCACGGGTGGGACGATAGCGTACTCGTGAGCTACCATCCTTCGGGCGGCGAGATTGCCGATTTTCATGGCGCGCCGATCGGTGCAGGAGCAGGGCAACGTCCTCACGAGGATGTCTTCGTCGCGGAGTGGAACCACCTAGAATCCGTGAGCCGAATTTTTGCTGACCATGGCGACGAAATCTCAGCGGTCATTTGCGAACCCATGTTGTGCAACAGTGGTTGCATTCCTCCCGATGAAGGGTTTCTACACGCCCTCCGGCAGATTACTTCCGAGCACGGTGCAGCTCTTATTTTTGACGAAGTGATTACTGGATTCCGCTTGTCACTCGCTGGAGCGCAAGATTGGTACGGCGTGACTCCTGACCTTGCGACCTACGCAAAAGCGATTGGCGGCGGATTGCCTTTCAGCGCACTTGCGGGCAAGAAACAGTTCATGGATTGGATCGCTAATGGGAAGGTCGTGCACGCCGGCACACTCAACGGCAACCCAATCGTGTTGGCAGCCGCCAAGGTAACTCTAGACGTGTTATCGCGAGACGGTGGGGCGGTCTACCGAGATCTCAACCGCCACGGAAATCGACTGCGCAAAGGCATCGTCTCGATATTGCAGAATAAGGGCTATAACGTCGTTACCAACGGTGAGGCGGCCGTATTTCACATTTCATTTCTCGAGCGTAGACCGCAGCGTTATCGCGACCTGTTGACCGCAGACAGCCAACTTTACAGCGATTTTGCTCTCGCGCTGCTCGACGAAGGAGTGCTGGCGCTTCCAGACGGCCGTTGGTATGTATCCATTGCGCATACCGAGGATGTAATTGACGCCACCCTCGCAGCGGTTGAGCGAGCCGTGGCATAAAGAGAGGAATCATATGGCAGCGGAACCGTTGGTCTACATTCGTGGAAAACTTGCCCCGGCATCGCAAGCAAGCGTTTCCATCTATGACTTTGGAATTGTTCTTGGCGCCACACTAACCGACCTAGCGCGGACCTTCAACCAACGGAGCTATCGGCTCGAAGATCATGTGCGCCGTTTCTACGATTCGTGTAAATACGCGCGCATTACTGCGCCGATCTCCGCAGAGGAGACCACAGAGATTACGGAGCAGCTGGTCCGCCATAACGCAGAAGTGGCCGGGCCGGATGCCGAGCTTGCGATCGTGTATTTCATTACTCCGGGCGAGAACCTCGTCTACGCTGGATCTGCGGCGGCGGGCGGGAAAAAACTTACGCCCACCTACTGCATTCATACCTTCCCCATGCCGTTCCACCTATTCCGCCGGTTCTTTGAATCCGGCCTTCATCTGGTGACGCCTTCGACGCGCCACGTGCCGCCGGTTTGCGTCGATCCGAAGATCAAGAACCGCAGCCGCCTGCACTGGTGGTTGGCAGAGCAGGAAGCCCACCTGGTCGATGAAGGCGCCATGCCTTTGCTGCTCGATTTGCAGGGAAACTTGACCGAGACCAGCGGTTCGAATTTTCTGTTGGTGAGGGACGGAACTGTTTATTCGCCAGTACCGCGCAACATACTGCTCGGCATCAGCCGCAAAGTGGTGATTGAGCTCTGCGCGAAGCTTCGAATTCCGTTTGTTGAGCGTGACCTGCAAGTATATGACGCGATGACGGCTGACGAAGCATTCGTCACCACGACGCCTTACTGCATGGCCCCGGTCACGAAATTCAATGGATCGCCTGTAGGTGATGGTTCGGTCGGCGGCCCCATCTACAATCGCTTGCTCGAAGCTTGGAGTAACGAAGTTGGCGTCGACATCCGGGCACAGGTCATGGGCATGAAACCCGCCAACGCTTTGGCGTAACGAGTCTTTTCTCGTGTCGATCTCGACGATCGGAAGTTCCATTCGTTACCGACTTTTCGGAAGGCCAATGACGATGCCAGCTGTGTGCGATCACGCACCCTCAAGCGTCGAACGAAAAATGAGACTTTTCATCTTCGCGGCCGTTGCCCCCGTCCTCTCCGCAATGTCTGTATTCTCCTCGGCGCAGAATATGACGGCCGAGGAAAAGCAGGCGCTGATTGTCAGGCGCGAGGCGATCGAAAGGGAGTTGGACAGCATCGCCATCATCGATCACAAAGTCATGGTGCCAATGCGCGATGGGAAACGCATGGCTGCTGATATTTATCGCCCTAAAGATGAAACCCGGAAATATCCCATCATTTTTTTTCGCACACCCTACAACACCAACTTCTGGGACGTGAAACTTGGCACGTACGCCGACATGTCAAGGCAGCTTGGTTTCCTAAAACATGGCTATGCCACGATCGAAATGACCGAGCGTGGACATTTTTTTTCCGAAGGGACCTGGGACATTCTAGGCGCGCCACTCACCGACGCCGACGACGAGCTCACTTGGATGGGGGCTTTGCCTTGGACCAATGGAAAGGTTGGATTGATTGGCTGTTCTTCCAGCGCGGAGTGGCAGTTGGGGGCTGCATCGCTGGGAAACAAAGCGCTGGCGACGATCATGCCCAGGGGTTTTGGCGCGGGTGTTGGCAAGGTAGGACCTTACAGCGAGCAAGGCACTTGGTATCGCGGCGGTGCGATGCAGATGTGGTTCATCGTTTGGCTCTACTCCGACCAGAACACGATCCGACCCATGTTCTCTCCCGAAACTACTCAAGCGGAACGGACGGCCTCGGCGAGAATGTTTGACCTCGCACCCCAGATGCCACCTGTCGATTGGGCCAAAGCGCTCGAGCACCTGCCTGTGAACGACATTATGAATGCTGTTGGCGGACCACACGGCATTTTTGCGGACAAGGTGGAGAATACGACCGGCGGAGCAATGATTCAGCGCACGCCCAGCGATCCCGCATGGCGCAAGGGTGGGCTATGGCAGTCGGACACGATGCCGATCAACGTACCCGGGCTTTGGATGATGAGTTGGTATGACCTTTCGATTGGCCCCAATCTCGCAGCCTACAACTTTGTACGTGCCCAAGCTCACGGTGACGTAGCAAATCAGCAGTACGCGATCATTGCACCAACCGGACACTGCGGATTCGGAGGCAGCGAGCACACAGTGGTCGGGGAGCGCGATATGGGCGATGCCCGCTTTGATTACGATGCTCTAATTTACGGATGGTTCGATCATTTTCTGAAGGGCGAAGATAACCACATTCTCGAGAAAACACCCAAGGTTGAGTACTACACCATCGGCTTGAACAAGTGGCAGCACTCGGACACCTGGCCGCCGGAGCACGCCACCACGGCTACGCTTTGGCTCACCAGCGGAGGACACGCAAACACACTGCATGGAGATGGCGTGCTCGCCGAGCCGCCTCAAAAAAAACCGCCGCTGTTCACATTTGTCGCAGCCGGACCCGCGGGTCGCTCCAATTATGACTTGCGCAAGACGGATCTTCCCGACGTCTTCACTTACGACCCGATGCACCCGACACCGAGCTACGGCGGGAACATATGTTGCGCCGGTAACAGCATTGCCGGCGACCCCGGGTCGCTTGATCAGCGGAAAATGGAAGAGCGTCCGGAGATTCTGGTTTACACTTCACCACCACTCGCTAGCGGTGTTGAAGTCTCGGGCCCAGTGACTGTCACCTTGTACGTCTCCTCCGACGTAAAAGATACTGACGTCACTGCCAAGTTGATCGATGTGCTTCCCAATGGCTCAGCCTACAACCTTGATGAAACCATTCAACGTCTCCGCTATCGCGACGGCGATGATCACACCGTTTCGCTCGACAAAGGCAAGGTCTATAAGGTCACCCTCACGCCGCTGAACACATCGGTTCTCTTCGGAGTGGGGCACCGCATTCGTTTGGAAGTAGCAGGTTCCAACTTTCCCCGGTTTGATCGCAACCTCAACACAGGCGGCAACAACTATGACGAAACGGAATCAGTCATAGCCCACTCTGCAATCCATCATTCAGAACTGTATCCGAGCGCGATCACGTTTACGGTCGTTCCGAAGCCTTCATCGCTTGCAACAAAGTAGAGACTCACCGGAGGAAAATTGAACCAGCATCGCATCTCTGCTGAAGTGCTTGACACACTGCACAAGTTCGACTCTCCCACCATCAGCAATGTAATTGAGCTGTTCGAGATTCGCCCACGCAACGCGGGGTACATGGATCCGACGATCAGAGCTCTCTTTCCCGATATGCCGCCGATCGTCGGTTTTGCCTCCACGGCGACTTCGCGCGCATCCCGGGCGGCAAGCGGGAGAACAAAGGCGAATCTAAAAGAACAAATCGAAGGGTTAGAGAGGGTGCCAAGTCCGCGGATCATGGTCTTCGAGGACGTAGACTCTCCAGTCGCAGCTGCAATGTTCGGCGAGGTAATGTGCAGCGTGTACCAGCGTTTCGGCTGCGTAGGCTTGATAACCAACGGCGCCGGGCGCGATCTTGATGCGATACGGAGACTTGGTTTTGCTGCATTCACATCTTCCGTCTGCGTATCCCATGGATATTCGCACTTTGAAGAACTCAACGTACCGGTCCAAGTCGGAGGCATTGTCGTCCGGCCAGGAGATCTGATCCATGCCGACGGAAACGGAATTGTCGTGATTCCTCTGGATATTGCGGAAAAAGTCGCCCACGCCTGCGCCGCCTATATCAAGACGGAAACCGTGATCCTGGATTATCTGAAAAACAAAGATGTCGACGTTGGAGGCTTGCAAGGCGCGTTCGATAAACATGTTGCACTTATGAAAGCGATATCGAAGAAATTTCATGGTAGTCGCCAAAGGGCAACGAGCCTGGAGCAGGGCTTGGTATGAATTCTTCTTGGGAGAATGTCTCGCACAGGCTGCACTCAATTTTGCTCGTGATGTTGTTGCCGTTTCTTTTGTTTGTTGGCGGCAAAGCAGAATCTCCACGATGGGTTGGAAACGGACAATATCGAGTGTTGGTGCGGGTTGATCCGCGCGATTTGCAAGGTCGCAATTCGGACGAGATGCCCACGCAGGTTTCGATTACGCCAGACCTGCTCAGGTCGCGCGCTGGTATTAGTGGCAGAATCGATGTTGCCTCATTCCAGGTCGAGCGCTACGACCCGAAAACCGGGCAGCCGATTCCTTACGGCAAGTGGGCGTATGCGCATGGCGATTGGGAGTTACCCTATCGCTGGTACGACGACACGATTCCCCAAAATTTTCCGGTGGCCGAAGATTATGTAAATCAGGAAACCGGAGAAATTACCTACACTACCGAAAAAAATTGGGGATATCTTTTTGGAACGCTGGGCGATTGGCGAAGCGGAAGGCTCGGGTGGACGCACGTCCAGGAGGGAAAAGAAGCTTCCTTTTACGCAATTTATTTCGACCTCCTTGCTCCTGGCAAAGTGCCAGACACAGCCCCGCGGCAAGGTTTTATCGGTGATGGAACAGAGCGCACTACGGAAATCGGACAAAGCACGCATGGAATGCTGATGGGCCGGACGGAAGCGGTCGACTGGAACGGCGATGGGCTCGTCGACATTATCGTTGGTGGCGAGAATGGAAACGTGATCTGGTATCCGAACCAGGGCACGAAAACGTCCCCCAAATTTCCCTATGCGAAACTCATGTTCACCGACGAAGGGAAGCCGCTCGCGTCCGGCTCCAGCGCGGCTCCGTTAGCAGTTGATTGGGACGGCGATGGCCTACTGGATCTGCTATGCGGCACGGAATGGAGCCGAGTGGTGTGGTTCAAGAACGTTGGTACGCGGTCCGAACCCAGGATGAAGTACATGGGCTTGGTTAGGACTATGGATGGAAAACCGCTCGAGCTTCCGTACAGTCCAGTGCCTGAGACACCAAACATCTATACACGGGACTACCACCCAGTGCTGGCGATGGCCGATCTGTTCGGAACAGGCCGTCCTGGCTTGATTGCCGGGGGATACGTTACGGGACGCATCTACTATTTCGACAATTTAGGTCGCGGCAAAGACGGTCAGCCACTGCTGAAATTCCGGGGACCTCTTGAGGCGGATGGTGAACCCATCGACGTCAGTTGGGCGGCCGCTCCAACGTTGGGCGATTTCGAAGGGCGCGGAGTCCTCGACATCATTTCTGGCTCGATGTATATGGACGCGAAAGGCGGCCAGCATCCCAACTCGGATACTTATCTTCTCTACTATAAGAATATTGGGACGGCTCAATCGCCAAAATTCACGCGGCGACCTTTTCCGATCAAAGGCAAATTTCCAGCAGGGTGGACCGCTTCCCCACGCGCTGTGGACTTCAACGGTGACGGACTGCTGGATCTTCTCGTTGGGGAGGACACCAATTTCTCCATCTACATGAATATTGGAACCAGGACTCAACCGCTATGGGAGATCGCACCACCCCTTCCCGGACACTGGAACACGAATCCGATCACCAAGGGCACGCAACTGCAAGGGCAATGGATGCAGTTGGTTGACTGGAACCATGACGGGCTGTTCGACGTCGCTGGCGGGCTACAAGTGCGCCTCAATCTGGGGAAGGGAAATCCGCAGTTGTTTTCTGATCCCCAATCATTGTTGGCTCCCGGAGAAAAGATTATGCATGAGTCTCCTACCGGAGATCAGTACGACTTCACAAGTTTCTACGACCTGGACGGAGACGGACAAATCGACATCCTGTATGGGGTCCATCAAGGAAACGTCTATTTCCATCGTAACCTTGGTCCGGGAGCCAACCCGCAGTTTGACGATCAGGGCGTGATGCTGAAGACGGAAGATGGTCAGCCCATCAAAGTCGGTCCTCAGCCAGGACAAAAATGGGACTTCGATGTTCTGCAGGGCGCTCGCACAACGGTTGCCGCAGCCGATTTCGACAAGGACGGCAAGGTCGACCTGGTTGTCGGCGACAATTATGGGAAGGTGCGGTATTACCGCAATCTGACTGGCGGAACTCATCCCGTCTTCGCTGCCCCCGTGATCATTGCTGACCTGGGCCGTTTGGTAGTTCTCTCTATCGCAGATTGGAATGGCGACGGCTGGCCCGATGTTTTGATCGGATCTACTTCTTATTCTGTTGTCCTGAACTCCGGGAAAGCCCCAGGGAGCAGATTTCTTCCGATGCAGTCTCTCAACCTTCCTAGCATGCCGTATCAGGCGTCGCTAATGGCAGTGGATTGGAATGGAGATGGAGATGTAGACATTCTGGCACGTACTACCTACGGATATCTATTCTGGTTCGAGCGTTCATTTCTCGATCACGGGTATGAGCCCGCCGAAATCGAGCGGTTGGAAATAAGATAGGCGCAACCAAGAATGATGATGTGACCAGCCTATTGGTTAACCATTGCATATTCCTTGGTCACCTCCCATGCGAGGACCATACTATCGTTCGCTCTAGCTGCCTTGGCCACAGCACTTCTTGAATTTCTTTCCGCTGCCGCATGGGCAGGGTGGGCAGGAGACAATCAACGGTACCGTTACAGAGCCCTCATAGAAGGTCGTCTTCCACCAGAGTCCGTTTTCGCCGGCCATTTCTCCGTGATCACTCATGTAGACTATGACGGTTCTCTCAGCCAGCCCGGGTGTCTCTTCCAAAGCGCTAAGGATTCTTCCCACCAGTGTGTCCATTTCGGTTACGAGTCCATAATATCCCGCTCTTGCTCTTCTGATTTCCTGATCCGTCACGTTTTCGAGCTCGTGATTTTTGCGCCAGCGATGAATTGCGGGATGAAGGTGTTCGAAGTAGCCAGGCGGAACTGAAGGTACCGTCACACGATCGCGATAATAGAGCCACAGATCTTTCGGGCAAACAAGCGGCATGTGGGGGAGGACCAACCCTACTACCGCACAAAAGGGTTGTTCGCTTGACGGCGTTTCTGTCGCAGATATTGCACTGCGGCCTCGGTGACCTGCTCGTCATAAACCTGATACGCGGTTTTACCCGGACCCGCGACGTCAACATAAGCTCGAGGACTGGATGGTCCTACCAACATGTCCACACTGAGAGCGAACTTTCCATTCGGGAACGGAGGGGCGACATCGCCTACCAAGCGTTTTTCGAATCCATGACATTGGTCGAATCCGAGGAAATGCATGCGCCCGATCAGCGAGGTTTCGTACCCTGCCGCGCCAAGCACGTGAGCGAACGTGGTGATGTCGGATGCCAGAATGTCGCTGTTATTCCATACCCTAATCTCCGATGGTTGTCGGCCAGTCAGAAAACTCATTCGCGACGGTACGCACAGAGGCGCCTGGCAATAAGTATTCTCAAACAGCACCCCTCTCCCGGCTAGCCTGTCCAGGTGTGGGGTTCTGACCACGGGATCGCCGTAACAACCCAGCACATGTGGGCTGTGCTGGTCAGACATGAGGACGAGAAAGTTGAGCCGCCGATCTTGCTTTGAGCTAGAAGCCCCTCGCGAGCTTCTTTGAGTGGCTATGCCCGCCGCCCCCGCCGCCCCCGCCGCCCCGAGCATTTTGAGGAACCTTCTCCTCTGCATCGGCATACCCCTAATGAGTGAGCCAAAATGAGAGCATCAATGCGTCATTCACTGAAGCCTGGAGGCAACTCTCGCTTCCGCATTGCGATGCTTGTCCTCTGTCGACAGTAGGCTAGTTGTAATGCTGGAGACGAATTTTGTCAAAAGTCTAAGAATCATTTGAGAAATGCTCTCCCCGCGATCGTAAGCACTTGCTATTTTGCTCGCCGTGCGAGGTCTACTATTTATGCGCGCGAGACTTTAATAAGGATTGACATGAGACGCATGGCGACGTACAACATACTGTCGACAGAATGCAATGATTCGGGAACGGGAGGCTCGGATGTCACGACATTCGTTTCGGAGAGGCGCAAGCAAGGTTTTTTTCCTCTCCTGGTTGTTGCTCTCACTATTTGCGTCGATCGGGTGCAACTACGCGAACCATCCGAAGTGGGTAGGCAAGGCAAAGTACCGCATTCTAGTGCAAGTCGATCCGTTCGATATTCATGGCCGCGCCTCTGACGAGATGCCCACTCGGTACCACGTCACCGCGGATGACGTTCACAAGGCCGCGGGTTCCCAGGGCAGAATCGACGTCGGATCCATCGAGGTGGAACGCTACAATCCGGCCGATGGCGAACCCATTCCTTATGGCAAATGGGCCTATGCGCATTCCGATTGGGAGTTGCCTTACCGCTGGTACGACGACAGCATTCCTGAAAATTATCCTGAAGTAGCCGGAGATATTGATCCCAACACCGGAGAGCTGAAGTATTCGACGCAGCGTAATTGGGGATACCTGCTTGAGACCCTGGGGGAGTGGGAGGGCGGCAATCTTGCCTGGACCCACACGCAGGTCGGAAACAGACCTTCCTACTACGCGATTTACTTCAACTTGCTTGATCCTGGAAAGGAACCAGACGCGCTTCCACGTACAGGTTTTATTGGGGATGGCACTGAACGCGTGCAGCAAACCACATCCGATACATACCCGCAACAACTCAGTCGCATTGATGTAGCGGATTGGAATGGCGACGGTTTGCCTGACATCTTGGTCGGTGGCGAACGCGGGGGCATTATCTGGTTCCCGAATCGCGGCACCAAGGAACATCCGAGTTACCCTTATGCCAAATTGATGTTTACCGATGATGGCAAGCCTCTGGACGTGGGCTTTAGCGCAACGCCCCTGGTTATTGATTGGGACGGCGATGGGGTGCAGGACCTGGTTTGTGGCGCGGAGTGGAACCGTGCGGTTTGGTACAAGAACATTGGCACAAATGCCGCTCCCAGACTCATCTACAAAGGATTTATCTATACCGATGACGGCAAACCGTTTCAGCTGCCGCATGATCCCGTTCCTGAAATTAAAGGTGTCTACAAAACGGATTATCATCCGGTGCTGGCAGCCGCCGACATCAATGGTGACGGGAAAGTAGATATTCTGGCAGGGGGTTACGTCACTGGCCGTATTTATTTGTTTGAAAATAAGGGATGGGGCAAAGACCATACACCAATTTTGCATTTCGCCGGTCCGCTGATGGCCGATGGCCAGCCGCTTGATGTCGGCTGGGCTGCGGCTCCAACCGTGGCCGATGTGGATGGCGATGGATTGCTCGACATTATCACCGGCGATATGCCGATGACCAAAGAGGGCGGCGACTCTTCTTCCGGCGAGAATTTTCTCTACTACTTCAAGAACGTGGGCACCAAGACCAACCCGAAATTCGCCAAGCAGAAATTTCCGGTCAAAGGAAAATTTCCACCGGGTTCAGTTGCGGCGCCGCGGCTCGCCGATCTGAACGGCGACGGCCTGCTCGACCTAGTGGTGGCGGAGGTGCGAAATCTCTCCATCTATTACAACGTCGGCACAAAAACTTCGCCAATGTGGGAGTACACGCCGAAAATGGAGGGCCACTGGCAAACCTCGCCACTCTACAGTTGGGATACCCAGATGGTCGATTGGAACGGTGATGGGCACTTTGATCTCGTTCGTGATTTTGCCGTCGAGCTGAACCAAAACAAGGGCAACCCGCAGTTCTTCGCGCCCGCGAAGAGCATCCTCGGACCGGGCGAGAAGATTTTTCATAAATCGCCGACCGGCGATCAGTGGACCTTCACCTATGTGGTTGACTTGGACGGCGACGGGAAGCCCGACATTCTCTACGGCGTGCACCAGGGTTGGGTTTACTTCCACAAAAACCTGAGTGCTGGCCAGACCACGAAGTTTGACGACGAAGGCTTGCGCCTTAACACGGAGGACGGTCAGCCAATCAAAGTCGGTCCGGCGGAAGGGCACAAGTGGGACTTCGACGTGCTGCAGGGCGCGCGCACCACGCTCGCCGCCGCTGACTTCGATCATGACGGAAAAGTCGATCTCATCGTCGGCGACACCTACGGCAAGGTGCGCTACTACCGCAATCTGACTGGCGGTTCGCATCCCATCTTCGCGAAGCCAGAGCTCATCGCGGATGTGGGCTCGCGCCTGGTGCCGACTATCGCCGACTGGAATGGCGACGGCTGGCCCGATGTGATCCTGGGTAGCAATCGAACCTACGTCGTGCTGAACAGCGGCAAGGCCGACGGCTCGCGCTTTCTGCCGCCGAAGATCCTGAATCTCGGTCCCCCGAGTTCCACGTCGGGCCCTTCACTGCAGCCGATTCCCGGCAGCCCCGAGTGGCGCATGGCGGAAGGGCGGGGAGATTTTCTGCCATACGAATCGGTGGTCAGCGCAGTGGATTGGAACGAAGACGGCGACACCGATCTGATGGCGCTGACTTCCTACGGTTATCTTTGCTGGTTTGAGCGCTCGTTCCTCGAACACGGCTACGCGCCATCGCAGCTCATTAAGATAGAGTCTCGTTAGGGGATTTAATCAGGGATCAGTTCGTAATGGTGGGCCTTGGGTTGCGCAGCAGCATTTTGTTCGTGCCACAGTGCTTCTTCGAGTTGATCGAGCGCGTCGAGTGCGGCTTGCTTGCTGCTCAGAGGTGCGTCTTCTAACGCCACCTCCACTTGTCGCCAGCGACCAAACTGCACTTCGTTCCTTTTGCGAGTTAGCTCGTGCACACGCCCTGCTTGGCTTTTCATCGGCGTATCGAAGAGCGCGAGATTGATGCCTGTAGCGAACTGTTCGCGACTCAGATGTGCGACGGTTTCTCCATCAATCCGGAGTCGATACTGTGTCGCAGGCAGTCCAGTGATCCTGAGGAGTTCTTGATCGAGCGCCTGCATGAAATCAGAACAACGGACAGCCAAAGCAACCGCCGGGTCGCGCAGTTCGACAGGAAATGGCAGAGCACGATCCAATTGCGTCCACGAGATATTCCTTGCGATTGTTAGGTCGCTGATGGATGTGTTCCTCTGATGAACAACTTGCCTTTGAGATAAATCAATCTCAGCCAAAGAGACGAGCGGGGGTGCGTTCCAAGCCTTCAGAAGCGATTGCGCCAGAATCAAATGGCCTGCATGCCCAGGATGGGTGCGGTCGCCGCCGATTCTTTGCGCCAGCGTGGGATCAATTGTGGTTGCTTCCTTTAGAACCGCGGCAAGAAGGCTGTTCAGGTCGGCGACGACCAAGCCGTTGCGTTGTCCAAACTCCCGCAGGAATGCGCCATAGCGAACCAGAACCGCATTGTATCCCCCCGGGAATGCTCCCGGTCGTGTGAAATCATCGTACGGAGAAGGTTGCATGACCGTGACTCGGGTGTCGGGCAATGCGTGGCGCAAAACGTCGAGGATGTGTTCGTAGCCGGAGGTGAAAGTCTTAAATAAATCCACATCGTACGGCAATCCGTATCCATCGTTGATGCCCAACATGACAGCGAAAACTGTTGGTTTGTGTGCGATGACATCGCGTTGCAGGCGCACGTCGATCGGGCCTCCTCGTCCGCCCGTCACGCGGTCGCCGCCCCAGGCGGAGTCGCGGAAGCTAATATGCAATGAGGGGAAGCGGGTAACTATGTATGTTTCAACGAATGCCGTGTAGAGTCGCGGCTCGGTGATGCTGTCGCCGTAAAACACAACACGGTCGCCGTCGCGGAGTTGAAATGTCTCCTGCGCATGGCCGTTCGCGAGGACCAAGAACAAAACAAGGAACTGACATAATGGATTACGCGCTCTCATTCGGGCGCCAGGCGATAGGAGTGTGGCTTGGGTTGCGCAGCACTATGCTGAAGCGCAGCCAAGTCTTCATCCAGTGCATCGAGGGCTTGCAGTGCAGTTTGTTTTAGCGCCATCGTATCGTCGTTTTGCTGGAGAAGGGTCACATGCTTCACTGGCGTGTTGAGAAGATCCTTCCCCGCGGACTGCTTATACATCACGCCCTGTGTGAGCTGCACCTGCCGCCACCGGCCAAAGTAAACGTCGTTTCGTTTTTTGGTTAGATCGTAGACGCGTTGCGCTTGCCGCTCCATTGGCGTCTCGAATAGCGCGAGATTGATGCCTTGAGCTAACTGCGCTCGAGTGAATTTGCCGATCGCTTCACCGTCGATTTCAAGACGGTAGTTCGGGTGCGGAAGTCCCACGACTTCTAGTTTCTGTTGATCAAGCGCACCAACGAAATCGGAGCATTGAAGTACTAACGCGACACTTGGATCGCCTTGTTCAATGGGAAATGGCAACGCCCCGTCGAGTTGGGTCCAGGAAATCGCGTTCGCAAATTGAACATCCGTCACCGAGGTGTTCTCCAACTGAGTGAAGCGTCTTTCCGACACGTCCAGGCGAACGGACGACACCATCGAAGTTGCGTGCCACGCCTTGAGCAGAGCTGCCGCCAGAATCAACTGACCGGCTGGTCCGGGATGCGTACGATCAGGCACGATTGACTGCGCCAAGATGGGATTTTTTTCTTGTGCCTGTTGCAAGACGACGATCAACGGAGCATTGAGATCGGCCACCGTGTGATGGCCGGCTTCGCCAAGTTTCTGTACGAAAGCTCCGTAGCGGATCAGGACATTGTTGTAGCCGCCCGGAAAATCGGGTGCCCGGGTAACGTCATCGTACGGTGATGGCCGCATCAGTGTGATGCGCACACCCGGCAACTGGCGTTTGGCGGAATCAACGATATGCTTGTAACCAACGGCATAGTAACGGAAAAGTCTGGGGTCGTAAGCTCGCCCCTCGGCGTCGTTCATTCCCAGCATGATCGCCAAAACGTTTGGCCGATGGGCGAATACGTCACGTCGCAATCGAAGATCAACCGTTCCTCCCCACCCACCACTGACTCGCTCTCCACCCCAGGCAGAGTTGATGAATGTGAAGCGGCGTGCGGGAAATCGGGTCAGCGCATAGGTTTCAACCAATGTGGTATAGAGACGTGGCTCTGCTCGACTGTCGTAGAACTGGACCTCGGAAATGTTATCGCCGTAGAAGACAACGCGGTCCCCGTCGTGCAATGCAAACGCCTGCGCCGTTTGGGCATGCACAACTGTTAAGGGCGCTTCTGTAGAGACGCACAAAACGATCAGGAGCGTGAGTCGAAACGCTACGAAGATGCGGGGCGATGTTCCCAGCGGAGGCCGAAATTCAGTGTGGCAAGTCATTCAGGTAAAGCCGGGGTACACGCTTGGAAATATTGCAAAGAACTTCATAAGAGATCGTCGATGCCAGTTCCGCGTGTTCGGAGGCATCAATGCGTTGAGCACCGCTGGTGCCGAGAAGGACGACTTCGTCGCCAATGTGCACGCCTACGATATCGGTGACATCAACCAAGGTTAGGTCCATCGAGATACGACCCAGCATGGGAGCAAATTGACCGCGAATTAGAACTCGCCCTTTAGAGGATAATTGGCGATTCAGCCCGTCCCCGTACCCGACGGGCAACACGGCAATGCGCGAGTCACGCGTCGTTGTAAATGTTCCGTTATAACCAACACGCTGTCCGCGGGGTGCCCGGCGAATCGAGATAATCTTCGTTTTCCAGCGGAGGACCGGCGCTACTCGGGGCAGCTCTGGCGGTTGAGGACTGAATGCTGGATAGTAACCATACAGAGAAATGCCCGGCCGAACCATATTGTGCCAGGCATCTCGCCGGTTGACGATGGCCGCGCTGTTTGCCGTATGGAGATATCTGGGCCTATAGCCGTTTTGTCGCACCTGAGATGCCGACTCACAGAAGCAAGCGAGTTGTTCCGTGACCCCAATGTCGCCCAGTATTTCGGCGGAGGCCAAGTGGGTGAAAATCCCTTCGAGCTGCAATTCTGACTGCGCCTTTAGATCGTCAATGGTCCGCTGGAGTTCCCCCGATGGGACCCCGAGCCGAGCCATGCCCGTGTCGATTTTCAAGTGCACCGGAACTTTAAGGTCCCCCAACTTTTGTGCCGAACGACGTAGCGACACAAGGTGCCAGTCCTCCCAGACTGCTGGCGTCAGATTTTTCTGAATGATTTCTTCTTCGTCGCCATGCCAGAATCCCGTCATAAGAAGAATCCGTCCGCGGATTCCGGCTTCCCGCAACTGAACACCTTCTTCAGTCGTGGTTACGCCGAACCAACGCGCACCTGCCTTCTCTAGAGCCGTAGCGCACTCAACCGCTCCGTGCCGATATGCACCTGCCTTTACGACAGCGCACACCTCTACTCGCCCAACGAAGCGTTGGATGTTTTTGAAGTTCACCGTCAGAGCATCCAGAGATATTTCTGCCCAGGTCGGACGATGGCTGTTACCAAAAGATGAAATCTCGCATGTTTTGCGAACTATTTTTCTGGGTGGGATGGGTTGAGGGCGCTGGCGCAACCGTGACATCCAATGCGAGATAGGGAGAGAGCCCTTCATATGTGTTGTTGAAATTCCGGCTCGGGCAGCGGCGATGGGCTGGGTGGCGGATCGATGCCAAGCACTAGTCCCGCAAGATCGGACGTGTCGCGAGCCGGGGCGAACTGCCCAAAGAGCCAACCACAGCCCAGCGTCACAATCGTCCCTACGATTGCGTAGTAGAAAAATGAGATTTCGGTTTTCCAGGCCAACAGAGAAACCGAAGTCAATCCAAGAGCTGCTCCCGTGATAGCAGCGTTGCCACGGGCCCGGCGAGTTAGCATCCCGAGCAAGAAGATGCCTAGGATGGGACCACCTAGGAAACTGTTGATCAGGTTGAAGGCGTTGATGATAGGTCCCATGCGGCCTACGAACAATGCTCCGAAGGTCGCGAGGGCTCCCCAAATTACGGTGCCCACACGACCGGCGAGCACGACGCCGGTATCCGAAGCGTTCGGACGAAACACGCGTTTGTAGAAATCCACCGTACTGGCGGTTGTTAGCGCGTTGATTCCCGCGCTCATGACCGCCATGGATGCGGCAAAGATTGAAGCGATCACAAGTCCTGAAAGCCAGCCACCGAATTGCGTCATTACAAAGAAGGGAAGAAGAGCGTCCGGAGTCGGAAGACCACGTAGCTGATCGGGATGAAAACGATAGAAAGTGTAGAGAATCGCCCCGACTGAATAGAGCAGGAGAGAAACTGGAACCACGATGATGCCGTCCAGAAGAATCGAACGTTGACCTTCTTTCAGTGAGCTGGTCGTGAAATAACGTTGCAAGTAGGCTTGATCCGTCCCGAGCGTAGAAAGCGCCATGAATGCGCCTCCAATGCCCGCGGCCCAAAATGTTGTTAGCTGAGTTAAGTCAGTAGAGAAGTTAAAAACCTGTGCCCGTCCGGCATCGTGACCAGTTCGCCAAATCGTTGCCATTCCACCGGGCACCTGAGAAACCGACATCCGGGTCACTATGAACAGTCCTGCCATCAGAATTGAAAACTGCATTACATCGGTCCAAATCACCGCTTTCATCCCGCCTAACGCCGTGTAAAGAGTTGTGCAGCAACCCATGATTAAAACGGATTTCGTGAGCGGCAGCCCCGTGATCAAAGAAAGAATCAGGGAAGGCGCATAAATCACGATTGCTACGTGCGAAGCGCGCATGAACATAAAGATTGCGCTTCCCAGAAGTCTGGTCTTCAGGTCGAAACGACGCTCTAGATATTCGTAAGCCGTATAAAATCTGAAACGCGCATAGAACGGCATGAACAGAAACATCACAATTGGGGCAATGAATAGGTAGGCCCAACTCGCCCAGACCAGCTCCAGATTGTGGTTAAAGGTCCAGGCCGGCGCACCCATATAGCTGATGGCGCTCAGGTCGGCGGCAACCAGGGAGATCGCAACCGGAATGGCCTTCATCCGGCGGCCACCGAGGAAAAACTCTTTAGAAGTGGTTCCTTTCCGATAGAAAAGGCTGCCGACCAGACTAATCACAACGATATAGCCGCAAAGAATAAGCCAATTTACTGAACTAAAGGAAGGTAGGTTCATTGTCGACTGTCGGCAGATTGTGGCACGTGCCGAGGCGAAAAACAAGAGGGAAAACGCCGTTTAGTGCGCAGAAAGATTGCTTATAGCGATCATTAAAAAAAAAGTCTTGACAAGGTATGCTCAAATGACGAAACTGCCGTCTGTCGACAGATGGTCGATATTTGTCCGGAAGCCTGATCCCAGGCAAGCGTTGATTCCGAGAGGGGAGAACTCCCATGAAGCCTGTATACATGCTTTTGGTGCTCTGGTTCGTCGTAGGTGGTGCGTGGGCGCAGAGCGATACTCAGGCAGCTATCGTAGGAACCGCAACGGATCAAAGCGGCGCCCTCGTGTCGAACGCCAAGATTACAGCTACCAATGTTGACACCGGAATTGCAGCCACGACAAGTACGGACGACAAAGGGAACTATCACTTCTCTTTGTTGAATCCCGGTACGTATAACCTTTCGTCATCTGCAGCAGGTTTCAATCAGACTGACGTGCAGGGTATTGTCCTTGGTGTCGGTGCTGTAAATCGTACCGACCTGCACATGAAAGTTGGATCCACCAGCGTCACCGTCACCGTTTCGTCGACAGCCGCCCAAATCAACACCGAAAATGCCGAACGTGGCGACGTCGTCACAAACCAGGATATTGAGCATTTGCCCCTCAACGGCCGTCAATTCCTCAGTTTGGCCGCACTCGAACCGGGCGCTGTCTCGAGCAACCCCAAACGCGGAGTTGAGCCGAGCAAAGGTGTTGACGTCAGTTTTAACGGCGCGCGGGACAGCTATAACTCCTACTATATTGATGGAGCGACCAACACTGATCCGCTGTATAACACCTTGCAAGCATCACCGTCCATCGATGCGATTTCGGAATTTCGTGTCTCGACCAATATGTACTCTGCGCAGTACGGAAACGCGGGCGGAGCGGTCGTCAGCATCGTCACCAAATCCGGCACCAATGCTTTTCACGGTACCGCCTACGAATACCTGCGCAATAAAGCGTTGGATGCGCTTCCCGTCTTCTACACGGGAACGCGCAGTAAACTGGCGAACTACCTGCTGAATCAATATGGGGGAACTATCGGTGGGCCGATCATTAAGAACAGGACGTTTTTCTTCTTCAGCACAGAATTCTTACATGAGCAAACACCGGGCACGCAGCTTGTAGGCTTTGCACCGACTGCCTTGGAACGTCAGGGGGATGTGTCGCAATCAATCAATCCTTGGTCAGGACTGCCGGACCAATTGATAGATCCATACACGGGTGCACCGATTCCCGGCAATGTTTTGCCCGCGTCAATGATAACTCCAATCGGCCAAAAGTTAATGAGCCTGTGGCCGAGTCCGAACTATAGCGGTGACCCTTTTCTGAATTATCGTGTATTTGTCGGCGGTTTGAATACCCAGCGGAAATTCCTTGGCCGCGTGGACCACAGATTTGGGGGCAAAGACAACATCAGTGGGACCTTCGATTACGACAACTACGACAACGGCACGTCTTATTTCACTGTCTATGGCGCCAAAGAAGTCTCACAACACAATAAGACGGCGGCAGGGACATGGACCCACATGTTCAGCCCTGTTCTGGTGAACGATTTCAAGACCAGCTACGCGTGGTATCTCGATGGCGATCAATTTCAGTTGAACAACAAGAATTATTGTGCGTCGTGGGGCTTCGACCCATCGGTCAATACCGTATCTGGCACGTGCCGCATTCTGTTCTACACGGCTGGTTATCAACGCTTTGATATCGGCAATGACGGGAATTTCGTGCACTGGAATAACACCTATTACGCAAAGGACAACCTGATCTGGGCAAAGGGCTCACATTCGATAATGTTTGGTGCCGAATTCACCCGCGATATGTATAAATGGCAATACGAGGGTGGCCTCACCGCCTACTACTTCGGCCTGCTAGACGGAGACCTGAACTATGGGACTGGTCTAAATCAGTACTACGGCGTGACCGGGAATACGTTCACTGATGTCCTGATGGGGATTCCGAACCACATGTATATTGGCATTGGTGGCTCCGCCGGCCCCTTAAACATGCCTATGGTTCGCAACGTGGTCGGTGGTTATGTACAGGACGATTGGAAGGTGACCCCCCGTCTGACCCTCAATCTTGGCGCACGCTATGACTATGAGCAACCGTTTGCCAACACCGACGGCGAGTACATGACGTTCGACTACAAGACCGGTTTGCCCGTGTACGCAAAAGGCGCGCCCGCCAATTTATTAAGCCAAGTTGTTTTTAAATATGAAACGAATGGTCCTAATCGTCCATTCGATCCACACACGAAAAACTTCTCACCGCGCATTGGTTTCGCGTTTCGTCCGTTCAACAACAGCAGGACTGTGATCCGCGGTGGGTACGGCCTCTTCTACACGAGGGAGAACGCTTTCGATACGATGTATGGCTCGTGGGTAGCGCCGTTCCAAGGTCTGGTTTACTCCTCGCCAGCATGTCCTTCATGCTGGCCTGACAACCAGCGGCACCTGACCACGGTGGATCAGGTGCCCTATGGACTGAATTTTCTCCGCGGTGCAAATCCCGGGTACTTCGAACCAAACTCGCCATACTACCCAGCCGGATATGTGCAGCAGTATAACTTGACGGTTGGGCGTGATCTCGGCGGACAGTGGGGCGCTGAAATTGGGTATGTGGGAACCTCGGGTGTCAACTTAGACGGTCCCAGCGTACTTCAGGCAGTCGCTTCTCCCAGCGTTTTCAACGCGGCCGTCGCAAACGGTTTCAGTAATTTTGGAGTGCAAGCCAAAGGGTTTGGTTCGCACTATAGCGCTTTACAGGCAACCTTGCGCAAATCCTATTCCCATGGTCTTCGAATGTTGGCTAGTTACACGTGGGCACACGCTTTGACCGATGCTTCCAATGACTCTGCGAATGAAAACCTGGTCACTGACGTGAATGCGAACGGCAACGTGATCACAAAACGGTGGTCTAACGCCGACTTCGATGTTCGCAATCGGTTAACTGTGTCCGGTACCTATGAACTGCCCTTCGGTCGAGGGAAAGCTCTTGGCAGTAACTGGAATCCTGTGTTGAACGGCGTCCTGGGTGGTTGGAGATCGAATCTGATCTATACCTACCAAACCGGCTTCCCGTTTACTGTCTTCATGTCGAACCTGGAATTGCCCGACCAGACCTGCAGCGGTATCCTTTCTCGCGGCCAGCGGACTCCAACGAAATGGTTCGACTACAGCTGTTTCCCGAACCACAATCCGACACAGATCACCAACCCGGTCACGGGACTTCCGGAGCTGATTAATTTGCAGGGAAATGCGCGCCCGAATTCCATTCCGGGCCCGCCAACCAATGATGTCGACTACGGCATGGAAAAGTACTTCCACATCACTGAGCGGCACACATTCCAGATCCGAGCGGAAGCGTTCAACCTGTTCAACCATCCGAATCTCATCGGCCCCAGTGGCAACTACTTCTTCAACTCTGCTTCTGGAGCCGAAGTGACGCAGGCGCGTAACGGTCGCGAAGTTCAGGTGGCAGTTCGCTACTCTTTCTAACCTCTTCGCCGAAGGGCGGGGGCCTCTGGCCCTCTTTTTTTCAACTTGTAAGCGCAGGCGCACAAGCTGATCACCGAATGAGTGCAACCATTTCCATGCCGTCGTCTGCGGCTACGTCTCGCTCCAGGCTCATCACTCATATCGAGAGTCACATCGTCTACGACAACCCAAGACCGCATGTTCATAGCCGGCACGCCTTTCATCCGGGCCTCGTACAGCTGCCAAACGAACATGTACTGGCACTTTTCTTGTTTGCCGAAGCATTCGAGGCTCCGAATGGGACGACATATCTGTCGCGCTCCCGAAATCGGGGACGTACATGGGAGCTGGAAGGCCCGCTATACGACAAGTCCGTTCTCGGAATCGAAACGACGGACACGATGAAACCTGCGCTTTTGCGGGACGGAACACTCGTGGCTACGGGATATCGTTTTCAACGTGCCAATCTGGAAGAAGGAATTGCCATTCCCGAAACGTCGGGATTTCAACCTGGAGAAAACATCGTTTCCTTCTCTTACGATTACGGACGCCATTGGACATTCCCGCAAATCATTCAGCGCAGTCACCCGGAGTTGTTAGAACTGTCTGGGCCGTGCCTTGAAACTTCATCAGGAGATTTGGTGGCTCCAGCGGGATTCTACAAGCTGCCCGACGGAACGAATCCCTCCGGTAGGTTCGGAGCTTTGCTTCGCAGTCGCGATCGCGGGAGAACCTGGGATGACCGAACGTTCTTTCTTCCTCCCGGCTCAATCACACCGTGGGAAACACGAATCTGCGAGATGAGCCCAGGGCGGCTTGTGGTTATCCTGTGGGCGTATGACGACGTGCACGAGCAACATCTTTCGAATCGCGTCACTGTTTCCTACGACAACGGCGCCACTTGGTCACCGTTGATCGACACAGGTCAGATGGCACAGTCGTCGAGCCTGGTTCATCTCGGCAGTGATTACTTGTTAACAATTCACGCCCATCGCGCAGAGAATCCCGGCATCGTGGTTCGCGTCGTCGACTTTACGGATGACGAGTGGAAAGTAGTGGATGAAGCGGTCATCTGGAGAGGTACCATGCGTCAGCAGACGCGAGCCGGTCAATCCATGGTGGAAATGTTTGGCTCATTGCGGTTCGGGCAGCCGTCTCTTCTGCATTTGCGGGATGGCGAATTTCTCGCCAGCCATTGGACCATCGAGGAAGGCCAAGGGAAGATTCGTACGCACCGACTTCGGGTGGATCTGGCTCGCCTGTTCGAATGAACCGAGTGCGTGGATGCGGGGCAACTGCGCGTTTCTGTCAAGAAACAGGGAAACATTCAGGAAGATGAATCTCGCGAACGTCCTCGGGCTGAGAACAGGCGCGATCGTGGTCTGCGCTTTTGCGATGCTGCCTCTGGCCTGCGGCCGAAATGTCCAGTGGAGCGGATGCGCTCATCGTCGCATTCTGGTAAAGATCTCGCCCAGAGATTTGAAAGGCAGACCACTCGCTCGCATGCCAGCGCGCCTTAAGATTGAGGCGCAGATCGATCCCGCATCCCTCGAAGTGGTCCGCTACGATCCGGATGCCGGACGACCATATCCAGTGCAGCCGATTCACTCGAAACGAAAGGGAACTAAGTGATGTCAGACGCGTCTGAAATTCGCCACACGATGCAATTGTTCCGCCTTAGCGGGAAAATTGCGCTCGTCACCGGCGGCGCAGGCATCTATGGCGAGCACATCGTCCGTGCCCTGGCTGAGGCCGGGGCACACGTGGTTATTGCCTCGCGCGATGTCGCCAAATGCGAGCAGTTGGCAAAAACGCTGCGTGACGAAGAGTTGCGCGCCCAGGCCGTCAAGCTTGATCTCACTTCCGAATCATCCATCCGGGAATCGCGCGACAAGATCATTGGCGATCATAGACGTCTAGACATTTTGGTGAACAACGCGGTCGCCCGTTCGGGGGGTGATTTGCGTCACGTGAATGCTGAGCAATGGGAAACGGCGATGAAGGTCAATTCCACCGGCGTTTTCCTTTCATGCCAGATCTTTTCCGAGTCCATGCAGCAGGCCCGTTCTGGCTCGATCATCAACATTGCTTCCATTTATGGCATGATCGGCCCCGACCTTACGATCTATGAAGGTACGAAGCTGAGCAATCCGGTGAACTACTCGTTTGCGAAGGGCGGGATGATCAATATGACGCGTTATCTGGCCAGTTTTCTTGCGCCTTTCAACGTGCGAGTCAATTGCTTGTCTCCGGGAGGATTTCGCAACCAGGACACGCCACCCGAATTCGTCCCCAATTATTCACGCCGGACGCCCCTCGGACGTATGGCAGAACCGGATGACATCAAGGGTCCGGTAGTTTTTCTGGCGTCAGAGGCATCGCGTTATGTGACGGGACAGAACTTGGCGGTGGATGGTGGGTGGACAGCAATCTGACGAATTCAGCATGAGAAACCAACGGTTTGGAGGAATCGTGTGTTCCACTTCGATAACCTATGGATGGTTGCTTTTGTTCATGATCTCGTGGGGGGAGGTCTCCGCGTTTGCGGAGCAACCGATCTTTGAGACCGGAGTGATCGCGCGCTCTGATCCGCAAGGATTTGTGATCAATGCCTATCCGGTCATAGCTCGTCTTTCCGATGGAAAATTGTTGTGCGTGTTTGCCGCCGAGACAGCAGCCAAGCCACCAAAAATGAAAATCGCAGCCAGCACTTCGACAGACCGAGGCAAAAGCTGGTCGGCTCCCAGCGTTCTTTTTGATCACTTACAGACCGAAGACGCTGATCCGAATTTGCTGGTCGACGGCAACCGTGTGCTGGCGTTTTCCACGACCATACCTGAGCCAGTCAGGATCGATCATAGCCTGATCTATATGCGCGAAAGCGCCGACGGTGTTCATTGGGGCGATGAGGTGTTACTGACGACGCCGCACCGTTACATCGCGGGCAAAATTCATCAGGGTCATCGGCTCGCCGATGGAACGCTTGTCATGGGCTACGCATGGGATACTTGGGCCGAGCAAGGAATGGTGCCGGCGTCGGAAGGTGAGATGGACATCAAATCAGGGCTGTTGCGCTCCACGGACGGTGGTAAAACCTGGACCGGCGGTGGTGATTTATATGCGCAGCTCGCAAAAACCTCGCCGCACGCTGTTTCCGGCCTCGACGAGCCTGCCAGCGTCGTTCTCGCTGACGGCCGCATCATGGTGCTCCTGCGTACTTCCGGCACAAAGCTTTTTCAATCATGGAGCAGCGATGGCGGAAAATCATGGGAGACGCCTCAAGCCAGCACCCTGACCGGGCACAATTCACCGGCAGCACTCTGGAAGCTTGACGGTTCAAGCAACGTCTTGGTGGCGTGGGATAACTCCTCAACCGGGCGAACGCCCTTGGCCGCAGCTCTGTCATCCGATGGAGGAAAGAGTTGGTCGGAACCGAAGGTGGTGGTCGACACCAAAAGCTCCAACCAGGTTTCCTACCCCTCGGTTGTTCAGGCTCAGGACGGAACGATGATCGTGGTTTGGCAGCAACAGCTGCCCCAAGGCGGGCGCGAAATCCGGCTGGCGCGTTTCAATCGCGCTTGGCTGCTCGAAAAATAGGGGATGAGTCTCTGATGAAATCTGCCATTCGCACGGACAAAGCTCCTCAACCGGCGGCCGCTTATGCTCAAGCGGTAGCCTCGGGTGATTTGATCTTCGTCTCGGGACAAGTAGCAACCAACCCTGCAACCGGGACGATTGATGCGGTTACGATTGAAGATCAAGTGACCCAAGTGCTGAGTAACATTGAGGCGATTATTTTGGCTGCCGGTGGCTCGAAGGAAAGCATTGTCCGTTGCGGAGTCTTCCTCGCGGACCTTGCTGATTTCGCGGCGATGAATCGGGCCTACAAGGAATTCTTCGGCGACTCGTTCCCCGCACGCACTACAGTGCAAGCGGGGCTGGGAACCCTGAGGGTTGAAATCGACGCGATTGCAGTTCGCGGCAAGTCAAGGGGCGGTAAGAGCCGGTCAAGCGCACGAAGAAAAGAGAAAACGCAAAAACGGCCCTAGTGCCACTTCATCATCCATGCAAATATGCCATAATTCACAATGGCTTGTAGCGTTATTGATATTGCTGTCCGCTGTTTTCGGTCAGCAAACTCAGCCCACCAACTCTGCGCGCTCTCTGATCGATGATTTCGACGATGCGCTTTTCGTTTCCAGTCGCGATGTTCGAGGCTACGGCCAACATGCGATAGATCTGTATTGGGAGGCGGACGGATACACAACCGCCTCCGTAAACAGCGACTTCTATCAAAAGCTAGGACACCTCTATGCGGGGCTGACCGGGGATCATTTGGTTCGCGTCTCCCTCTCCGACAGCCGTTGGACAGTTGAAGGTCCGTCGACGCCCCTGATCGTTGCACAGAACCAGCGGAGAGGAATTCTGGTTGTCCTCAGCAACCAAACTTCACGACGTCAAACGCTCAGCCTGGCGATAAGCGGCCAGAGTATCACCGCGGCGGAAAAACGCGTCACCCTCGATGCTGCTCAGACGGCCGCTGTTGTTTCGGACATTCGCGCGGATTCACTCGGTGCTTTTCGAGCCCAGATCAATGTGAAAGGCGAGCGAGAAGCGTCAGCGGTATTTCACGGAGAGGTCCGCTCTGCCATTCGGTTTCGCATGCGGGTTCTCGACGTAAACGCTCGCGAAACCCCGGCTCGCGTTTATGTGCGCGCCGCCAACGGATGCAGCGAAACGCCATCGAACGCATTTGATCGTGCTATGTGGATAACCGGCGAACATTTTTTCTACACGCCAGGATCGGTAGAAATGGTTTTGCCGGCGGGCAAGACCCGAATCGAAGTTCGCAAGGGATTCGACTACCAGCCAATGATCCGCGAAATTGACCTCAGCGCCGTAAACGCCACAATGGAATTCCAGCTCAAATGGCTGCGCGACATGAATGCCGCTGGATGGCGCAGCGGAGACGATCACATCCACGGCAACTACATTGGAGAGCAATGGACGACTCCCGCCGATGATTTTCTTGCGATTTGTAGCGAGGGATTGAACGTTGGAAACTTGCTGGTTTCAAACAGCGTTGGCGAAACGATCCATGATGAAAAGTTTTTTGAGGGCCATGTTAATAAACTTTCAAATCGCGACGAAATCATGCGTTGGAACCAGGAGCTGCGAACATGGTCTTACGGGCACCTTCTTTTTCTGAATCTGCAGCAATTGGTTCGTCCGCTCTACACTGGTTTTCCGGATACTGAGCACTGGGAAGACTACCCCTCGAACTTTTCGCTCGAGCAGCAGGGACTTACGCAGGGTGGAGTTACGTTGTATGCACATCCAGCGCTGAAATTCGATGAGATTCCAATCGGTTCCCGTGGGGATGAACTAGCGATTGACGTCGCGCTTCACGGGGTCGACGCGATGGAGGCTTTTTCCGGCGGTGATGAGCCTTCCATCGAACTTTGGTACCGCTTTCTTAATCTTGGTTTCAGGCTGGGAATTTCCGGTGGCAGTGACGCGTTTTTGAATCGTCATTTTGCACCTATGGCCGGCGGCGAGAGAGTCTACGTGTATACCGGCCGTGAATTCTCGGACCGTGCATGGAGTGAAGGGCTACGTCGAGGGCAATCATTCGCTACTGTCGGGCCGTTGCTCGATTTCAAGATAGACGGTGAACAGCCAGGGGCCGAGAAGCATTATGCGTCGGGGCCAGTGCGTGTTTCGGTTCGAGTGAATGCGGTCTCGTCAATTCCATTCAATCGAATTGAAGTGGTGGCGAACGGCAGAGTTGTGGCACAAGTTTCCTCGTCGAGCCCCACCGATCATCTCGAATGGGACGGAACAGTCTCTCTCGAAGAGAGCTCCTGGTTGGCAGCAAGAGTTTGGGCGCCTGACAACGACCGCATAACCGATGCGACTCCGCGCTGGGCGGACCGACGTGTTGCTGGCGTCACGCTCGCCGCCCACAGTAGCCCTATATATGTGACGATCAACGATCGACCCATCTTCTCGATGTCCGATCGTGAGTTTTTCCTTCGCTGGGTGGACGTTTTGACGGAACGCATAAAGAAAGAAGGGAAGTTCTCGAGCGACCTCCATCGCGCCGAGGTCTTGGCCACCTTTGCAAAGGCCAGGAGAGTCTATGCGGCACTGGGTACGCCCGCATCTAACGCACTCAATCTGTCAACCGTCGTCAATAACCATTAAGTTGATAAAGCAGTTATGCAATTGTGTCTAATCTCAGGAGAATAACTATGGCAAACAACCGTGGCGTAGCTTACATGGGGCCGGGCGTCGTTGAAGTTCAGAACATTGATTTTCCCAAACTGGCGCTGGGAAATCGCAAATGTGAACACGGCGTTATCCTTAAAGTAGTATCCACAAACATTTGTGGCAGTGATCAGCACATGGTGCGAGGACGCACGACCGCGCCCAAAGGACTGGTCCTGGGACACGAGATCACGGGCGAAGTCATCGAAGCCGGGCGAGACGTTGAGTTCATCAAAGTCGGTGACCTGGTCTCGGTGCCGTTCAATATCGCCTGCGGGCGCTGTCGCAACTGCAAAGAGCGAGCAACCGGTATCTGCTTAAACGTAAATCCGGCCCGCCCTGGCGCGGCGTATGGTTACGTCGACATGGGCGGATGGGTTGGTGGCCAGACAGACTATGTCATGGTCCCGTACGCCGATTTTAACCTGCTAAAATTCCCTGACAAAGCTCAGGCTATGTCGAAGATTAAAGACCTGACCTGCCTTTCGGACATCCTTCCAACGGGCTATCACGGTGCGGTCAGTGCGGGTGTTGGCCCGGGAGCCACAGTCTACATTGCTGGCGCGGGTCCGGTGGGCCTCGCCTGCGCAGCCGCCTGCCAGCTTTTAGGAGCTGCGGTGGTAATCGTGGGTGACTTAATTCCTGAGCGCTTGGAGCAAGCTCGTAGCTTTGGCTGTGAAGCTGTGGACGTCTCCAAAGACGCATCCGTTGGCGAACAGATTGCCAATATTCTAAAGGACCCGGATGTGGACTGCGCGGTCGATTGCGTTGGTTTTGAAGCCCGCGGCCACGGCCACAATGCAAAAACCGAAGCTCCGGCCACCGTTCTAAATTCGCTGATGACGATTTGCCGTGCAGGTGGCGCTCTCGGCATCCCCGGTTTGTATGTAACTGAGGACCCGGGAGGGGTGGACAAGGCTGCCCAGCATGGAAATCTCAACATCCGCATCGGCCTAGGGTGGGCCAAATCACATACCTTTACTACTGGACAATGTCCTGTCCTTAAATACAACCGACAGTTAATGATGGCAATCCTCCACGGTAAGATCGAAATCGCCAAAGCCGTTAACGTCACGGTTGTGAAGCTGGAACAGGCCGTTGAAGGATATAGGGAGTTCGACAGAGGAGCGGCGAAGAAGTTTGTGCTTGATCCTCACGGCACGGTTGCGGCAGCGTGACCTCGAAGGGCTGACACGCACTACTTTCTTGGGGGTATGACGCCCGACGTGTTGCTTGCATTAAGCGAATTTCGCACCGTTTGTTGTTGATTGCGAGAGCATCCTGAAGACGCCTGCAAAAAATTAACTTGATCACGAAAGGAATGAACATGACTCTGGAAGATGCGCGTCGAGTAATCGGAGCCGCAGAAAACAAATCGAAGGAAATCGGTCAGCCCATGAACATTGCTGTAGCTGATGAGGGCGGCAACCTGGTGTCGCATGTTCGAATGGATGGCGCATGGTTGGGCAGTATTGACATCTCTATCAAGAAAGCCTACACATCGCGGGCTTTCGATATCGCCACAAAGGATCTGGCCACCCACTCGCAGTCGGGCGGGCAATTTTTCGGTATCCATGCCTCGAACGACGGCAGGATCATGATCTTCGCGGGCGGTATCCCCCTGAAGCGTGGCGGCAAAGTCGTGGGTTCCATCGGCGTGAGTGGCGGTTCTGGCGAGCAGGACCATGCGGTTGCAGAAGCCGGTGCAGCCGCGTTCTAGAGTATTTTCTTGAGTTGGTGTTGAGCTGAATCACGAAAAAAAAGCACCTGGTTGGCGCGCCACGTGCCATTGACGACGTTGACGGTCGTGGTCGGCCAGAAACGCGAGCAGAGCACGCACAATCTTTCTCTCGCGCGCCGCGTTGCAATTGTTATTCCCCGTGCACTGAGTTCGACTAAGCCTCACGGCAGAAGCAAAAAGTCCGTGCGGCTATGATGCCCTTCGGGACAAGTAAATCAACAGCGGGTCGGGTAGATGCAAGGATTGTGACTTGTGAAAATCAACGCATTCGGCAGAACGAACCTCAAAGTGAGTGGAATCGGCTTGGGTTGCGTAACATTCGGTCGCGAGATCGACGACTCAGCTGCATTCCGGATCATGGATCATGCTTTTGAGAGTGGGATCACACTGTTCGACACAGCGGAATCCTATGGTGGAGGCGAGGCCGGGGAATATCGACGCAAAGTATTTGGAACTGAGGACGTCCGTGAAGTCAGCCAAGAGTACCATTCCTCGGAACGAATCATAGGAGACTGGCTGAATGCGAAACGCTGTCGCGAAAAGATCGTTCTTCAAACAAAAATGGGTCTATAGCAGAATTCGTGGGTGAAAGGCCGTGGAAAACGCCGCTCCGTGGAAAAGTCCAAGAGCGGGACTTTCCCACTGCGCTTGGAAATCCGGCAAGGACAGCCGGATTCCCACTTTTTCCACCGCCCG
>Ga0210406_10000420_pt1 | contig 58563 bp, 60 predicted proteins | sample IncBWC30MmetaG_FD_155454 | JGI IMG/M metagenome (GOLD analysis project Ga0210406, IMG submission 155454) | Forest soil microbial communities from Barre Woods Harvard Forest LTER site, Petersham, Massachusetts, United States - Inc-BW-C-30-M | ecosystem: Environmental > Terrestrial > Soil >...
GCCACAGGATTTATATTTTACACAATCTAATTGTGAGCAATATAGGTGACGTCGAAATCGAACCCAAGATCGAAACCCAAAGGGAGACCACCATGTCCGTAAATGTGCTTTACAAGACTAGCGCCAAGGCCACCGGGGGCCGGGACGGCCACGCTGCCACGCTTGACGGAGCGCTCGACGTCAAACTCACGACGCCAAAGGAACTCGGCGGAGGCGGCGGCGCAGGCAACAATCCGGAGCAGCTTTTCGCCGCTGGCTATGCCGCTTGCTTTATCGGCGCGATGAAGTTCGTTGCTTCGCAAGGCGGCCCAAAGGTGCCGGCCGATACCTCCGTGACCTCGACCGTGGGCATCGGACCGCGCTCGGCCGGCGGCTTTGGCCTGACCGTCGAACTTGCGGTCTCGCTGCCTGGGGTTCCCCGCGCCGAGGCCGAGGCGCTGGTGGAGAAGGCGCACCAGGTGTGCCCGTATTCCAACGCCACCCGCGGCAATGTCGATGTTCGCCTGAGCGTCGTGTAATCCACCTGACCGGATGGCCTGCCGCGACGACGGGCGGGCCATCCGCCGCGACCAGCATGAGGCGCTTCGGGCCGCTGCCGCCGGCATACGTCTACGCGCGTGAAGGCATTGCTGCCGCGCCTGAAGCCCGCTAGCTCTGGGGGTCCGATTTCACCGGATCCCATCGAGCGAAGGTTGCTTCCATGAGTTCAGCGGCCAGCGGCGCAATGACCGGTCTGCGCGTGATCGATCTCACGCGGGTGCTCGGCGGCCCCTTTTGCACGCAGATCCTCGCCGATCACGGCGCCGACGTGATCAAGGTCGAGCCGCCCGCCGGCGACGAGGTGCGCGACTGGGGACCTCCTTTCCACGAGGACGACGCGGCCTATTTCGTCGGCATCAACCGCAACAAGCGATCGATCGGGCTCGACCTCGCTTCCGAAGGCGGCCGCGCGGTGCTGATGAGGCTGCTCGCAGGCGCCGACGTCCTGATCGAGAATTTCAAGCCCGGCACGCTCGACAAATGGGGCATCGGCAATGATCTTCTGCGCGAAAAATTTCCAAAACTCGTGCATTGCCGGATTTCCGGCTTCGGCGCCGACGGTCCGCGCGGCGGCGACCCCGGCTATGACGCGATCATCCAGGCCATGACCGGCATGATCGCCGCGACCGGCTCGCCGCAGAGCGGGCCGGTGCGGATCGGCGTTCCCCTGGTCGACATCACCACCGGACTTTACGCCGCGATCGGCATCCTGATGGCGCTGTCGGAGCGGCAAAGGTCCGGGCTCGGCCAGTTCCTCGAAACCACGTTGTACGAAACCGGCCTTGCGATCATGCATCCGCATGCCGCGAATTATTTCATGCATGGCAAGCCGCCAAGCCTCACCGGCAACGAGCATCCGAACCTCGTGCCTTATGCGATCTTCGCGACCCGCACCGACGACATCTTCATTGGCGTCGGCAATGACGGCACCTTCCGCAAATTGGCCAAGGAGATCGGCAAGCCCGAACTCGGCACCGATCCGCGCTTTGCGCGCAACAGGGACCGCATCGCCAATCGCGAAGCGCTGCGCGCCGAGCTTGCCGCGGTGTTTAGCCAGCACGAGGCCGAGCCGCTGTGCAATCGCCTGCTCGCGGCAGGATTGCCGGCGGGGCCGGTGCAGAGGATCGATCAGGCCCTCACCAATGCCCACACCGTCTACCGCGGCGACGTAATCGAAAAGGATTGGTACAAGGGGGTTGCTTCCCCGGTCCGCCTGCAACGCAGCAAGCCCAGCCTGCGCCGCACGCCGCCGAAGTTCAGCCAGCACACCAATGAAGTGCTCGCCGAGTTCGGATATTCGAAAAGCGAGATCGATGCGCTTCTCGCCAAGGGCGTGGTCTGCGGGTCCGAACGGAAGCGGTAACCACCCATTTTTACCGCTTCCCTTTTCCGCCGCTTCCCCCGTACCATTCGCTTGCTGATACGGTCATTTATACGTCATCCGGCGCGGCTACGCGCGACAACGATGATGGCGGTCCAACGGGAGGGTTTTGATGGCTTTTCGACGGTTCGGTGCTGCTGCGACAGCTATCACGCTTGCACTCGCCATTTCACCCGCGCATGCGGTGACGGAAATCCAGTGGTGGCATGCCATGACCGGCGGCAACAATGAAGTTGTCGTCAAGCTCGCCAACGATTTCAACGCCTCGCAGAGCGACTACAAGGTGGTCCCTTCCTACAAAGGCGGCTACGCCGACACCATGAACGCCGGCATCGCCGCGTTTCGCGCCGGCAATGCTCCCGCCATCATGCAAGTGTTCGAAGTCGGCACCGCCACCATGATGGCGGCGACCGGCGCGGTGAAGCCGGTCTACAAGCTGATGGCCGAGACCGGCGAGAAGTTCGACCCCAAGGCGTACCTGCCGACCATCACCGGCTACTACTCGACGTCGAAGGGCGAGATGCTGTCGTTTCCCTTCAACTCGTCGTCCACCGTGATGTGGGTCAATCTGGACGCGCTGAAGAAGGCTGACATCGCCGAGATTCCGAAGACCTGGCCGGAAGTTTTCGAGGATGCTAAGAAGCTGAAGGCCGCGGGCTACGCGACTTGCGGCTTTTCCAATGCGTGGGCGAGTTGGGTCAATCTCGAACAGTTGTCGGCCTGGCACAATGTGCCGCTCTCGACCAAGGCCAACGGCCTCGATGGTTTCGACACCGTGCTGGAATTCAACGGACCTTTGCAGGTCAAGCATCTCGAAAGCCTGATCGAATTGCAGAAGGACAAGACGTACGATTATTCCGGCCGCACCAATGCCGGTGAAGGACGCTTCACTTCCGGCGAATGCCCGATCTTCCTCACCTCGTCCGCCTTCTTCGGCAACGTCAAATCCCAGGCCAAGTTCAACTTCACCAATGCCCCGATGCCCTATTATCCGGATGCGACGGGCGCACCGCAGAATTCGATCATCGGCGGCGCCTCGCTCTGGGTGATGGGCGGCAAATCGCCGGACGAATACAAGGGCGTCGCGAGATTCCTGGCCTTCCTCTCGGACACCGACCGCCAGATCGAAATCCACAAGGCTTCGGGCTATCTGCCGATCACCAAGGCGGCTTACGAGAAGGTCAAGACAGAAGGCTTCTACAAGGATCAGCCTTATCTCGAAACACCGCTGAAGGAACTGACCAACAAGGAGCCGACCGAGAATTCGCGCGGCTTGCGGCTCGGCAACATGGTCCAGTTGCGCGACGTGTGGGCGGAGGAGATCGAGCAGGCGCTGGCCGGCAAAAAGACCGCCAAGCAGGCGCTGGATGCGGCGGTCGAACGCGGCAACCAGATGCTTCGCCAGTTCGAAAAAACCGCCGTACGCTAGGTTCATGAAATGGCGGGCGGCATGATGCGGCCTGCCACCTTCCGGATATCATGCAGAAGCAATCGGTCTTCCAATCGCGGCTGTTGCCCTATGCGCTGGTCGCGCCACAGCTCGCGGTCGTCCTGATCTTTTTTTACTGGCCGGCCGGGCAGGCAGTGGTGCAGTCGTTTCTGCTGCAGGACGCCTTCGGGCTTTCGACGAGCTTCGTGTGGTTGGAAAATTACCGGGAGCTCCTGAGCCAGCCCGACTATTTCGGCGCGATCATCAGGACATTTGTCTTCTCGTTCGCGATCGCGGCCGCCTCGCTTTCATTGGCGTTGTTGCTGGCGGTGATGGCCGACAAGCCACTCCGCGGCGGCACCCTCTATCGCACGCTCCTGATCTGGCCGTATGCGGTCGCGCCTCCCGTCGTCGGCGTGTTATGGGTGTTCATGCTCAATCCGTCGCTCGGCATCCTGGCGCACGGGCTGCGGGCAATCGGGATCGACTGGAATCCGCTACTCGACGGCGACCAGGCGGCGGCGCTGATTATCCTGGCGGCCGCCTGGAAGCAGATCTCCTACAATTTCCTGTTCTTCCTCGCCGGCCTGCAAGGCATCCCGAAGAGCGTGATGGAGGCGGCCGCGATCGACGGCGCCCGCCCGATGCGGCGATTCTGGACCGTGACCTTTCCGCTGCTGTCGCCGACCATCTTCTTCCTGCTGGTCGTCAACATTGTCTACGCCTTCTTCGACACCTTCGGCATCATCGACACCATCACCCGCGGCGGCCCGGCGAAAGCCACGGAAACCCTGGTCTACAAGGTCTATGTTGACGGCCTGCTCGGCGGCAATCTCGGCAGCTCGGCGGCGCAATCCGTGATCCTGATGATCATCGTCATTCTGTTGACCGCGATCCAGTTTCGCTTCGTCGAACGCAAGGTGACCTACTGATGGTCGAGCCCGAGGGTATCCGCCGCTACGTCGCCCACCTTGTTCTCTGGATCGGGATCGCGATCGTCGCGTTTCCGGTCTATCTCGCGTTCGTCGCCTCCACCCAGGACAACGCGCTGATCGCCAACGGACAGATGTCGCTGTTGCCCGGCGGGCATTTTCTGGAGACCTACTACAAGACGATCTTTGTCGGCAGCAGCGGCTCGACGCGCGAGCCGGTCGGCACCATGCTGTTCAACTCATTGGTGATGGCGATGCTGATCGCGCTCGGCAAGATCGCGATCTCGATCATCTCCGCCTATGCCATCGTTTATTTTCGCTTTCCGTTCCGGATGCCGATCTTCTGGATCATCTTCATCACGCTGATGCTGCCGGTCGAGGTGCGCATCTATCCGACCTACAAGATCGTCGCCGATTTGCATTTACTCGATAGTTACGCCGGCCTTGCACTACCGCTGATCGCGTCGGCCACCGCAACCCTTTTGTTCCGGCAGTTCTTCATGACCGTCCCGGAAGAATTGCTGGAGGCTTCGCGCATCGACGGCGCCGGACCGTTTCGTTTCTTCTGGGATACGCTGTTGCCGTTGTCGCGCACCAACATGGCGGCGCTGTTCGTGATCCTGTTCATCCTGGGCTGGAATCAGTACCTCTGGCCGCTTTTGATCACCACGCGCGACGACATGCAGACCATCCAGATCGGCATTCGCAAGATGATCACCACCACCGACGCCTTGACCGAATGGCCCGTGGTGATGGCGACCGCGGTGCTGGCGATGCTGCCGCCGGTGTTTGTGGTCGTGGTGATGCAGAAATTGTTTGTACGCGGACTGGTGGAGACGGAAAAGTAAATCCATGGCTAACGTCGCGCTACGCAATGTCCAGAAGACCTATACCGGCGGCGTCAAGGCCATCAAGGGGATCAGCTTCGAGGTCGACGACGGCCAGTTCTGCGTGCTGGTCGGTCCCTCCGGCTGCGGCAAGTCCACGCTATTGCGGATGGTCGCGGGGCTCGAGACCGTCACCGGCGGCGAGATCGACATTGGCGGGCGCATTGTCAACCAGATCGAGCCGGCCGACCGCGATATCGCCATGGTGTTTCAGAACTACGCGCTCTATCCGCATATGAGCGTCTACAACAACATGGCCTACGGCCTGCGCAATCGCGGCATGCCGAAGGGAGAGATCGATAGCCGCGTCCAGGAAGCCGCGCGGATTCTCGAAATCGGCCCGATGCTGGACCGCAAGCCGCGGCAGCTCTCCGGCGGCCAGCGCCAGCGCGTGGCGATGGGGCGCGCCATCGTGCGGCAGCCGAAGGTTTTTCTGTTCGACGAGCCGCTATCCAATCTCGACGCCAAGCTGCGCATCGCGATGCGGGTCGAGATCCGCAAATTGCAGCGGCGATTGCAGACCACCTCGATCTACGTCACCCACGACCAACTCGAGGCGATGACACTCGCCGACATTCTCGTGGTGATGAATGGCGGCCAGGTCGAGCAGATCGGCAACCCGCTCACCATCTACCAGAAGCCTGCGACCACCTTCGTCGCCTCCTTCATCGGCGCGCCGCCGATGAACCTGATTCGGCTGCCCGATTCCGACTTCAACCTTGAGGCCGCAGGCGTGGAGGCCGGCATCCTCGGAATCCGGCCTGAGGACCTTCTGATGTCGAATGACGCTGCGCCCGCCGGCGGTATCGTGCTCGACCTCAACGTGGAAGCGATCGAGCGGGTCGGCGCCGAGACCTATATCTACGGCGTGCGGGCGCAGCAGCGCGATACGCCGACAGTCAGTGCGAAGCCCGGAGAATTGCCGCCGGGAGAAATCCTGGTCCGCATCCCCGGGCAGAGCGGGCCCGCAATCGGCGAGCGAATCAGGGCGACCGCGCCTTCCGAAAAGTTGCATCTGTTTTCGGCCGACGGCCGAAAACGGATCGATCCGTAGGGTTCCAGACCGGTTCCGGGATGCTTGAAACCCCTGAAAACATGCCCATATTGGTCGCCAAGGGGTGCCGCAAGGGCCCTGAAACGTCAAAGTCGCTTCGAGAGGACTTTGTAAACTATGTCTCGTGTTCCTTCGCTATCGAGTCCGTTCCTTCTTGGATTTGACGAAATCGAGCGCGTGCTCGATCGCGTCGTCAAAGGCGCCGACGGTTACCCTCCCTACAATATCGAGAGGTGCGACCGTTCCAACGGCCAACCCGAACGGTTGCGCATCACGCTGGCGGTGGCGGGATTTACCCGTGACCAACTCGATGTAACCATTGAGGAAAACCAGCTCGTGATTCGAGGCCGCCAGCAGGACGACAAGGCCCGTCAATACATCCATCGCGGCATCGCCGCGCGCCACTTCCAGCGCACCTTTGTGCTGGCCGAGGGGATGCAGGTGCTGGGCGCGGATTTGAAGAACGGGCTGTTGTCGATCGACCTTGCCCGGCCCGAACCGGAAAAGATCGTTAAGACAATTGCTATCAATGAACACGAATAATGGAACGAGTAGCGGACTCGACCGCTTAGTCTCACAGAGGAGTCGAGACCATGACCGAAGGTAATGTTGTGTATGAACCGACGAGCGTCTCACCGGAGGCGCTGGCGAGCCTGGGCGAGGGCCACATCGCCTATGTGAAGCAGATCCGCTCCGAGGACGTGCCGGGGCTGTTTCCCCAGGCGCCGAAGATTGCGCCGGGGTTGAAGCTGTTCGCGCTTCACGCCGCCGACGGCACGCCGATCATGCTGACCGACAGCCGCGAGGCTGCGATCGCCAACGCCTGGAGCAACGAGCTGCAGGCCGTCAGCGTGCACTGAGCGCCGGTGATGCTGCCGTCACAGCACTCGCTTGCCGTGAACGAACCTGATGAAGATGTCATACGCGGGCTTGACCCGCGTATTCATCGCACTCTCAAAAGCTCTTTTCAAAACTGACCGATTACCGGGAGCGCAGACAAGTTCACGCGGTCTGCGAAGGGCGGACTGCTATGCCCGGCAATGACGCTATGGAGTCTACGCCGCGCTCGCCGGCGGCAGCGCCAGCACCGAATAGATCGCCTGGGCGTCGCGCGAGGCGCGCAGCTTCTTGGCGACATCCTGGTCGCGCAACAGCCGCGCGATTCGTGCCAGCGCCTTGAGGTGATCGGCGCCGGCGCCTTCAGGGGCCAGCAACAGGAAGATCAGGTCGACCGGCTGGCCGTCCATCGCCTCGAAATCGATCGGGCGCTCGAGCCGCGCGAACAAACCGAAAATCTTTTCCAGCTTCGGCAGCTTGCCGTGCGGGATGGCGACGCCATAGCCGACGGCGGTGGTCCCCAGCTTCTCGCGCTGCAGCAGAACCTCAAAAACCGCCCGCTCGTTCTGCCCGGTCAGGCTCGCCGCCCGCGCTGCCAGTTCCTGCAGCGCCTGCTTCTTGCTGTTGACCTTCAGAGCCGGGAGAATCGCCTCGGGTGCGACCAGATCGGTAATCGTCATAGGGCGTTCCGAGGTGAATTGACCGTCAGGTTGCGAAATAGGTTTTAGCGGGCCGGCGTCAAGAAGCCGTGGCGGGGGGCGGGCTTACACCCGGGGTCCTGATTTGAGGGGCTTCTACTCCAACGTTTGGCCGGTGCCAACTCCCACAAGGCTGTTCCTGCACTGTATCCTCAAAGCTGATAAACCGAGGCCGATTGGCCCCAAAACAGCCCGAAAGCGCCTAACCGGTAACCGCCGGTGGGTCGATCCAGCCGACATTGCCGTCGGTGCGCCGGTAAATGATGTTCACCCGGCCGCTGGAGCCATGCTGGAACACCAGACAGGCAGCGCCGGTCAGGTCCAACTCCATCACAGCCTCGCTGACCGACAGCCGCTTCAGCGACGTGGTCGCCTCCGCAATGATGACGGGGTTGTACCCGGTGACTTCCTCGTCGCCTTCGCCGGGGGCCTCGATGATGTAGCTCGGCGCATCGAGCGTAGGCGCCATCATTTCTGCCATCGCTGCGGAAGCCGCGTGCGCCTTGCGCGCCGAACGGTCCTTTAGCCGGCTCTTATAGCGCCGCAAGCGCTTTTCGATCATCAGCAGCGCCTGATCGGCGCTGGCATAGGCGTCGGCGGCGTTGGACTCCGCCTCGAGCGTAATGCCGGAATCCAGATGCAGCGAGCAGTCGGTGCGGAAACCGAAGCCGTCCTTGCTCAGCGTGATGTGGCCGGAATAATTGCCGTCGAAATATTTGCGTAAGACTTCCTCGGTGCGTCCGCTGACGCGCCCGCGCAGCGCCTCGCCGACGTTGATGCTTTTGCCAGAAATCCGGAGGGTCATGTTGATGCCTCGATAGATTTTTGTAAGCAGAAAGCAACACTAATCCGATTCGGCCAAGGCGCAACTCAGGCCAGACGCCGCTCGCGGGAAAACTCAGGTCGGCAGCAACAGCGAGCTTTGCTTGTCGCGGCGGCGTTGCACCGAAGACGGAATTCGCATGGCTTCCCGGTATTTCGCGACCGTGCGACGGGCGATATCAATGCCCGATACGCGCAATCGTTCCACGATGGTGTCGTCCGAGAGAATTGCGCCGACGTCCTCCGCGTCGATCAACTGCTTGATGTGGTGACGCACGGCTTCTGCCGAGTGCGCCTCGCCGCCATCGGCCGAGGCGATCGAGGCGGTAAAGAAATATTTCAATTCGAAAGTGCCGCGATTGGTCGCCATGTATTTGTTGGCGGTGACGCGCGACACCGTCGATTCGTGCATCTGGATCGCATCCGCCACCGCCTTGAGATTGAGCGGCCGCAAGTGCGCGACACCATGGGTAAAGAAGCCATCCTGTTGCCGCACGATCTCGGTCGCGACTTTCAGGATGGTGCGGGCGCGCTGATCGAGCGCGCGCACCAGCCAGGTCGCGTTCTGCAGGCAATCGGAGAAGTAGGATTTGTCGCCGTCTTTGCGGATCGTCTTCGACAGCTCGGTGTAATAGGTCTGATTGACCAGCACGCGCGGCAATGTGTCGCTGTTGAGCTCGACATGCCAACCGCCGTCGGGCCCGGGGCGCACATAGACATCGGGCACCATGGTCTGCAGGCGCGCGGCGCCGAATTTCAGACCCGGCTTCGGGTCGAGCCGCCTGATCTCGCCAATCATGTCGGCAATATCCTCGTCATCGACGCCGCAGAATTTGCGCAGCGAGACAATGTCGCGCTTGGCCAGCAGATCGAGGTGCTCGACCAAGGCCTGCATCGCCGGGTCATAGCGGTTGAGCTCGCGGAGCTGGATCGCCAGGCATTCGCTCAAATTCCGCGCGCAGACGCCGGGCGGATCGAACTTCTGCAGCACCGCGAGCACGGCCTCGACATCCTCGGGCGATGCGCCGAGCCGCTCGGCGGCCTGACCGAGATCGCCCGGCAAATAGCCCGCCTCATCCACGAGATCGATGAGGTATTGGCCGATCATGCGCTGTGCAGGCTGAGCGAAGGCCACGGCCAGTTGCTCGGCGAGATGACCGCCGAGCGTCACTTCGGCAGCAACAAAGGCCTCAAGGTTGTAGTCGTCATCATTGGAGGCGCCGCCACCCCATTCGGTGTACGCGGTCGGCGCGGCGTCCTGGGCATTGCGCGCCGCCGCCTCCGCAGGCTCCTCCGAAAAAACGTTGTCGAGGCGGGTATCGAGCGTCTGCTCGATCTCGGCACGGCTGCCGAGCTCGCGGTTCATCCACTCTTCCTGGGCCGGCTCGAAGCCATCCGCCGAGCCATTCATCATCTCGGAACGATCGGAACTGGTATCCTCGCCATCGGCCGCGCCGGCGGGGTCGGAATCGGAGAATTCGTTCCGTTCCGGGACCGGCTCGCCGGCCAGCGGCGGCTCGTTGCCATCGCTGGCGCGCTCCAGCAGCGGATTCCGCTCCAATTCCTCCTCGACAAAGGCCGAAAGGTCGAGATTGGAGAGCTGCAGCAGCTTGATGGCCTGCATCAACTGCGGCGTCATCACCAGTGACTGCGACTGGCGGAACTCTAATCTCTGCGTCAGCGCCATGGAGGCAAGAACGATCCCTGAAAACTGGTCCGATTCTTGCTTATCCTAGTCCAAAGCCGATGTACACGGCTTGACCGATTGGAAAATCTGATTCTAGCGCGATCGCCAGAAATGGTTATCGGTTTTCCGCACGCGCCCCAAAATTAGAGCCGGAATTCCTCGCCAAGGTAGAGGCGGCGGACATCCGGATCGTTGACGATCTCGTCCGGATTGCCTTCGGTCAGGATCTCGCCAGCATAGACGATGTAGGCGCGGTCGGTCAGGCCGAGCGTTTCCCGCACATTGTGGTCGGTGATCAAAACACCGATGCCGCGATTGGTGAGGTGGCGGACGAGGTCCTGAATATCGCCCACCGCGATCGGATCGATACCGGCGAAGGGTTCGTCGAGCAGCATGTAATTGGGGCGGGTCGCGAGCGCGCGGGCGATTTCGACGCGGCGCCGCTCGCCGCCCGACAGCGCGATCGACGGCGTTTTGCGCAGGCGCGTGATGTTGAATTCGTCGAGCAGCGAGTCGAGTTCCGCCTCGCGCCTTTTCCGTGAGGGCTCGACGATTTCCAGCACCGCGCGGATATTTTGCTCCACAGTAAGGCCGCGAAAGATCGAGGCTTCCTGCGGCAGGTAACCGATGCCGAGCCGGGCGCGCTGATACATCGGCAGCCTGGTGACGTCATGGCCGTCGAGTTCGATGGCGCCGCGGTCTGCCTTGATCAGGCCTGTGATCATGTAGAATACCGTGGTCTTGCCGGCGCCGTTCGGGCCCAGCAAGCCGACAGCCTCGCCGCGGCGGACATAGATGCTGACGCCGCGCACGACCTGGCGGGTGCCGAAACTTTTTTCCACACCATGCACAGCCAGATAGCCCGGCCGCCGCAACAACTGCGGGCCGCCGGAGCCGTTGGTTCTGGCGGGCTTGCCGGCGGGTCTATTGGCAGGCGCGGGGCGGGGGCGCGGTTGTTGCGGCCGCGGCGGCCGATCGACGCTGGGCGGGGCAGGCCGCGGCAGGTCGAGGCTAGGGGGCGGCCCATCGCGCGCGATCGGCGGCGCATCGCGGACTGGAGTCGTCAGCATTCTGCCAAAGGAGTCGTGAAGCGCGGTGATATCCTCGCGCGAGCGCGCAAATCCCGGCTGCCCGCGTTTCGCGGGGCGCCGACGGAACATGCCGAGAATATCCACCATCCCCGCTTCGCTCAGCCTTTCACGGTGTTCCCGTAACCCGGCGCGGGCTACTTGATTCGCACCGCAGCATGAATGAATGGATGTCCCTTGCCCAGCGAACACCCCGCGAGTTCCGGGGGCATATCTGCCCGCGGTTGATACAGGCTCGCGCCGCGGGGTTCAACCTCGGCCGGCTGAGGTCGCACACAAGTGATTGATATTATTTCTGTTTGGTTGAGCCAATGGGGCCCGCTGGACCGGCCGCGGCAGGCCCGCCAGGCAGTGCGGGCCCGCCGGTCTGGCCGGACGACTGGAACAGGCCCTGCACCCGGCCGGAGTCCGATTCGACGCGCGACACGCCGGTCGTCATGTCGACCAGCAACCGGTCGCCGCGCAGCACGTTCTTGCCCTGGGTCAGCACGACCCCGCCAAGCATGGTGATCAGATTGGCCTTGGTGTCGAATACCGCCGCCTCTCCGGTCACGACCTGATCCTTCTGGGTCACGACCACATTGCCTCGCGCCTCCAGCCGCTTGATCGACGAACTGCCGCCGGGACCGGCACTGATGGACTGCATCGGGGCCGATTTGGCCGCGGCCTTTGCATTGGCCGGCGGCGCGGACACAGGCGCCGGCGTCGATTCGTAGAACACCACCAGCGTCCTCGATGTCATGGTGGTGTCGCCCTGCACCACCTTCACATTGCCCGAGAAGGTCGCTTCCTTTTTCTTGTCGCGCATCTCGAGCGTGGCGGCGTCGATCTGGATCGGCTGGTCCCTGTTCTGCGAAAACCCCTGCATCGCATTGGGCACGCCGGTCACCGCGTTCTGCGCGCCGGCCTCGCTACCCGCGATGGTCGCAAGCGCGATGGCGAACGCACATGCACGCCCCGCGGTGCGTCGAGCCGAAGGAGCGCGCGGAGACGAGATCGGCATCAAGATCATTTCGAGGTCGCGGGTTTGGAGATGGATCGTGACTTCGCAGGTAGCGGAGGCTCGACAGCCGCGGCGGGTTGATCGGGGGAACTGCTGTTCAGGCTGTCCAGGTTCATCACCACGTTGCCTTCGAACCGCACCACCTCGCCACCGCCATAAACCCTCAAGCGGTCGGCCCTGAGCGTTCCATTGGTCAGTTTGACATCGACATGTTCCTCAGACGTCACGGTGTTCTTCGCCATATCGACAAAGGCCTGACTAAGGCGAGCTTCATAGCCGGACGAGGTCTGCAGGAAGATATCCTTTTGCAGGTCAAGCGTTTGCGCCTTGTTGTCGAACCGGCCAGTGCGGGCGTCGAGGATCACGGTTGATTGATCCTCGCTCAAAAACTTGGCGCGGAGCGTCTTGAGGTCGACATGGTCGGGATCGGTCACGTCCTGCGTCGCGGTCTTGGCCCACATTTCGTAGGGCCGCTGGTCGGCCGAGTAACCTGAGAGATGCGGCGATTCCATCGTGATCTTGGTCCCGGAGACGACGAGGTTTCCGATATCGAGCGGCAGCTTCGGCATCAGCATCCGGAACGGATTGAAGACCGACACCGCGACGATGGCCGCCATCGACAGCGCCACCGCCGCGGGAACCGCGATGCGCAGCATCCGCACCATCCGGCTGTGGCGCGCGGCAACGGCAAAGCGCGCCTCCAGTCCGGCCTGATAGGCTGGATTTTGCATCGAATTCATCGCTGCTCCAAAGCGCGACATTAGCGCGCCAGTGTACCCGGGATCACCGGATTATGCAGCCCGGACACTCCTTGCGAGTGTGACCGAAACGGGGCTGTTGACCCTCTCGTCTCGGAAAAGCGAAGAAATCTCACGAATGCGAGAAAATATCCTCGGCATCCCAGCCCCGCAGATCGAGCCTTGCCCGCGTCGGCAGAAATTCGAAGCAGGCTTGCGCCAGCGCCGCGCGGCCTTCGCGCGCCAGCATGCTGTCGAGGCGTTCGCGCAGGGCGTGCAGGTGCAGGACGTCGGAGGCGGCATAGGCCAATTGCGCTTCGCTTAAGGCTTGTGAGCCCCAGTCGCTCGACTGCTGCTGCTTCGACAGGTCGATGTTGAGCACCTCGCGCACCAGATCCTTCAGCCCATGGCGATCGGTGTAGGTGCGGCTCAACCGCGAGGCGATCTTGGTGCAGTACACCGGCTGCGGCATCACGCCGAAGGCGTGATAAAGCACCGCAATGTCGAAGCGCGCGAAATGAAAAATCTTGGTGATCCTGGGATCGGCAAGCAACGTCTTCAGCTGCGGCGCATCGGTATGGCCGAAAGGAATCTGCACCACATCGGCGCTGCCGTCGCCGCTCGAGAGCTGCACCACGCAGAGCCGGTCGCGATGCGGATTCAATCCCATGGTTTCGGTGTCGATCGCCACCGAGTCGGTGTAACGGGAAAGATCGGGCAGGTCGCCGCGATGCAGGCGTACGGTCATGAAACTGGACCTTGATATCTCGGGTCGATTCGACGCGAGACACTAACGCTCAAATGCCGGAGAGGCGAGCGGCGGACCGCCTCTTTCCGCCGGTAAAATCAGCCCAAAAACACCGGCCGGACGTGAAACCCGTCGCTATTTGGCGCGCAGTTGCCCGATCGCGCTCAGCCAGTTTTCCATGTGGAAGGTTTTTGCGATTTTGCCGTCGCGGATGGTCTGGATATCGACGGCCATGATCCGAAAACTCTTGCCGCTGTGCGGTACGCCGAACAATTCACCTGACGGCGTGCCGGTGACCTCGCCGCGAACGATGACCCGATCGCCCGCGATCAAGACTTCCTTGATGTCGAATTTCATGTCCGGAATCGTGTTGGCGAAGTTCGAGACCACCTTGATCGAGGTGTCGCGGCCCCAGCACTCGCCCGGCAAATATCCGGCGCAGGATTGGTAGTCCTCGGTCAGCACGGCTTGCTGGGTGGCTTTAACGTCGCCACGGGTTGCGATGTTGAACAGGCTGTACCAGGGCGCGACGATCGCGCGGGCTTGTTGTTCGCTGAGATGGGTCATGGCTTTTCCTGAGCAGGTGGGCATGGGAGCAAACGGGCTGCGAGGCCTACTATATCGGTTGACCTATATATTATGAAGGTCGACATACCGATTGGCAATTGATATTTTAGAAGCATGGCAAAAGCCACTGATTCAAAAGGAAAAACGTTGGCGGCCGCGGCCCGCTTGTTTCGCCAGCAGGGCTATCACGGCACCGCCTTACAGGACATTCTGGCCGCCGCCGGCTCCCCGAGGGGGTCGCTGTATTTTCATTTTCCCAAAGGCAAGGAGGAGATCGGCGCGGCCGCGCTGAGCATCGCCGGCGAGGCCGCGCGCCAGGCCATCGCGCACGCGGCGGAAACGTCAGAGAGCGCTGAGATGTTCGTGATCCGCGTGGCGCGCGGCATGGCGTCCGACCTGGAAAAATCGGGATTCGAGGAAGGTTGTCCGATCGCGACCACGGCGCTCGAGACTTCAGCACAATCCGACGTATTGGGGGCTGTTACCCGCAACGCCTTCCAGAGATGGGAGCTTGAGATCAAACGCGGCCTGTTCCGCTTCGGCATCCCGGCGGGGGACGCGGATTTGACGGCCACTTTGATTCTCAGCCAACTCGAAGGCGCGTTATTGCTGGCGCGAACCCACCGCAGCCTCGAGCCGATGCATCGCGCCGAACGCGCTTTGAAACGGCTGCTGCTTGCCTCGCACAGCGAGGATTAGTGGATCAAGATACAACTTATTGTTTTATTATGCTGTTTTGTTCACTTAGCCCATCCGATGAACGACATGCGGGCATGAGGAACTCGCGGCGGTCGACGATTTTCGGTTCAAGCGCCGGATCCGGCGGACGAGCGTTGACCCGTCGATGCGCGCACTATTTCGCTCGACGCATCTTTTCGATTGCATCTTTGCGAGTTCGGGGCACTGCGAATGAAGGGCTTGGGCAAATGGTGCCCAGGAAAGGACTCGAACCTTCACGGCCGTTAAGCCACTGGCACCTGAAGCCAGCGCGTCTACCAATTCCGCCACCTGGGCCCGGGCCGGTTACTACGGATGCCTCGCGCGCTTGTCAAATTGGAGAAGTGCGGCCGTATGAGTTCCGAGCATGATCTCCGCGCAAACGCTTTGCGTTTGTTAGCTAAGGGAAAACCGCTACCCACCCCGCCATCCAAGTGCGGGGCAGGCTTTTTCCGGATCGTGCTCGGACAGCCTGTACAGCGCTGGTTCGATGGCGTATCGCGGATCGGCCGAATACCCGGCCGCCCATCGCATCGATCGACAGGAATTGACCTTATGGCATCCAATCTGGACACCCTGGTTACGGTTTTCGGAGGATCGGGCTTTCTGGGACGGAACGTGGTTCGCGCGCTCGCCAAGCGCGATTACCGCATCCGGGTCGCAGTGCGGCGTCCGGAGCTCGCCGGATATCTGCAGCCGCTCGGCAAGGTCGGCCAGATCCACAGCGTTCAGGCCAATCTGCGCTATCCGGCTTCGGTCGAGGCCGCGATGCGCGATTCCCACGTCGCCATCAACCTCGTCGGCATTCTGACCGAGAGCGGCGCACAGACATTCGAGGCGGTGCAGGGCAGGGGCGCCGAAACGGTAGCGAAGGCCGCAACCGCGGTCGGCGCGCGCATGGTGCATGTCTCGGCGATCGGCGCCGAGGCGAACTCGCCGTCGCGTTACGCCCGCGCCAAGGCCGGCGGCGAACAGGCGGTGCTGTCGGCGATGCCGTCAGCCGTGATCCTGCGGCCCTCCATCCTGTTCGGCCCTGAGGACGATTTCACCAACCGTTTCGCGACGCTCGCAAGGTTGTCGCCGATGCTGCCGCTGATCGGCGGCGGCGAGACGAAATTGCAGCCGGCCTATGTCGGCGATGTCGCGACCGCAGTCGCCGATGCCGTCGAAGGCAAGACCAAGGCCGGCGCGGTTTACGAACTCGGCGGGCCCGAAGTGCTGTCCATGCGCGAGATCATGAAGATCATTCTCGACATCACCGACCGCGATCGAATGCTGGTGTCGCTGCCGTTTGGCCTCGCGAAACTGCAGTCATTGTTGCTGCAATTCGCGCCCGGACCGTTCAAACTGACGCCGGATCAAGTGGAACTGCTGCGGTCCGACAATGTGGTGTCGGACGCGGCGAAAGCCGCCGGGCTCACCCTGGAAGGGCTTGGCATATCGTCGGATTCCATCGAGGCGATCGCGCCGCAATATCTCTGGCGCTTCCGCCCTGCGGGCCAGTTTCAGCGCAAGAGCGCCTAAGTCCTATCTTCCCATCGCCAGCGCGATCAGGCCGAGCGTGCCGACGATCACGCGCCACCAGGCGAACAGCGCAAACCCGTGGCGCGTGACATAGGCCAAGAACGTCTTGACCACGATGATCGCGACGACGAATGACACGACGAATCCGATCGCAATGATACCTAAGTGATCGAAGCTCATGTCGGCGCGGTTCTTGTAGGATTCGTAGGCGAACGCGCCGACCATGGTCGGGATCGCCAGGAAGAAGGAAAACTCCGCCGCGGCGTGCTTGTCGGCGCCGAACAGCATCGCAGCCACAATGCTGGCGCCCGACCGTGACACGCCCGGTATCATCGCCAGGCACTGCGCGAAGCCGATCGAGAGATACATCGGCAGCGGAAATGTCGTGGCATCGTGCTCATGCGGCTTGAGATCAAGTTGATCGACCCACAGCAGGATCGCGCCGCCGACAATCAGCGAGAAACATATCACCCACGGATTGAACAGATACGCCTTGATATAGCCGCCCGCAGCGGCGCCGATCACCGCCGCCGGCAAAAACGCTACCAGGAGACCGATGACGAATCGCCTGTCCGCGGCATTCGAGAACATGCCCAGCGCTACGTGCCATAATTTGCTGAAATAGATGGCGACAATCGCGAGGATCGCGCCGAGCTGAATCAGAATCGAAAAACTATTCCAGAAACTGCCCTCGCCGAGACCGAAGAAGCGTTCCGCCAGAAGGAGATGGCCGGTGGAGGAAACGGGCAAGAACTCGGTGACGCCTTCGACGATGCCAAGAATCACCGCCCGCACTGCATCTGACATCATTGACCAGGTCCGTTATTAGGATTGATTTCGAAGGGAAAAAGCCCGGTTCTTCTCGCTTATTCGCCCCGCTGCCGCAATCGCAAAATACAAAAAACACGGGCTTGCCTCGCGCCTCCGCGTAGGTAGTTTGGCGTCCCGCCGCTTTTGTTACGAAGACTCAAATCGGCCGCACTGGCGGTGAACGATTTCTTAAGCGCCGCGACGTACCCAAGGGCTGCATGTTCACGCTGTTTCATCATCCGCTCTGTCCGCATTCGCGCTTCGTCCGCCTTGTGCTGGGCGAATACGGTCTCGACCTGCGGCTGGTGGAAGAGCGCGCCTGGGAGCGGCGCCAAGCCTTTCTCGCGCTCAATCCCGCGGGAACCACGCCGGTATTGATCGACGAAGGCCGCCCCGCGATCCCGGGCGCCGCTATCATCGCCGAATATATCGACGAGACCCATGGCGCTAAGATGGGAGAACGCAGGCTGCTGCCGACCGCGGTCGGCGAGCGGATCGAGGTGCGCCGCCTGATGGCCTGGTTCAACGACAAATTCTTCGAGGAAGCTTCCAACCCATTGGTCACCGAGCGCATCTATAAGCGCTTCATGCGCGAGGAGAATGGCGGCGGCGCGCCTTCGGCCGATGTGATGCGCGCGGCAAAGACAAATGTGCGCTATCATCTGGCCTATATCGGTTGGCTGGCAAGGACGCGGAATTTTTTGGCCGGCGACCGGCTGACCTATGCGGACCTCGCCGCCGCGGCGCATCTTTCGGCGATCGACTATCTGGGCGACGTGCCATGGAGCGAGGACGACGCGGCAAAGGCGTGGTACGCGCGGGTGAAATCCCGCCCGTCGTTCCGTCCGCTGCTGAGCGAGTGGCTGGCGGGCGTGCCGGCGTCGCGCACCTACGTGGACCTCGACTTCTGAACGCGGCCACGAAACTCTCGCCTGCCGATCTGAAGACGGCGCTCGCCAGTGAGGCGCGCGGGCTCGGTTTCGACTGCGCCGGCGTGACCCAACCGGGCGCGATCGCGGAGGCCGCACGACATTTCCGCGAATTCCTCGACGCCGGCGCGCATGGCGACATGGACTGGCTCGCAGCTCACCCCGAGCGCCGCGCCGATCCGCGCGTGCTGTGGCCCGGCGTACGCTCGGTGATCATGTTAGGCGTCAATTACGGGCCCGATGAAAATCCGCTGGCCATCCTGGAAGACCGCACCCGCGGTGCGATCTCGGTCTATGCGCAAGGCCATGATTATCACGAGCTGATCAAGAGGCGGCTGAAGGCGTTGGCGCGATGGCTGGTCGCGGCGACGGACTGCGAGGTGAAGGTGTTCGTTGACACCGCAGCGGTGATGGAGAAGCCGTTGGCGCAGGCGGCGGGACTGGGCTGGCAGGGCAAGCACACCAATCTCGTCTCGCGCGAATATGGTTCGTGGCTGTTTTTGGGCGCGATCTTCACCACGCTCGACCTGCCGCGCGACGAGGCCGATGTCGACCATTGCGGTTCATGCCAGGCGTGCCTCGATATCTGCCCGACGGCTGCTTTCCCGGCTCCCTACAAGCTCGATGCACGGCGCTGCATCTCCTATCTCACGATCGAGCACAAGGGCGTAATCCCGCACGAATTCCGCACCGCGATCGGCAACCGCATCTATGGCTGTGATGATTGCCTCGCGGTGTGTCCCTGGAACAAGTTCGCGCAAATGGGGCGCGAGACGAAGCTTGCCGCCCGCGAGGAATTGCGCGCACCTCGACTTGCCGAACTGGCCCGGTTCGACGACGCGGCGTTTCGCGTTTTCTTCTCCAAATCGCCGGTCAAGCGCATCGGCCGCGACCGCTTCATCCGCAATGTGCTGATCGCGATCGGCAACTCCGATGACGCGGCTTTGGCTGGAGAAGCCGGGCGGCTGCTTGACGATGCTAGCCCGCTGGTCCGCGGCGCTGCAGTATGGGCGCTCTCGCAATTGCTGGAGTGCGAGGAGTTTGAGGCATTGGCAGTGAGAGCATTGGTCGTGGAAGCCGACGACGGCATCCGTGAAGAATGGCGGCGGGCGCGCCAGCCCCAGGATGCGTCATGAGGGAGACTGCTTCCTTGCCTCTCCCCTGTTGGTGGGAGAGGGGAAGACAGTCCCGCGATCCGTGCTAGTACGCGTTCCTCATGCGTCTCTCCTTGACCACCTGGAATATCAATTCGGTACGCCTGCGCATCAACCTCGTCGCCAAATTCATCAAGGCGGCAAGGCCCGACGTGCTCTGCCTGCAGGAGACCAAATGCATCGACGGCGCGTTTCCCTTGAAGCGTTTCAGACGCCTCGGCTACGAGCACGTCGCGCTGAACGGACAGAAGGGCTATCACGGCGTCGCGGTGATCTCGAAGCTGCCGTTCGAGACCACGGACGTCCGCACCTTCTGCGACAAGATCGATTCGCGCCATATCTCGGTCGCGTTCGGCGAGAAGGCACAGCTCGAAAAGCCGCTGGTCGTACATAATTTCTACGTTCCCGCCGGCGGCGATATTCCCGATCCCGCGCTGAACGCGAAATTCGAGCACAAGCTGCAATTTCTCGACGAGATGAGGGCCTGCGAGCCGCTGCATCCGCGCGGCGAGGATCGGCACGTCCTGGTCGGCGATCTCAATGTGGCGCCCCATGAGAACGACGTGTGGTCGCACAAGCAATTGTTGAAGGTAGTCTCGCATACCCCGATCGAATGCGAAAAGCTTCTGGCGGCGCAGGTCCATGGCGAGTGGTGTGACGTCGCACGGATGCGGATCCCGCTTTCAGAGAAGGTCTATACGTGGTGGAGCTATCGTGCCGCCGACTGGACCGTCGGCGATCGCGGCCGGCGGCTCGATCACATCTGGGTGTCGCGCGCGCTGAAAGATGCCGTCAGCGATTTTAAGATCTTGCGCGACGCCCGCGGCTGGGAACGGCCGTCAGACCACGTGCCGGTGACCGTGACGCTCGAGGTGTGAGATCGGGGACTGCGCCGCGTCCAAGGTCCTCATCCTGAGGAGGCGCGTCAGCGCCGTCTCGAAGGATGGGCCACGGGCCTCATGGTTCGAGACGCGCAAGATGCGCTCCTCACCATGAGGATCATCAGGTGCTGAGCTTGGCGCCCGCCATCAAGATGTCGCTGGCGATCTGGCTGGAGCGGCTGGCGAAGGCGTCGCGCAGCCTTCGCGCGGCGACGGGATCGCTTTCCAGAACGCGCTGAAACAGGCTGCGCGCGACCCGAATGACCGAGGATTGTTCCAGCGCGATCGCGCTCGCTGGCCGCTGCATCGCCACGATCAGGGCGAGTTCACCGATCAACGCATCGGGACCCGCGATAGTCTCGGCGCCGGCGCCATTCTCGATCCGGAACGCGCCGCGCTGAACAACGAATCCCGCGTCCGCTTCATCGCCCACGCTGAACAGCATCGCGCCGCGCGCAACTACGCGCTGCTCGGAACCGATCGCCAGCATGCGTAGCGCATCCGTACCTAACAGTCGCAGTGTCGGGACGCGCTCCAACAGCGCCACATCATCTTCGATCGACATTCAGAACCGGTGATCGAGAAAGCTAATTGCTTCGAATCGCTAATTGAAAAATCGTATCACGGCACCAGCTTGTAGCCACCGGCTTCCGTCACCAGGATCTCGGGATTGGCGGCGTCTTTCTCGATCTTCTGGCGCAGCCGGTAGATATGGGTTTCCAGAGTGTGCGTGGTGACGCCGGAATTATAGCCCCACACTTCCTGCAGCAGCGTCTCGCGCGACACCGGCATCTGGCCCGCCCGGTAAAGAAAGCGCAGAATCGCGGTTTCCTTCTCGGTCAGCCGCACCTTGCGCGCGTTGGCACCTGTCAGCATCTTGGAGCCGGGGCGGAAGCTATAGGGTCCGACCGAAAACACCGCGTCTTCGCTGGCTTCGTGCTGGCGAAGCTGGGCCCGGATGCGCGCCAGCAGCACCGCGAACCGAAACGGTTTTGCCACGTAATCATTGGCGCCGGATTCCAGGCCCAAAATGGTGTCTGAATCGGTGTCGTGCCCGGTCAACATGATGATCGGGGCCTTGAAGCCGCCCTTGCGCAGAGAGCGCACGACTTCGCGGCCGTCGGTATCCGGCAATCCGACATCCATCAAAACGAGATCGGGGGAATTGGCCTTGGCCGCACTGGCGCCCTTGGCGCCGGTATCGACGGCGGAGGCCTCGAACTCGTCGTGCAGCGACAATTGCTCCACCAACGTATCGCGCAGATCGGTATCGTCATCTACGATCAGGATCTTGCGGGCATTGGCCATAGGTACAATCCTCTTGGGGCGACGGATGCCAGCGCAAGCACCTGGAGCCAGGCTTGGCAACGTCGGGGGTCGTCCAGTGTCGATTCGTCTTGAAGTAGTGGGCTGTTACCGATTCTCAAGCCGCAACCTACTCTACTCCAGAATTTCCAGGTGTTTAGATGAATGTCCTGTAATGAGCAAAAGGCGGCCGGGCAGGGCCGTTGGCTAAATCAAGGACTCCATGAAAAGGCACTTTATTCCAATTACTTATGAAAAAACTTCGCGCGGCCGGCCGCTTTCCGCGATCGCGATTCGCGCCGCCGCCGGCAATCCTCGCCGGGGCTGGCTGACAGCGGGCGGGCGCACTATCCCGGTCGCGCTGGGACGTAGCGGCATCCGGGCCAATAAACGCGAGGGCGATGGCGGGACGCCGAAAGGCACATTCCACCCGCGCAAATTATGGTGGCGCGCCGACCGCCACCCGCAACCGCGCACCTTGCTGCCGGTCCGCGCCATCGCTGCTGAGGATGCCTGGTGTGAGGATCCGAACGACAGACACTACAACAGGCCGGTGCGGCTGGATCGCGATCGCGGCGGCGACCGCTTGCGCCGCAAGGATCACCTCTATGATTTCATCATCGAGATCGATCACAACTTTAACCCGCGCGTCGCCGGGCATGGCAGCGCGGTGTTCCTGCATTTGGCGCGCGACAATTTTGGGCCGACGGCCGGCTGCGTGTCGATGACGAAATCGGCGATGCTGCATTTGCTGCAACGGCTGGGGCCGGACACCCGGATCGTGATTGGATGAAGCGTGCGAGGCACCTGAAATGCTCGACAGAAATCAAATAGCGGCCGCGTCAAACACCCTGAACGATCATTGGCGCGCCGGCACCAAGCTTGATGGTCTCGATGCATCGTTCCGTCCGCGGGACCGCGCCGAGGGCTACGCGATCCAGGCCGAGATCGAACGCACTTCGGGGGGAAAGCTGTTCGGCTGGAAAATCGCGGCCACCAGCAGCGCGGGGCAGAAGCACATCAATGTCGATGGCCCGATGGCCGGACGCATCCTGTCAGATACCGTCATCCCCGATGGCGGCACGGCCTCGATGGCGGGAAACGAGATGCGCGTCGCCGAGCCTGAATTTGCCTTCCGCATGAAAGCGGATTTGCCGCCGCGCGCGTCGCCGTATGGCGTGCGCGAGGTGCTCGATGCCGTCGGTGCGCTGCATCCGGCGATCGAAATCCCGGACTCAAGATTTGCGGATTTCGTCACAGCGGGCGCAGCCCAGATCATCGCCGACAATGCCTGCGCGCATCTGTTCGTGCTCGGGGCGCCCGCGAGATCAAGCTGGCGTGAACTTGACCTGATAGAGGAAAGGCCCGTCATCACGATGCGCGGCAAACGATTCATCGGTCACGGCAGGAACGTGCTCGGCGATCCCAGAGTTGCGCTCGCGTGGTGCGCCAACGAACTACGTCAGCTGGGGCTGACGCTCAGGGCGGGCGAGGTGGTGACAACCGGAACCTGTCATCCGCCACTGCCGATTCAATCGGGCGATCTGGTCGCAGCCGATTTCGGTTCGCTCGGCAAGGTATCGGTGGCGTTCAACTAGGCGGGGATTCGTGGTACGCGCGGTATCTAGCCCGCGCGAGTGTTGCACCGACCGCCGCAATTGCGGCCAGAACCCGGGAGACGAGACAATGAACGATCAGGTCAAGTTGGATGAGATCGCGCCCGCGCTCTCCGCGAAGGAAGCGGAGAACATGATCACCACGAACTTGCCCCCGATCGATCACCACGGCGAGACAGTGGAGCAGGTTGGCCGGAATTCCATTCGACTGCGGCTGCCCTACGATCGGAAATTCATGGGGACAGAGCCTTGGCAGGACGGCAGCGGCCAGGTGTTTTCAGGCCCCATGGTGATGGGGTTCGCCGACACTGCGATGTATTGCTGCGTCATGGCGGCGATGGGCGCCGGCGTTATTCCAGTGATGGCCAACCTCAACATTACCTTTCTCAGGCCTGCGCGCGCGGCCGACCTGATCGCCGAGGCTCGTATCGTCCGACGTGGCGGCCGGCTGCATTATTTGGAATGCTGGCTCACGTCGGACGGCGAGGCCGAGCCTTGTGCACACATCACATCGACTTATCGCGTATCGAAGCGCTGAGGATTGCCGCCCGCGCGCCGAAAATCGCGGAGCCGATGCGCACGTGGGTGGCGCCGAGTTGAATCGCGATCGCAAAGTCGGCGCTCATGCCCATCGACAGATTTTTCAGTCCGTTACGCGCGGCGATTTTTGCGGTGAGCGCGAAATGCGGCGCCGGTGCCTCATCAACCGGCGGAATGCACATCAGGCCGGAAACTGTCAGGCCGTAGGTTTCGCGGCAGCTTTTGATGAAGTCGTCGGCCTCGCCGGGTGCAACGCCCGCCTTCTGCGGCTCCTCGCCGGTATTGATCTGGACGAACAATTCGGGCCGCTTTTTCTGAGATTCGATTTCCTTGGCTAACGCTTGGCAAATGCTCGCCCGGTCGACCGAATGGATGGCGTCGAACAGCGCAACGGCCTCCTTCGCCTTGTTGGATTGCAGCGGCCCAATCAGATGCAGCGCGATCCCGGGATAGGCCGACATTAACGGCGGCCACTTGGCCTTGGCTTCCTGCACGCGATTTTCTCCGAAAACGCGCTGGCCGGCCTCGATAATAGATGCGATCGCCTCGGCCCCGAAGGTTTTGGACACTGCAATCAACTCGACCGACGCGCGATCGCGGCGCGCTTGCTTGCAGGCGCGCGCGATCTCCCGCTCCGCCGTGGCGAGCGCGCTTGATGAATGTGCGGTTACGATCGTTGGAGTTTCGGACTTCATGTCATCTGATGAGCGCGGATTTACAGGAGTAGTTCCAGTTTTACCCAGCTCGGGAAAGGCTTTTTGAATCCTTCCCTATACCTTGTTACGGGATAGGGAAACAGGGATGTCCAGCGTCAGTCTCAACCGCAAGAAAGCGAAACTCAAGCAGCTTCTCGGAGTCCGCGCACGGCTGGCGTTGCTGGCGCTGATTCTGGTGAAGGCCCAGCAATACGACAGCGAACTATCGCTGCTGATGATCGACGTCGACCATTTCAAGCTCTACAACGACCGCTATGGCCATCCCGAAGGCGACGCCTGTCTCTCCCGGCTCGGCGAAACGCTGTCCGGAATTGCCGCCGAGACCATGGGCTTTGCCGGCCGCTATGGCGGCGAGGAGTTTTGCCTGCTGCTGCCGAATACTGCCTCGAGCCGTGCGGTCGAGATCGGCGAGACCGTCCGCGCGGCGGTTCGCAATCTTGCCACGCCACATGCGACCTCCAGCCATCAGCAAGTCACGGTCAGTATCGGCGTGGCGTGCGCCCGCCCGAACGAGGGGTTGCGGCCGGGCGATCTGATCGAAGCGGCGGATGCGGCGCTCTACGCAGCCAAGCATCGCGGCCGCAACACCGTGGTCGAGCATGGTTCCGTGCGGATCAACGACACCGTCGGCGAGATCGCGATGGCGAGCTAACTCGCCAGCTCTTGATTCAGTTCGTTCTCGCTCACGACCCGGTTGCGCCCTGTCTTCTTGGCAAGATAGAGCGCGCGGTCGCAACGATCGATCACGTCGGCCATCGTCTCGCCGAACTGAAACTGTCCGACCCCGATCGAAACCGTAATGCCCGGAAGAATCTCGCCGGTCGAGCGACGGCTGATCTGACATTCCGAGATCGAGCGGCGAATACGCTCGGCGACCGTCGTGCAGCCGGCGAGATCGGCGCCCGGGAGAACGGCGATCAGCTCTTCCCCGCCATACCGCGCCGGCAGGTCGACTTCCCTGACACGTTCGCGCAGGGCCTTTGCCACCAGCCGCAGCACCTGGTCGCCGACCCCGTGGCCGAAATTGTCGTTGAACCGCTTGAAGTGGTCGATATCGATCAGGAGAATGCTGAGCGCTTCTCCCTTTTCCATCGCCGCTATCTGGGCGCAGCGAAAGAACTCCTCGAGCGCACGGCGGTTCGGCAAACCCGTCAGCGTGTCGGTCTTGGCCCGCTCCTCCGATTTGTTCAGCGAGTCGCGGATCGTATCCAGCTCGCGGGTTTTCTCGTCGAAACTCGCCTCCAGCTTGGCCGCGCGCGCCGCCGCCTTCGCCAGTTCGCTCATCAAACTCTCGACCAGCGCCCTCGGATCGACACCGGCCTCGGTCTGATCGGCGACATCGCTGATGGCCTGCATTTGCGTGCGATTGTCGGCAATGGCGGTCGTCAGGAACTGCTTGGCGGACGACATCACCGAATGGAGCTGCTGCGACGCGTTGTTGAGGGCGGCGTCGTCGGGAACGACTTGCGATCCGGCATAGGTCGTGAACAGGTCGTGATTGGTGGCGGTGTCGAACTTTCGCTTGTTGCCGATCAGGATATCGATCGTGCGCTTGAGTTCAGAAGACGCACCGAGGCAGTATTTGAACCAGACATGGAAATTGTTGGGCGTCGCCGGCACGCGCTGCTCGGCCATCAGCCGCATCGCCTTTTCCGCGACGGAGGTCGCGTACTCGAAATCAAGCTCGTCGAATGTGGCAACCGTCACGGCTTGAGATGGCTTTCTTTCGGGAAAGTTGGCACTCGTTTGTCGGGCAATCTCCCACGGAAATCTTAACCTCGCCTCAACCGCGCACCCCCCCGTAAAGCCACGGGCATGGCGGCGACGGGCGGCTGTCATCCGCCAACCCGTTGACCCAACAACCACTTTTGTGGCCTAGTCCGCCGTCCTTTAGACCGCCAAATCCGCGAAAACCGCTGCGATTCCATGACCTCCGAACGCTACAACGCCCGCGAATCCGAGCCGCGCTGGCAACGCCAGTGGGACGAAAAGGCGATTTTCGCCTCCAAAAACGACGATCGGCGCCCGAAATATTACGTGCTCGAGATGTTCCCCTATCCGTCCGGGCGCATCCATATCGGACACGTCCGCAACTACACGCTCGGCGACGTGCTGGCGCGCTACATGCGCGCCAAGGGTTTTAACGTGCTGCACCCGATGGGCTGGGACGCGTTCGGGCTGCCGGCGGAGAACGCCGCCATCGAGCGCAAGGTGGCGCCGAAAGCGTGGACCTACGACAACATCGCCGCCATGAAGAAGCAGTTGCGGTCGATCGGGCTCTCGCTCGACTGGAGCAGAGAGTTCGCGACCTGCGATCCGTCTTATTACAAGCATCAGCAGAAGATGTTTCTGGATTTTCTGCGTGCCGGTCTCGCCGAGCGTGAGAAGCGCAAGATCAATTGGGATCCGGTCGACATGACCGTGCTTGCCAACGAGCAGGTGATCGACGGCCGCGGCTGGCGCTCCGGCGCCGTGGTCGAGCAGCGCGAGATGAACCAGTGGGTCTTCAAGATCACCAAATACTCGCAGGAGCTTTTGGACGCGCTCGATACGCTCGACCGCTGGCCGGACAAGGTGCGGCTGATGCAGCGCAATTGGATCGGCCGGTCCGAAGGCCTGCTGGTCCGCTTCGCACTGGATCCAGCGACAACGCCCGCCGGCGAAACCGAACTCAGGATTTTCACGACACGTCATGACACGCTGTTCGGCGCCAAATTCATGGCGATCGCGCCGGATCATCCGCTGGCGCAGGCCGCGGCTGCGAAAAACCCTGCACTCGCGACGTTCATTGCGGAAGCGAAGCGTCACGGCACCGCGCAGGAAATCATCGATACCGCGGAAAAACTCGGCTTCGACACCGGCGTCAAGGCAATCCATCCGTTCGATCCGAACTGGAAGCTGCCGGTCTATGTCGCGAACTTCGTGCTGATGGAATACGGCACCGGGGCGATCTTCGGTTGCCCCGCGCACGACCAGCGCGACCTCGATTTCGTCAACAAATACGGGCTCGGCGTCACGCCGGTGGTGTGCCCACCGGACGTCGATCCGAAAACCTTCGTCATCACCGATACCGCCTATGACGGCGACGGCTACATGATCAATTCGCGCTTCCTCGACGGCATGACCATCGAGCAAGCCAAGGAAGAGGTGGCGAAACGGCTGGAAGGGGAGATGCGCCCCCTCCCTAACCCTCCCCCGCAGGTGGGGGAGGCAAGGGTGGGGGCGGTCGGCGAGCGCCAGGTGAATTTTCGGCTGCGCGACTGGGGTATCTCGCGGCAGCGCTATTGGGGCTGCCCGATCCCGGTGATCCACTGCGAAAAATGCGACGTGGTGCCGGTGCCCGACGCCGATTTGCCGGTGACGCTGCCGGAAGATGTGACCTTCGACAGACCCGGCAACGCGCTCGACCATCATCCGACCTGGAAGCACGTCATTTGCCCGAAATGCCGGGGCAAGGCCAGCCGCGAAACCGACACCATGGACACGTTCGTGGATTCGTCCTGGTACTTCGCGCGCTTCACCGATCCCTGGAACGATCAGGCCCCGACCACGCCTGACGTCGTCAATCGGATGATGCCGGTCGACCAATATATCGGCGGCGTCGAGCACGCGATCCTGCATCTGCTCTATAGCCGCTTCTTCATCCGCGCGATGAAGGCGACCGGCCATATCAACATGAAGGAACCGTTCGCCGGCATGTTCACCCAGGGCATGGTGGTGCACGAGACCTATCAAAAGGCCGACGGCAGTTACGTTACGCCGGCGGAGGTGAGGATCGAGACTGGCGCCAATGACCGCCGTGCACTCCTGATCGAGACCGGCGAAGAAGTTGCAATCGGCCCGATCGAAAAGATGTCGAAGTCCAAGTACAACACGGTCGACCCCGACGACATCATTGCGACTTACGGCGCCGACGTCGCGCGCTGGTTCATGCTGTCGGACTCACCGCCTGACCGCGACGTGATCTGGAGCGACGAGCGAGTGCAGGGCGCCTCACGTTTCGTGCAGCGGCTATGGCGGCTGGTCAATGAGGCAGCCGATATCGCCCGGTCAGCGCCGGCGGCACGGCCAACGTCCTTCGGTTCCGACGCGCTCGCACTGCGCAAGGCGGCTCATGGCGCGCTAGACAAGGTCTCCTCCGGGATCGAGCGGCTGCATTTCAATGTCTGCCTCGCCTATATAAGGGAATTTTCGAATGCGCTGGGCGACGTGCTGGCACGCAAGGAACCGGCGCCGGACCTGGCATGGGCCGTCCGGGAGGCTGTAGTCATCCTGGTTCAACTGTGCGCGCCCATGATGCCGCATCTGGCCGAGGAGTGCTGGGCGGTACTGGGCCAACCGGGACTGATTTCGGAAGCCGATTGGCCCCAAATCGAACGCGATTTGCTGGTTGAAGACACGGTGACACTGGTGGTCCAGGTCAACGGCAAGAAACGCGGGGATGTCACGGTGGCCAGGGATGCGCAGAACCCGGAAATTGAGGCTGCCGTTTTGGCCCTCGATGCGGTAAAATTGGCTCTCGGCGGCAAGACCGTCCGCAAGGTGATCGTTGTTCCCATGAGGATCGTCAATGTCGTTGGCTAGCATCCGCATTGCCGCCCGGTTCGTTGCCACGGCCGCTTTGGCGGCGCTGACAGCCGGCTGTTTCCAGCCCATGTATGCCGAGCATGCCGACGGAACACCCGGCCTGCGCGACAAGCTGATGACCGTGGATCTGCCGCCGGTGGACAAACCCAACGCGTCGCGAGATGCGCGGATCGGGGTGGAAATTCGCAACGCGCTGGCGTTCAAGCTCTACGGCACCGCCACCGGCGCGCCGCCGCTCTATAAGCTGGTGCTGCGCTTCAATACCAGCCGTTCGTCGCTGATGATCAATCCGGCTACCGCGCTGCCGAGCAGCGAGACCTACGGCATCGACGCGCAATATAACCTGATCGAGATCGCGACCGACAAGTCGGTGATGACCGGTACGACGTTCTCGCGTGTGTCGTTCGACATACCCGGCTCCTACCAGCGGTTTGCCCGCGGCCGCGCCTTGCGCGACGCCGAGGATCGCGCAGCGCAAGAAATCGCGGACAAGATCCAGACCCGGCTGGCATCGTTCTTCGTCGCCGGCACCTGATCTTGGTCGCGCTGCGCGGAAAAGACATCGATGCATTTCTCACCCGGCCCGATCCGGGCCGTCCGATCATTCTGCTCTACGGTCCCGACGCGGGGCTGGTGCGAGAGCGCGCCGACGCACTGCTGGCCTCCGCGGTCGACGATCCCAACGATCCCTTCTCTCTGGTGAAACTCGACGGCGAGGAATTGTCCGCCGAGCCGTCGCGGCTGGTAGATGAGGCGATGACGGTGCCGCTGTTCGGCGGCCGCCGCGCCATCCGCGTCCGGGCCGGCTCGCGCAGTTTTGCTGGCGGAGTCGACACGCTCGCCGATTTACCCATCAAGGATTGCCGCATCGTCATCGAAGCTGGCGAGCTGCGGCCGGAATCGCCGCTGCGCAAGGCCTGTGAGCGCGCCAAGACCGCGGTCGCGATCGCCTGCTATCCCGACGGCGACCGCGAGCTTTCGAAATTGATCGACGATGAGCTGCGGATCGCGAATTTGCACATCGCGCCGGATGCGCGCGCAACGCTGATGGCGCTGCTGGGCGGCGACCGCCAGGCCTCGCGCAACGAGCTTCGCAAGCTCACCCTTTACGCCCATGGCAGCGGCGAGGCGACGCTCGACGATGTGATGGCCGTGGTTGCGGACGCCTCCGAGTTGAAGCTCGATCCGATCGTGGATGGTGCGTTTGCCGGCAGGCCCGACCTGGTCGAGGGCGAATTCGCGAAGGCCATGGTGGCCGGCACCTATCCCGGCGTCATCATCTCGGCCGCGCAGCGTCAGGCGGCCTGGCTGCATAAATCGGCGCTGGCGGTTGCCGAGGGAACGCCGGTCCCAACCCTGCTCGAGGGCGGGTTCCCGCGTTTGCATTTTTCGCGAAAGTCAGCGGTCGAAACCGCGCTGCGCAATCTTAACGCCGCCCGGCTGGCCTCGATCATCGATCTGCTCGCCACCGCCGCGCTCGACATGCGTAAACAGCCGGCGATTTCCGCCGCCATCGCGCAGCGTGCGCTGCTGTCGATCGCGGCGAATGCGCGAAAAAAAGCCTAAGAGCCCCGCGCCAATCTGCGCATGACCTCGTCGAGCTGCTCGAGGTTGCGGTAGCCGATCTGCACGGTGCCGCCGGGATCGCGATGATGGACGCTGACCTTGAGCCCCAGCGCATCGCTAACCCGCTTCTCCAGCGCTGCCGTATCGGCGTCCTTGGTCTTGCCGCCGCGTGCCTTCTGCGGCCTGCGTTCGGGCACTCCCTCGACATGCGCCAGCGCCTCGGCCTGACGCACGTTGAGGCCTTCCTCGACGATGCGCTTGGCGGCGGCCAGCGGATCCGGCACCCCGATCAGCGCCCGGGCATGCCCCGCCGACAGCCGGCCGGAGGCGATATAGGCCTGCACCTCGGCCGGCAGCTTGGTCAGCCGCATCATGTTGGCGACATGGCTGCGGCTCTTGCCGACGATCTTGGCAATATCCTCCTGGCTGCGTTTGAACTCGTCGGCCAGCGCGTGATAGCCCTGCGCCTCCTCCATCGCATTGAGGTCTTCGCGCTGCACGTTCTCGATGATTGCGAGTTGGAGCGCGTCGCTATCGCTGACTTCGACCGGAACGATCGGCACCTCGTGCAGGCCGGCGGCCTGCGCGGCCCGCCAGCGGCGCTCGCCGGCGATGATCTCGTAGCGGTCCTGCGTGCCCTTCACCGGCCGCACCACGATCGGCTGGATCACGCCGTGCTGCCTGATCGAATCGGCAAGCTCACCGAGTTCGGCATCGGAAAAGGCGCGGCGCGGATTGCGCGGATTGGGTCTTAGGAACTCGATCGGCACCTTGCGCTGCGCGCGCGGCCGGTCGATATGCGCGGCCTCGCCGCCGACATCGCCGATCAGACTAGCAAGACCCCGGCCCAGTCGCGAACGCGCTTCGTCGGCCATCGCCAGCTCCCTTGGATTCACGCGGTATCACTCCGGTTTGGATGTTGTTGTTTTTCATTCGAAGCCTGAGCGACGCCACTAGGGATCAATGCGTCCGCAGCTCGCGCTCGCGCTGGATCACCTCCGTCGCGAGTTTCAGATACGCTTCGCTGCCGACGCATTTCAGATCGTAGACCAGCACCGGCTTGCCGTAGGACGGCGCCTCGGAGATGCGCACGTTGCGCGGGATCATGGTGTTGTAGACCTTGGCCCCCATGAACTGCCGGACATCGGCCACGACCTGGTTCGACAGATTGTTGCGCGAGTCGAACATGGTCAGCACGATGCCGTGAATCGACAGATTGGGATTGAGCGTGGTGCGCACCTGCTCGACCGTCTGCAGCAATTGTGACAGACCCTCAAGCGCGAAGAACTCGCACTGCAGCGGCACCAGGATCGCGTCCGATGCCGCCATCGCATTGACGGTAAGAAGGTTGAGCGAGGGCGGGCAGTCGATCAGCACGTAGGTGTAATCGGATTCGGGCGTGACGTTGTTGTTCAGCGCCGCGATCGCCTCGCGCAGACGGAAGGCGCGGCCGGGCGTCGTTCCAAGTTCAAGCTCAAGACCGGAGAGGTCCATGGTCGACGTCGCGATATGCAGCCGCGGCACCGCGGTCGGCACCACCGACTCGCGCAGCGGCGCCTCACCGATCAGGACGTCATAGGTCGAGCAGTTGCGGCTGCGGCGATCGATGCCAAGACCGGTGGACGCATTGCCTTGCGGGTCGAGGTCGACAATCAGGACGCGCTCGCCGATCGCGGCCAGCGCGGTACCCAGATTGATCGCGGTCGTGGTCTTGCCAACACCGCCCTTCTGATTGGCGAGCGCCAGGATGCGCGGATGACCGAGCGGCTTGGGAGCCCTATCCTCTTGATAAACTTGATCAATTACGCTCATGCGCAGTCGCTTTTTGCTGCTGTCGCGGATCGATGGCGCCGCTCGATATGGTCGAGCTCAACGATCCAGCCTTGTCCGCCACTCCGGCTGGAATGAAGTTTCGGTTGAATATTCCAATATTTGGTGGCCTCGGTCAATTCGGCCTCTACATCTTGGCCCTTTAGAAGTAACGCTTTCGCACCTCCGCGCACCAGCGGTTCCGCGAAGCCCACCAGCTGATGTAGCGGAGCCAGCGCGCGGGCGGTGACGCAATCGACCGGTCCTGTGATTCTATCCACAGTATCTCCGATCTCGGCGAGATGCACGACCCCAGGGGCCCCCGTAACGCGGAGCGTCTCGCGCAGGAAGGCGGCCTTCTTGGTGTTGCGCTCCACCAGATGGACCATGGCGCCCGGCGTCTGCGCCAATGCGCAAGCCAGCACCACGCCGGGAAAGCCGCCGCCGCTGCCGAGATCAGCCCAGACTTTTGCGCCTGGAGCGAAAGCCAGGAGCTGGAGCGAATCGGAAACGTGCCGCGTCCATAAGTTTGGAAGCGTGGAGGGCGCGACAAGATTTGTCTTCGCCTGCCACTCCAAGAGCAGATCGATATAGCGATCGAGCCGCGCCTCTGTTTCACGTGAAACAGGCGTCAACGCCAGCGCCGCCGCTTTGTCGGAAACTCGTGGAGCTGAGGCTGGCTGTCGCAAGGTACCTCGTTTCACGTGAAACGTTTTAGGCGGTCGCCGTCGAACATTTGCGTCGCGCCTCGCGCCGAAGATAGGCGGCGAGAATTCCCAGCGCCGCCGGAGTCAATCCGTCGAGGCGTCCCGCCTGCCCTACCGTTCGTGGCCGCGAGGCCTCAAGCCTTGAACGCGCCTCGTTGGAAAGCCCGGGCACGTCGGCGTAATCGACATCGGCAAGGACCAATCCCTCGTCACGCCGGAAAGCATCCACATCAGCTGTCTGGCGTTTCAGGTAGACATCGTATTTGGCGTCGATCTCAAGATGGGTCGCGACGCTTAAGTCAACGGCCGACAGCTCCGGCCATATGTCGGTGACCTCACCCCAGCCGACCTCGGGATAGGCCAACAACTCAAATGCTGAGCGGCGATGGCCATCCCGGTTGAGCGAGAGCCCGTATTTCGCGGCCTCATTCGGCGTGATCGTGAGCGATTTCGAAAGCGACCTGGCCGCATCGAGCGCCGCCATCTTGACACGGTGACGCCGCGACCGCGCGCCCCCGACGCAGCCCAGCGCGATGCCTTTGTCGGTCAGGCGCTGGTCGGCGTTGTCCGCCCGAAGGGTCAGCCGGTATTCGGCGCGCGAGGTGAACATCCGATACGGCTCGGTGATCCCGCGGGTGACGAGGTCGTCAATCATCACGCCGAGATAGCCGGCGGCGCGATCGAACACCACCGGCGCCGCTCCGCTGGCAGCCAATGCCGCATTGAGACCGGCTACCAGCCCTTGGGCAGCGGCTTCCTCATAGCCGGTGGTGCCGTTGATCTGTCCGGCCAGGAATAGCCCCGGCAGCCGCTTGGTCTCTAGCGTCGGATCGAGTTCGCGCGGATCGACGTGGTCGTATTCGATGGCGTAGCCAGGCCGAACCATTTTAACCCGCTCAAGACCGGGAATGGTTGGGAGGATCGCGAGCTGCACTTCTTCCGGCAACGAGGTCGATATGCCGTTGGGGTACACCGTGGTGTCGTCGAGCCCTTCCGGCTCAAGAAAAATCTGGTGCCCGTCGCGGTCGCCGAACCGGACGATCTTGTCCTCGATCGACGGACAATAACGCGGCCCGGTGCTTTTGATCTGCCCGGAATACATTGGCGAGCGATGCACATTGGCCCGGATCACGTCATGAGTGGCTGACGTGGTGCGCGTGATGCCGCACTGGATTTGCGGCGTCGTGATGCGATCGGTCAGGACCGAGAACGGCTCCGGCGGATCGTCGCCGGGCTGCATCTCGACCGCCGACCAGTCGATCGTGGTGCCGTCGAGTCGCGGTGGCGTCCCTGTTTTCAGCCGCCCGAGCGTGAAGCCCGCGCGTTCGAAGGACCTTGAAAGTCCGAGCGCCGGCGCCTCGCCGACTCGGCCAGCGGGCCAGTTCTTTTCGCCGAGATGAATCAGCCCGCGCAGGAATGTGCCGGTCGTGATGACGACCGCCCCCGCCCGCATCTGGCGGCCGTCACGCAAGCGAATGCCCGTGACGCGGCCGTTCGAGACGATCAGCTCATCCGCCTCACCCTCGACCACGCTGAGATTGGCGGTCTCGGATATCGCCGCCTGCATCGCTGCCGCATAGAGCTTGCGATCGGCCTGGGCACGAGGGCCACGCACGGCCGGTCCCTTGCGGCGATTGAGCATACGGAATTGGATGCCGGCGGCGTCCGCGACGCGGCCCATCAAGCCATCCAGCGCATCGACCTCACGGACCAAATGGCCCTTGCCGAGACCCCCGATCGCGGGATTGCAGGACATCACCCCGACAGTCGCAAACCGATGGGTCACTAGCGCCGTCCGGACGCCGATGCGCGCCGCGGCGCCCGCGGCCTCACAGCCGGCGTGGCCGCCGCCGATGACAATGACGTCGAATGATTCCTGATCCTTGATCATGGCGGCGACTTCTATCGCGGGATGGCAAAGGCAGGAAGACGTTTCACGTGAAACATCCGATTCTCGACACCAGCCCCCGATCCGTTTCACGTGAAACAGACGTTAACCATAAACGTTAACCAATCGGTAATCGGTTGAACGAACCACCAGTGCTATTTTCCGATACAGAATTCGCGGAAGACCGCATCCAGGATGTCCTCGACGTCAACCCGGCCCAGCAGACGTCCCAGTGAATCGGCGGCTGCCCGCAAATCTTCGGCGGCGAGTTCTTCTCCCTGTCCGACGACAGCTACGCAGCGCTGCAACGAAGCGACCGTCTGCTGCAGCAATTCGCGTTGCCGGATTCGGCTGATGAGGCCGCTTTCGGTGGCTCCGAAAAACTCCTGGGCGAATCCGACCAGACCCGAAATCAGCTCCGGGATCCCATCGCCGCGGCTCGCCGAGATCGCGAACGTCGGCTCCCCCTGCCCTTGCCCCTTCCCACCACGCGACCGCATCGCTGTGCCCGACCCGACCTGGTCGAGATCGATCTTGTTGCGCACGAGCCAGATCGGCGCAGGGCCCTCCCCCACGATGTTCTTGTCGTGCTCCGCGTCGCTCAGCCACAACACGAGATCGGCCTCCGCCGCGCGTACCCTCGCCCGCCGCACACCTTCCAGCTCCACGGGATCCTCGGTCTCGCGTACGCCCGCGGTGTCGATCACCGTCACGGGATAGCCGTCGAGATCGAGCTGCACTTCGATGATGTCACGCGTGGTGCCGGCATGCGGCGAGACGATCGCGACGTCACGGCGCGCCAGTTGATTCATCAGCGTCGACTTGCCGACGTTCGGCGGACCCGCGATCGCAATCACCAGTCCCTCGCGGAGCCGTTCACTCCGGCCCTGCCCGGCCAGCACCCCTTGGATTTCGCCGAGCAACGCTTCGATCCTGGCGAGCGCCGGCGCGATCAACTCGGCAGGTACATCGCCCTCGTCGGAGAAATCGATGCCGGCTTCAATCAAGGCGGAGGCTTCGATGATCTGCGCGCGCCAATCGCGGACCCGATCGCCGAGCAGTCCCTTCAGTTGGCGCAGCGCCTGGCGGCGTTGCCGATCGGTGTCGGCATGAATCAGATCGTCGAGACCTTCGGCCTCGGTGAGATCGAGCTTGCCATTCTCGAACCCGCGGCGCGTGAACTCGCCAGGATCTGCTGCGCGCACATTCTCCATCGCCGACAGCGACGCGAACAGCGCTACAAGCACCGCGCGTCCGCCATGGACGTGAAACTCGGCAACATCTTCCCCGGTCGCACTCGCGGGTCCCGGAAACCACAGCACGACGGCATCGTCGATCGGCCGCTGATTCGCGTCGCGCAACAACGCCCGCGTCGCCATGCGTGGATCAGGAATTTTGCCCGCAAGCAAAGTCAACGCCGCGCCGGCCTGGGGTCCCGATACCCGCACAACCGCAATCGCGCTCGGCGCCCGCCCCGAAGACAGTGCAAAGATGGTCTGGTCTCTAGGATGCATCGCCTATTTGTGCCGGAGCTTTTTCGAAGGCAACGCGATTCGCGCAGGTTCTGCCCGTCCGCCCAAGTTGATGTTGCAGTGCAATATAACCCATCTGTGGGCGTGGCCGGCGACGCAACCTTGAACGCGGAAACGAAGAAGGGCGCTCTCGATTCCACGAGAGCGCCCCATGACAAATCCAACCAAGACGACTCAGGTATTCATCGACTCGAAGAATTCCGAGTTGTTCTTGGTGTTGCGCAGCTTGTCGAGCAGGAAGTCGATCGCATCCATCGTGCCCATCGGATTAAGGATCCGGCGCAGCACGTACATTTTCTTCAGCACTTGCGGATCGGTGATCAGCTCTTCCTTGCGCGTACCCGATCGCGAGATGTCAATCGCCGGGAAGGTGCGCTTGTCGGAAACCTTGCGGTCGAGAATGAGTTCCGAGTTACCGGTGCCCTTGAATTCTTCGAAGATGACTTCGTCCATTCGGCTGCCGGTATCGACCAGCGCGGTCGCGATGATGGTGAGTGAACCACCCTCCTCGATGTTGCGCGCGGCGCCGAAGAATCGTTTCGGCCGTTGCAACGCGTTGGCGTCGACACCGCCGGTCAACACTTTGCCGGATGACGGCACCACGGTGTTATAGGCGCGGCCGAGCCGCGTGATCGAGTCGAGCAGGATCACAACGTCGCGGCCGTGCTCGACCAGGCGCTTGGCCTTTTCGATCACCATCTCGGCGACCTGGACGTGACGCACCGCGGGCTCATCGAAGGTCGAGGAAACCACCTCACCCTTCACCGAGCGCTGCATGTCGGTGACTTCTTCCGGGCGCTCGTCGATCAGAAGCACGATCAGGTAGCATTCCGGATGATTGGCGGTGATCGAGTGCGCGATGTTCTGCATCAGCACGGTCTTGCCGGTGCGCGGCGGCGCCACGATCAGGGCGCGCTGGCCTTTACCGATCGGCGCGACGATGTCGATAACCCTTGCAGATAGGTCCTTTCTGGTCGGGTCGTCGATTTCCAGCCGGAAGCGCTGATCCGGAAACAGCGGTGTCAAATTGTCGAAATTGACCTTGTGCTTGGCCTTTTCCGGATCCTCGAAATTCAGCGTGTTGACTTTCAGCAGCGCGAAATAGCGTTCGCCTTCCTTTGGGCTGCGAATGTGGCCTTCGATGGTATCGCCGGTGCGAAGCCCGAAGCGGCGTATCTGCGAGGGCGAGACGTAGATGTCGTCAGGTCCCGGCAGATAATTGGCGTCCGGCGAGCGCAAGAATCCGAAACCGTCGGAGAGCACTTCGACAACGCCCTCGCCGATAATGTCGATTTCCTGGATCGCGAGTTGCTTGAGAATGGCGAACATCAGCTCCTGCTTGCGCATGGTGCTGGCATTTTCGACCCCTTTCTCTTCGGCGAATGCAACGAGCTCGGCCGGCGTTTGAGATTTGAGGTCTTGGAGTTTCATTTCCCGCATTGGGGTGGTCCTGTGGAGTAACTGGTAGGGAAGGGGTGCGAGGTGGCTTTAAGAAAAGCGGACGCGAATAAAGGAAAAGGTCCGCAGGTCTAAGCGAGGAAAGCGCCGGAGAGGCTTCAAACCTGATGCGGCGGCCGGTTCACCTCTAAAGGAAACCGGAACGCAGCCACATCCGCCTGCGTTGGGTGGGATTTCAACAATATAGAAAATCACTCGACCGTTCGCAAGCGGGCCTAACGTCCGAGATTTAGGCAAGATCACAATCAGAACGGCTTCACCACTACCAGGATGACGATGAAAATCATCAGTACCGTCGGCACCTCATTGATAATTCGATAGAATTTCTCACTTCGCGTATTCCGGTCGGCGGCGAAATCCTTCACGCAGCGGGAAAAAAGACCGTGGACACCCGACAAGATGATTACGAGCAAAAGCTTTCCGTACAGCCAGCCGGACGAAAACCAATGCCCGCTCCATGCGAGATAAAGTCCGGCGACCCACGTCACGACCATCGCGGGGTTGATGATCAGCCTGAGCAACCGGCGTTCCATCACCTTGAACGTTTCGGATTGCTTCGACCCCGCTTCTGTTCCGCAATGATAAACGAACAATCGCGGCAGATAGAGCATGCCCGCCATCCACGAGATGACGGCGATGATATGCAGCGCCTTGATCCATTCGTACATCCGTCCAACCCCTCGAGCGCAGTGCTACTCGCATCACCAACGCCGGTCGTCGATTTGCGCCGAGATCTGTCCGCAAGCAAGCCTTCCCTAAAACTAAATTAAGAATCTAAAGGTTTGAGTCTAAGTAGCGGTGGATTGCACTCGCGCAAAATCATCCCGGCGATGTCGGCGGCTTTTTCACATCCTTCAACAATTCCTCGGCGATGACGGGCCAACCCGATTACACTACCTTAATCAGCTGCTTGCATCGTTCCGTGTGCAGGTTATGGAGAGACAAGTCCACATAACCTCAGTATCATTGCCTCGACCGCGCAAACTTTTCCGTTGGTGAGCGGATGTGAAGAAAAGGCCGGCTTATCCCTGATCCGCCAAACGGCCTTTGATTCTCATCACCGAGCTCCACAGGGATTCACAGGACACACAGGCTTCAAGTGCCCACATCAGGCAATTATTTTCACCTTCATCTGATATCCGATTCGACCGGTGAAACCCTGATTACGGTGGCGCGCGCGGTAGCCGCGCAATATGCCAAAGTCACGCCGGTGGAACATGTCTATCCGCTGGTGCGCAGCCAGAAGCAGCTCGACCGCGTGTTGAATGAAATCGAAGAAGCACCCGGAATCGTGCTGTTCACCTTGCTCGAGAAGGATCTGGTCGTCCGGCTGGAGGCCAAATGCAAGGAGCTCAACATTCCGAGCTTGTCGATCATCGGCCCGGTGATGCAATTGTTCGAAGCCTATCTCGGGGCCGCGACCACCGGGCGCGTTGGCGCACAGCACGTGCTGAATGCGGAATATTTCAAGCGCATCGATGCGCTGAACTACACCATGATGCATGATGACGGCCAGCATGTCGAAGGCCTGGAGGAGGCCGATGTCGTGCTGGTCGGGGTGTCCCGCACGTCGAAGACACCGACCTCGATCTATCTCGCAAATCGCGGCATCCGCACCGCCAATGTGCCGCTGGTGCCGGGGATACCGCTTCCGCATCAGCTCGAGAAGCTGACAAAACCGCTGGTGGTGAGCTTGCACGCGACGCCGGAGCGGCTGATCCAGGTGCGGCAAAACCGGTTGCTCAGCATGGGCGCGAGTTCCGGCAATGACGAGTATATCGACAAGCAGGCTGTTGCCGATGAAGTTGCTTTCGCAAGACGGCTGAGCGCCAAGCTCAACTGGGCGCAGCTCGATGTGACGCGGCGATCGATTGAAGAAACCGCGGCCGCGGTGCTCAAACTCTACACCGACCGGCAGCGGCACCGGCTCGCGGAATGATTTTTCGCCGATGACTGTCTGGCAAGGAAACGAGCGTTTGGTCTTGGCGTCGCAGAGCCGCGCGCGGCAACTGCTGCTCGCCAATGCCGGCATCGACTTTGAAACCATTCCTGCCGATATCGATGAGCGGGCCGCTCAGCAGTCGGCCGGCCTGTCGGCGCCCGCCGACATCGCCGCGCTGTTGGCGCGCGCAAAAGCTGTTGCGGTTTCGATAAAAAAGCCTGCGCGATACGTCGTCGGCGCCGATCAGACGCTGGCGCTGGGGCAGCGCCTTTTCAACAAGCCTTCAGGCCGCGCAGAAGCCGCAGAACAGTTGCGCGGCCTCGCCGGCCGCACCCACGAGCTGAATTCCGCCGTTGCCGTGGCTCACGGCGGCGAGATAGTGTTCGTGCATGTCGCGCTCGCGCGGATGACGGTGCGACCGCTCAACGAGGTGGAAATTGAGGCCTATCTGGACCGGGCAGGGCAGGCGGTTACGTCAAGCGTCGGCGCCTACCAGCTTGAAGGACTGGGCGTGCATCTGTTCGAGCGCATTGAAGGCGACCATTTCACCATTCTCGGCCTGCCGCTATTGCCGCTGCTTGCCTTTCTGCGCAGCGAAAAGCTCCTGGCGGTATGAGCCATTCCAAAATTGGCGATCGTAAAATGCTGATCCTGGGATTGACCGGCTCGATCGGGATGGGGAAATCTACCACCGCAAAACTTTTCGCGGAAGCCGGCGTCCCCGTTTACGATGCGGACGCTACCGTCCACAAAATCTATCAGGGCGAAGCGGCGTCGGCGATCGAAGCCGCCTTTCCGGGCACCACCGTCGACGGCAAGGTCGATCGCAACAAGCTTTCGGCGCGCGTGGTGCACGATCCGGCGGCGATGACGCAACTTGAGCAGATCGTGCATCCGATGCTGGGCGCCTCCCGCGAAAAGTTCCTTGACGACGCCGAGCGGTCCGGCGCGCCGGTCGCGGTGGTCGACGTACCCTTGTTGTTTGAGACCGGCGGCGAGAAGCGGGTCGATGCGGTGGTGGTGGTGACGGCCTCTCCGGAAGTTCAGCGCGAGCGCATTCTCGCGCGCGACAACATGACCGGCGAAAAGCTCGATGCCATCCTGGCGCGGCAACTGCCCGATGCTGAAAAGCGCGAACGGGCGGATTTCGTGGTGGATACATCGCACGGGCTTGACCCGGTGCGGGCCCAGATCCGGGACATTCTGCGCGAGGTTGCTAAGATGCCGCGGCGGCGGCCCTGATTCGCCGTCCGTCGGTGTTAGCATTCATGCGCGAAATCGTTCTCGATACTGAAACCACTGGCCTTGATCCGTTGCGCGGCGACCGGCTCGTCGAGATCGGCTGCGTCGAGATTTTCAACCGGATGCCGACCGGGCAGACCTTTCACCGCCATATCAACCCCGAGCGCGACATGCCGGCCGAAGCGTTCGCGGTGCACGGGCTTTCCACCGAGTTCCTGGCGAGCAAGCCGCTATTTTCCGAGGTGGTCGACGAATTCCTCGAATTCCTCGCCGACGCGCCGCTGGTGATCCACAACGCCTCGTTCGACATCAGCTTCATCAACGCCGAGCTTGACCGCATCAAGCGGCCGGCGATCCCCCGCGAGCGCCTGATCGACACGCTGCTGTTGGCGCGCCGCAAGCATCCGGGTGTTTCGAACCGGCTCGACGACCTCTGCTCGCGCTATGCGATCGACAATTCCCGCCGTACCAAGCACGGCGCGCTGCTCGACGCCGAGCTTCTGGCCGAAGTCTACATCGACCTGATCGGAGCCCGGCAGTCGCAACTGATCCTGGCGGCCGAGACCCGCGAGATACGAATTGGCGCATCGGGCGAAATGCCGCGGCGGCAGCGCCCGGTGCCGCTGGCGCCGCGGATCACGGATGCCGATCGCGACGCCCATCGGGCCTTCATCGCCACGCTTGGCGATAAGCCGATCTGGAACGAGTTTCTGATTCCGACGGCGTGATCCCGACCCGAAGGGCCGCGTTAGCGCAAAAGCCTGCCCCGCACTCGGGTAGCGGGGTGGGCACCGGTTTCCCGCCTGCGCGAAGCCCTGGCAGGCGGCAGTTTGCGTGGCCTAGAGCGAGATGACTTTTCTTCGAATCGTCATCCCGCTCTATCTTCTTGTTTGAGCATGATCTTTTCGGAAAACCGGTACCCACTTTTCCGGATCATGCTCTAGGCTTCGCCGGGCGAAGGCAGGTCGGATTAGATCACGCCCCAAATAGCTAGCTCGGTTTCGCGCCGGAAGTCTGCGCCGCGGCAGCCTGCCGTTCCATGTTCTGGCGATAGAGACCGACGAAGTCGACCGGATCCAGCATCAACGGCGGAAACCCGCCGTCGCGCACCGAAGTGGCGATGATTTCGCGCGCGAACGGAAACAACAGCCGCGGACATTCGATCATGATCAGCGGGTGCAGGTTTTCCTTGGGCACGTTCACGATGCGGAAAACGCCGGCATAGGCGAGGTCGAAAGAGAACATCAACTTGCCGGCATTTTCCGCCTTGCCCTCGACCGAAAGCGTCACTTCGTATTCGTTCTCGGCGATATTGTTGGCGCCGACATTGATCTGGATATTGATCTGAGGGGGCTGCGGTTGCGGCGCGAGCGAGCCAGGGGCATTCGGATTTTCGAATGACAGGTCCTTGGTGTATTGCGCCAGCACGTTCAACTGGGGAGGAGGGGCTGCCTCGGAAGGAGCGCCGTTGCCATTGGTCATGAAATAATCTCCTGCAGCGAGCGTAGGCCCGGTTTTGTGTCGAAATTTGCTTTGATTGGCAAAAATGCCGTCGCCGGGCGAGTGGCTATCATAGGCCCGCCTCGTTCCACAAGGACGACGGTGGCCCCTCGGCCGCCCAAGTCCGGCACTGGGTACCGAGTTGATGGTGGCGGGCAAACCGCCAAGGAATGGGCATCTTAAACGATTGAATATGCGTGATTTCCAGGCAGGAACGGGTTTCCTCTCGGGCCCAAAACGCGCTACAATTCGTTGGCGCTTAAACGCGCCACTGGCCGGGCAAGATTTCGTGCTTACATCGAGCGGGCGTATATCGATGATGCAATCTCTGCCGTTCCCCTAAGATTAAGGAACGCTCTATCGCCAGAGCCGTTGCCAGCAGAGACCAGAAAGCGAAAACGACGTGGATATTTATACCATCATCTTCCTGGCGCTGGCAGTCTTCATCTTCCTGCGCCTGCGCAGCGTCCTCGGACAGCGTACCGGCAGCGAACGGCCGCCGTTCGACCGCACGGCGCGCAACGCGGTGCAGGGCGCGCAGGACAATAACGTCGTTCCGATACCGGGAAAGGTGATCGACCACGCGCCGCTGGCACCGACCGCGGACGTGGCGCCGCCGACCGATCGCTGGAAGGGCTTGACCGAGCCGGGCACGCCGCTGGCGCAAGGGCTTGATGCCATCGCCGCGCAGGATTCCTCGTTCGATCCCCGGCATTTCCTGAGCGGTGCACGCGGCGCCTACGAAATGATCGTGCTGGCGTTCGCCAATGGCGACCGCCGAGCCTTGCGCGATCTGTTGTCGTCGGAGGTCTATGAAAGCTTCGAGGCCGTCATCAGGGATCGCGAGAGGCACGAGCAGAAGACCGAAACGCGCTTCGTTTCGATCGACAAGGCCGAGCTGGTGGGCGCGGAAACGCGCGATCGCTCGGCGCAGCTTACCGTTCGCTTCGTGTCGCAGATGATCTCGGTCACCCGCGACAAGGCCGGCACCATTGTCGACGGCAATCCGGACAAGGTCGCCGATATCACCGATGTCTGGACATTTGCCCGCGACACGACTTCGCGCGATCCAAACTGGAAGCTGGTTGGCACGGGAAGCGCCCACTAGCCCGGTCCGTTTCAGGCGATATGCCGCGGCGTTTGGTGCGATCGCCGTTGCATTGTCGTTGGCCCCGCTCGCCGTGCACGGCGCGCGCACCGCCCGCCGTCACCTCACCGAGTCCCGCCCCATTCCATATCCCCGTCTCGCCTTGCCGCTCGAGATCAGCGGCAGCCAATATATCCCGCTGGCGTGGGCCGACATCGCCGGCTGGAGCAACGACGATCATCTCGCGGCCTACCGGGCGTTTCGCGCGAGCTGCAGGCCGATCGCGGCGCAACACGCGCTGCCTGCTGCAACTCCAAAAGCCTCAACTCCCAAGGCTTTGGGGGTTTCGCTGCGCGAGCCGTGCCGCGCGGCAAGGCTCGCGGATATCTTCGACGGCGCCAAGGCACGCGCCTTCTTCGAGGACCATTTCATTCCGCTGCAAATCTCGCGGCTCGGCGAAGATGCCGGCTTCGTCACCGGCTATTACGAGCCCATCCTCGATGGATCGCGCACCCAGACCGACGTCTACAATGTGCCGGTCTATCGCCGTCCCTCGAACCTGTTCGTCCGCGGCTTCACGCAAGACTCGCCGGACCTGCCGAACAAGGGGCAGGTGTTCCGCAAGATCGGCCGCCGCAAGCTCGTACCTTACTATGATCGCGGCGAGATCGAGGACGGCGCGATCGCCGGCCGCGGGCTTGAGATTTGCTGGCTCAAGGACCAGACCGATCTATTGTTCGCACAGATCCAGGGTTCGGCGCGAGTTCACCTCGAGGACGGCACGACGCTGCGTATCAATTACGACGCGCATAATGGCTATCCCTATACGGCGGTTGGCCGCATCCTGATCGACCGCGGCATCATCCCGAAAGAGGAGATGTCGATGCACAAGATCAGGGAGTGGATGGATCAAAACCCCGATGGCGCCAGGGAATTGCGCCGGCAGAACCGCGCCTATGTGTTCTTTCGCCAGGTGCAGCTCTCCGACAAGGATGAGGCGGTAGGCGCGCAGGGCGTGCCGTTGACGCCGGGCCGGTCGATCGCCGTCGACAAGGCGCTGCACGTTTATGGTACGCCGTTTTTCATCACCGGCGAGTTGCCGATCGAGTCGGAGAAGTCGAAGACGCCGTTTCAGCGGCTGATGATTGCACAAGACACCGGCTCGGCGATAACGGGCCCCGCGCGCGCCGATCTCTATTTCGGTGCGGGCGCGGACGCGGGCAAAGTGTCGGGGCGGCTTCGGCACAATATGCGCTTCGTCATGCTGGTGCCGAAGAGCCTCGATCCGTTGGCGCGCGGCCGCAAGATGCCGGTGCCGGATGCGCGACCGTCGGAAAAGATCGCGAGACTGTTTCCGCAGGTCGATCCGCTGAAGGATAAGCCAAAGGATCAGAAGACGCTCACGAAACCGTCGGCAGCTTCGGCGGCACCGGCGACGGATGCGCCCAACGGCAACGCGGCGGCCAAGCCCGCAACGCCGGTCGTGCAAACTCCGACGGCTCAAGCGCAAGTGACGCAGCCGGTACCGCTGCCGGAGGTGCGGCCGAACATCCAACCGAGCCGTGACGAGTTCCGCCGCCGTCGCACTCGCTATCGCCGGCCCGGCCGATGAGACGTCCGCCTGCCGAGCCGATCCCCGATCAGCCGTCGCAACCGCGCCGCAAGCGCGGTTTGAGCGAGGAAGAGCGCGTACTGTGGGAAAGCGTCGCCAAACAGGTCAAACCGTTGCGAAAAAGACCCCGCGCGGCGAAGGTGCACTCTATCGAGACCTCAACGGAAGTGCCGGCGGCTGCCAGGCCTGCCTCAGTGGCGAAGCCGCGCGTATCCGTTCAGACGGCAAGCTCGCCAAAACCGGCCACGCCGCCGCTAGCGCCGCTCGGACGCCGGGAGCGCTCTAAGCTTTCCCGCGGACATATGGAAATCGATGCACGGCTCGATCTGCACGGCATGACGCAAGTACGCGCGCATCGCGCACTGTTCGGATTCCTGCAGCGCGCCCACGGCGACGGATTGACCTTCGTGCTTGTCATTACCGGCAAGGGCAAGGTGGGCGTTTCGGAGTCCGAGCGCGGCGTGCTGCGCCGTCAGGTACCGCAATGGCTTGCTCTGCCCGAGTTTCGTTCGCTCGTGGTCGGATTTGAAGAAGCCCATATCGGCCATGGCGGCGAGGGCGCGCTGTATGTTCGCATCCGGCGGTCGAAACTGTGAGCCGAAAGCATGATCCGGAAAAGTGGACACCGGTTTTCCCTCGCGACAAACGCGGAACGCGTTTGCGCGGAGATCATGCTCAAACAAAAGATAGAGCGGGATGACGATTCGAGGAAAAGTCATCCCGCTCTAGTCAAAATGGTCGCACGATCCCGACGCGCGGGATCAAGGTGACGATCCAGCCGAGGACGGTGTTCTTGCGATCATCCCCTGATATCGGCGGCACGGCTTGCGAGGCAGGCAGGGTTTTCACCGCATGCATGATCAGGAACATGCAGACCGCCCAGTTCGAGATCCACCGCGAATAATCGAACACGATCACGAACATCACGAAATAGCCCAAGCTTACCGCGGTTAGCGCCGATATCACGACGCGCCGATGCCAATCAGCGGCGAGTGACCGGATCAGCCCGGCAAAATATTTCCAGAGCGGCGCGTGCAAGGAGATCAGCAATGCGAACACGGGAATGCCCAGAAGGTTCGACGGCATGCGCACCCAGGTATCCCGGATTTCCTTCGCCACCGGCTGGTACCAGATATAGCTGAAGCTCAAGAGATTGCTGCGCGATGGATCGGCCATCCGGCTCTGCAGATAGTTCACGAACTGGGCCTCGGGTACCGGCATCGATCCGTAGAATTGCGCGGCGACAAACAACGCGCCGACGGCCGACGCAGCGACGACGCCGACGCTCAGGTTTCGCCGGTTCGCGCCTTGGACGAGATAATGCCTGAGCACCACGATGACGACGATGGTCGGCACATACATCAAGAGATGGATGTGGTGGATCAGAACCAGGATCACGGAGAACAGCGCTGCGAGCAGCACAAAGGCGATCGAACGCGCCGGCAGCAGCAAGAGGCAGATCGCAAGCGCACAGCCATAGATGTCGAAATGACCGAGCGTGTGCATGAAGTTCTTAAAAAAGAACGGCGAGCCCGCTGTGAATATCAACAGCGGCATGTGCTCGTCATCAAGGCCGAAGGTTCGCCGGAACAGCTGGACGAACAGGCCGAGCGTGATCAGCCACGTCGCGCCGCCGAGCGCGAACACCAGCCATACCGGCACCCTTGAAGCAAACAGCGAGGCGATGGCGCCAATCAGCGCGCGCCTGGTAAAGCCGAAATGATAGTCGACCAGAAGATGGATATAGGGGACGTAGGGCGGCAGCGTGATCTTGTGCAGGAAAACCCCCGTCAGCACCGCGACATTGACGGCCAGCATCCACCGCCAGGGGTTTTTCCACCCACGCAAATCCATCGAGCCCCCGAAAACGGCAGCGAAATCGGGGCTGGACTAACTCATGGGCGAGCGAGGCGCAACGCGTGCGGGGCAGCACGAACCAGTTTTAAAGGATAAACCGGCTCAGATCGGCGTTCTTGGCGAGGTCGCCGACGTGCTTCTGCACATAGTCGGCATCGACCTTGACGGTCTCGCCGTTGCGGTCGGGCGCGGAGAATGAAATCTCGTCCAGCACGCGCTCCATCACCGTCTGCAAGCGCCGCGCGCCGATATTCTCCACGGTCGAATTGACCGCGACCGCGACGTCCGCCAGCGCATCGATGGCGCCGTCGGTGACCTCGAGCGTCACCCCTTCGGTTTGCATCAGCGCGACATATTGCTTGATCAGCGACGCCTCGGGCTCGGTCAGGATGCGGCGCATGTCGTCGCGCGTCAGTGCCTGCAGCTCGACTCGGATCGGCAGGCGGCCCTGCAATTCCGGCAACAGGTCCGACGGCTTGGCGATGTGAAACGCGCCGGATGCGATGAACAGGACATGATCGGTCTTGACCGTGCCGTGCTTGGTCGAGACGGTGGTGCCTTCGATCAGCGGCAGCAGGTCGCGTTGCACGCCCTCGCGCGAGACATCGCCGCCGACGCGGCCGTCGCGCACGCAGATCTTGTCGATCTCGTCGAGGAACACGATGCCATTGTTTTCGACCGCGCCGATCGATTCCTGCACCAGTTGCTCGTTGTCCAGGAGCTTATCGGATTCCTCGTTAACCAGGGTCTCGTGCGAACTCGCCACCGTCAGGCGGCGGGTCTTGGTGCGGCCGCCCATCTTGCCAAAGATATCGCCGATCGAGATCGCGCCCATCTGGGCGCCCGGCATGCCCGGAATCTCGAACAAGGGCATTCCGCCTGACGATTGCGTCTCGATCTCGATTTCCTTGTCGTTGAGTTCGCCGGCGCGTAATTTCTTGCGAAACGAATCGCGGGTCGCAGCGCTGGAATTGGCGCCGACCAGCGCATCGAGCACACGCTCCTCGGCGGCGAGCTGGGCGCGGGCCTGCACGTCTTTGCGCTTGCGTTCGCGTACTTGTGCGATGGCCACCTCGACAAGGTCGCGGATGATCTGCTCGACGTCGCGGCCAACGTACCCGACCTCGGTGAATTTGGTGGCCTCGACCTTGATGAACGGCGCGCCCGCAAGTTTCGCGAGTCGCCGCGCGATCTCGGTCTTGCCGACGCCGGTCGGTCCGATCATCAGGATATTTTTGGGCAGCACCTCCTCGCGCAAGCTGTCGGAAAGTTGCAGGCGGCGCCAGCGGTTGCGCAGCGCGATGGAGACCGCTCGCTTGGCATCGGCCTGGCCGACGATGAAGCGGTCGAGTTCGGAGACGATTTCACGGGGGGAGAAGTCTGTCATATGGCCTAGTTAGGATTTCAGGGCTGCGAGGACAAGCCGCGTTTATGAGGATCAAATGATCGGCGGGCCCGCCTGCCAGTGCCGGATCGCGTCGAACGGGTAGATCAGCATGATGATGTTGAGCGTCAGATTGTCGCGAATGTGAAGTCCGACCAATACCTCGAAAGCGATCGCAAGCGCCACCGTCAGCGCCACGGGGAGCGTTCGGGCCAGCAGGAAGCCCACGACCATGGCGAGCGTGTCAGAGACCGAATTGACGATACTGTCGCCAAAATAATCCAGCGACATCGTGGCGGTCCGGTATCGCTCGATGATCCAGTTGGAATTTTCGACGAGTTCCCAACCGATTTCGACCATCATCGCGATGATCAGCCGGGCAGGCCAGGGCAGCCGCGAAAACAATAGCCAGGTCGCACTGTAAAACAGGAAGCCGTGGATCAGATGGGAGAAGCTGTACCAGTCGGTGATGTGCTGCGAATTTTCCGAGCTTTGCACCACGCCGTGCCAAAACTTCACATAGCCGCAGGCGCAGATCGGCAGCCGCCCCATCGCAAACAGCATCGAAGCCTGCAGCGCGAGCAGGCTGAGGGCGATCAGCGCCCATCGCCACGCCGAAAGGGCGGCGGGTGCCGCGGCGGCGTCATGCTCGAGCGTCATCGGTCGCGCACCATCAATTGTGCCGGGCCGTCAGGCGTATCAACTATGCGCTCGCTTTGAAAGCCGACCTTGGTGTAGGCGCGGATCGCGCGGCCATTGTCGGGATCAGGATCGGTCACGACGCGCGGCGTTCCCGACTTCAGCAAATCATCGACGAATTTCCGGATGAAGCCCGAGCCATGGCCGCGGCCGATCATGTCCGATATGCCGATGAACTGGTCGATGCCGCGCGTCTTGGGCGGATGCGCGCCGAGGCCGGCGTTCCAGGTGCTGAGCGCGTAGCACTGGATGTAGCCGAACGGATGGCCGTCAAGGCCGACAATGAACTGATCCATATCGGGATGGTCGAGATCGCCGCTGACCAGTTGGTATTGTTCGTCCGGCTGCCCCCACCAGCGCACGACCTCGGGCGTCTCCAGCCAGCGCTGGACCATCGCAAGATCGCCGGACGTCATCGGCCGAAAGACATAGGCCATCGCTCAGCCGGCCTGCAGCGTCTCGATGGTCACGTTGCGGTTGGTATAGACGCAGATGTCGGCGGCGATATCGAGCGCGCGGCGCACGATGGTCTCGGCGTCCTTGTCCGAATCGATCAGCGCGCGCGCCGCGGCTAACGCATAATTGCCGCCGGAGCCGATTGCCATCACGCCGGCTTCCGGCTCCAGCACGTCGCCGGTGCCGGTCAGGACCAGCGACACCTCCTTGTCGGCGACGATCATCATCGCCTCCAGCCGCCGCAGATAGCGGTCGGTGCGCCAGTCCTTGGCAAGTTCGACGGCGGCGCGGGTGAGTTGCCCCGGATATTGCTCGAGCTTGCTTTCCAGCCGCTCGAAAAGTGTAAAGGCATCAGCGGTGGCGCCGGCGAAGCCGCCGATGACGTCGCCCTTGCCGAGTTTGCGGACCTTCTTGGCGTTGGCTTTGATCACGGTCTGGCCGATTGAGACCTGTCCGTCGCCGCCGATCACCACCTTCCCGCCCTTGCGGACGGTTAAAATGGTGGTGCCATGCCAGACCGGCAGCTCGTTCTGTGGTGCCTGCATGAAATACCTCGTTGCCGGTCAGATTTAGGGGCTTGCGGGCGGGGTTACAACCAGAGCCTTTGTTCAAGCGAAAGCCTGCCGCGGACCTAATCCGGGGTGGGCACCGGTTCGCGTAAAGAAAACGCGTCCAAACGAAATACGCGCGAATCGGCTCACCATAGGTCAAAGTTAAACGCCGGCAGCGTCATCCCGCAGTAGCGAAGGCGGCATCGGCCTGTTAAAAGGGCCGCGTTTTCGGCCCCGGCGCCGGTGAAGGGTCGGTCAAGGAAGGCAGTTTTCATGCGCAGCGCCACCATCAAGCGCAAGACCAAGGAGACCGACATCGAGGTGACGGTGAACCTCGAGGGATCCGGCGTGGCCCACATTGCGACCGGCATCGGCTTCTTCGACCATATGCTCGATCTCTTGGCCCGGCATTCCCGTATCGACATCACGGTGAAGGCGAACGGCGATCTCCATGTCGATCACCATCACACCACCGAGGATGTCGGTATCGCGCTCGGCCAGGCGGTGAAGCAGGCGCTCGGCAGCATGTCCGGCATCACCCGTTATGCCTCGATCCACATGCCGATGGACGAGACACTGTCGCGCGTGGTGATCGACATTTCGGGACGGCCGGTCTTGGTGTTCAAGGTCGAGTTTCCGCGCGACAAGGTCGGGCAGTTCGACACCGAATTGGTGCGCGAATGGTTCAACGCCTTTGCCATGAACGCCGGCGTGACTTTGCACGTCGAGACCCTATATGGCGAGAACAGCCACCATATCGCCGAATCTTGTTTCAAGGGCCTGGCGAGGGCATTGCGGGCGGCGATCGCGATCGATCCGCGCGCTGCGGGCGAGGTGCCATCTACCAAGGGTCAGCTCGGCGGCTGACTTCCTGTTATCGGCGGAGAGTTATTATGCCGGTCTATACAGTTCATGCACCTTCGGCGACCGCCGCGAACGTTCGCGCGACCGACAAGTTCACCTTCGTTCGCGACGGATTTCATTTCTGGGCCATGGTGTTTGGCCCGCTCTGGCTGATCGGGAACGCGCTGTGGCTGGCGCTGCTTGGCTGGATCTTTGCCGTCGTCGCGCTCGATCTCGTGCTGGCGCAGCTCGGTGCCGGCTTCGTGGCGATCGTATCCGCCGACATCTTGATCGCGCTGCTGATGGGATTTGAGGCGGCGAGCCTGCAGCGCTGGACCCTGTCGCGGCGCACCTGGCGTCAGCTCGACGTCGTGGTGGCCGACGATGAAGAGGCGGCCGAGCGGCGTTTTTTCGACCGCTGGACCGCGAAGCAACGCGGGTTCGGCAACGATCCATTGGCGGTCGATCGCGGCGGCCCGCCGCCGACGCGCGATGTTCCGGGCCAGCCGTTCTCAAAACCACCGCCGCTGCCCGGCAGCAGCATCATTGGCCTGTTTCCGGAACCGGGAGGCTCGGGGTGAGCGTTGCCATCATCGATTACGGCTCGGGCAATCTGCACTCCGCCGCGAAGGCGTTCGAGCGCGCCGCGCGGAGCCTGGAAGACCCGCAAAGTATCGTGGTCACCCGCGATCCCGAAACGGTCTATCGCGCCGACCGCATCGTGCTGCCCGGCGTCGGCGCCTTCGCCGATTGCCGTAGGGGTCTGGACGCGCTTGACGGCATGATCGAGGCGCTGACGGAAGCGGTGCGCACCAAGGCGCGGCCGTTTTTCGGAATCTGCGTCGGCATGCAATTGATGGCCACGCGGGGCAAGGAGCATGTCATCACCGACGGCTTCAACTGGATCGCGGGCGACGTCGAAAAGATCGCGCCGCGCGAAGAAAATCTGAAAATCCCTCATATGGGCTGGAATACGCTCGATGTGGTTCGCGAGCACCCGGTGCTCGAACGGTTGCTGCTGGGACCGAAAGGCCGCCACGCTTATTTCGTGCACTCCTATCACCTCAACGTCGCCAACGAGGTGGATGTGCTGGCGCGCGCCGATTACGGCGGGCCCGTGACGGCGATCGTGGCCAAGGACACCACTGTCGGCACGCAATTTCACCCCGAAAAGAGCCAGCGTTTCGGACTGGCCCTGATTTCGAACTTTTTGAAGTGGAAGCCGTGATCCTCTTCCCCGCCATCGACCTGAAGCACGGCCAGTGCGTGCGCCTCGAACAAGGCGACATGGCGCGCGCGACCGTGTTCAACCTCGATCCAGTGGCGCAGGCGCGCGCCTTTGCCGCGCAGGGTTTTGAATATCTGCATGTCGTCGATCTCGACGGCGCCTTTGCAGGCCGACCGATGAACGCGCATGCGGTCGAGACGATGCTCAAGGCGGTCACCATGCCGCTGCAGCTCGGCGGCGGCATTCGCGATCTTGCCACCGTGGAGGCCTGGCTCGCCAAGGGCGTTGCGCGGGTGATCATCGGCACCGCCGCGGTGCGCGACCCCGAATTTGTAAAGGGCGCCGCGAAGAAATTCCCGGACCGCGTCGCGGTCGCGCTCGACGCGCGCGACGGCAAGGTCGCTGTCGAAGGCTGGGCCGAGACCTCGCAACTTACCGCGCTCGAAATCGCGCAGCGCTTCGAGGATGCCGGCGTCGCCGCCATCATCTTCACCGACATCGCGCGGGATGGCCTGTTGAAAGGCCTCAATCTGGAGGCGGCCATCGCGCTTGCCGAGCGCATTTCGGTGCCCGTGATCGCATCGGGCGGTCTTGCGTCGATCGACGATGTCAAAGCACTTCTGACGCCGCGCGCGAAAAAGCTCGCCGGCGCGATCGCGGGCCGCGCGCTGTATGACGGGCGGCTCGATCCGTCGGCGGCATTGGCGCTGATCCGCAACGCGCGCGCCGCGGCCTAGGAGGCTGCCAATGTTCAAGGTGCGGGTCATCCCCTGTCTCGACGTGAAAGATGGGCGAGTCGTCAAAGGCGTCAATTTCGTCGATCTGCGCGACGCCGGCGATCCCGTTGAAGCGGCGATCGCCTATGACGCCGCCGGCGCCGACGAGCTTTGCTTCCTCGACATCACCGCGACCCACGAAAACCGCGGCATCATGCTGGATGTGGTCCGCCGCACGGCGGAGGCCTGTTTCATGCCGCTGACGGTCGGCGGCGGCGTGCGCACCATCCACGATATCAAGACGCTGCTGCGCTCCGGCGCCGACAAGGTCTCGATCAACTCCGCCGCCGTCAGTCGCCGCGAGTTCGTCAAGGAGGCGGCCGAGAAATTCGGCGAGCAGTGCATCGTAGTCGCGATCGATGCCAAGCGCGTCCAACGCGCCGGATCGGACCGCTGGGAAATCTTCACCCATGGCGGACGCAATTCCACCGGGATCGAAGCCATCGAATACGCCCAGGAAGTGGTCTCGCTCGGCGCCGGCGAAATCCTGCTGACCTCGATGGATCGCGACGGCACAAGGCAGGGATTTGACTTAGCCCTGACGCAGGCGATTGCCGATAGTGTGCCGGTACCCGTTATCGCGTCCGGCGGCGTCGGCAATCTCGATCATCTGGTGGAGGGCATCCGCCAGGGCCACGCCACCGCGGTGCTGGCCGCGTCGATCTTCCACTTCGGTGAATTTACCATACGTCAAGCCAAGGACCACATGGTGCGGGCCGGCTTGCCGATGCGGCTCGATCCGTGACGACTTCCCGTCACAAAAGTGCTACATCCCGAGATTGGAACGGCGCCTGGAAGGCGCCTTTGTTGAGTTTGAGTAGATGCCGCGTTTCACGATCCATGACCTGGCCGCCACCATCGATGCCCGCGCGGCGTCGGGAGGAGAGGGGTCGTACACCCGAAAACTGCTCGACAAGGGCGCGGAGCACTGCGCCAAGAAGCTTGGCGAGGAAGCGGTGGAAACCGTGATCGCCGCGGTCGAGAACGATCGCGATCATTTGATCGCCGAGAGCGCGGACCTGCTGTTTCATCTGCTGGTGCTGTTGAAGTCGCGCGGCGTGAGGCTTGAGGACGTCGAGGCCGCGCTGGCGCAGCGCACGACGATGTCCGGACTGGAAGAGAAGGCGGCGCGCAAGCGCGATAACTAAGAGGCGGCGTCATGGATATTCGGGCCCCGGAGCAACAATACAATCCCTATCGGATATTCACGCGCGAGCAGTGGGCGCGATTGCGTGACGACACCCCGATGACGCTGGAGCCGGGCGAGTTCGAGCGGCTGCGTTCGCTGCATGACCGCCTCGATATGAGAGAGGTCGAGGACATCTTTCTGCCGCTGTCCCGATTGTTATCGATCTATGTCGATGCGACCCACCGGCTCTATCAGGCACAACGTCAATTCCTCGGCATCCGGGATCGCAAGGTGCCCTATATCATCGGTGTTGCCGGTTCGGTGGCGGTGGGCAAATCGACCGCCGCACGCGTGCTGCAGGCGTTATTGGCCCGCTGGTCGCCGCGGCCCAAGGTCGATCTGGTGACGACCGACGGTTTTCTGTTTCCGAACGCGGTGCTGGAGCGGCAAGGCCTGATGCAGAAGAAGGGCTTTCCCGAAAGCTATGACCTGCCGACGCTGCTGGCGTTTCTCAGCGACATCAAGGCAGGGCGGCGCCCGGTGCGCGCGCCGGTCTATTCGCATTTGACCTACGACATCATCCCAAACGAATGGATCGAGATCGATCGGCCGGACATTCTGATTGTCGAGGGCGTCAACGTGCTGCAGACCGGCCGGCTGCCGCGCGACGGCAAGGCGGTGCCGGTGGTGTCGGATTTCTTCGACTTCTCGGTCTTTATCGATGCCGACGAGCCGGTGCTGCGCGAGTGGTATGTGGAGCGCTTCCTCACCCTGCGCGACACCGCCTTCCATGACCTCCGGTCGTACTTCCATCGCTATGCGCTGTTGTCGGACGAGGAAGCGACCGCGACCGCGATCGCGATCTGGGAACGCACCAACCTCGCCAACCTCGAGGACAACATCCTGCCGACGCGGCCGCGCGCGACCTTGATCCTGAAGAAGGGCGCCGATCACGTGGTGGAAACGGTGGCGCTGCGGCGGCTGTGATGACGGGGGGACAAACTGGCCTCAGGCCGCGATGTGCCGCGCGGCGGCAAGGCCTGACAGTGCCTCGGCGAGCTTCTCGCGATTGAGCGGCTTGATCAGAAAACCGTCCATCCCTGCCTCAAAGCAGGCGTCGCGGTCCTCGACCAGCGTATTTGCGGTCAGCGCCAGCACCGGCGTTCGCCGGCTCGGCTCTTCGCGGGCGCGGATTTGCCTGGTCGCTTCGATGCCGTCGAGTTGCGGCATCTGGATATCCATCAGCACCAGATCGTAGGGAGTTCCCGCGGACTTCGCCGCCAGCCAGGATTCCAGCGCCGCCTCGCCATCGGTGGCGATCACGGCTTGATGCCCGAGCCGGGTCAACAGCGAGCGCATCAACAGCGCGTTGATCTCGTTGTCTTCCGCGACCAGCACCGAAAGACCCGGTGACGGCGCGGTCGCCGGCGCATCCGCCGGTTCGATCGCCTCGATCAGCGCGTCGCCGGCGAGATTGGGCGCAACGACTTCCGGTGCCGTCGAAAGGCGCGCCGCTAGCGAGGCCGCGCGCAACGGCTTGACCAGATAGCCGGTGAAGGCGGAGGAGGGCTTTAGCTCATGCCGCGTGGCCGGCGTGAACATCACGATGCGGTGGCTCGCATGCGCACGCGCGGCTTCGCCGAGCCGCTCGACATCGGCGGCGCCGAGTGCGCGATCGATCAGCACCGCGTGCCAGGCGCGCTCCGGCAGCAGCGCCTGCGCTACCAGAGTATCCGTTACCAGACAGGTCTGGCCGCCCCAGCGCTGCAGCCGGCGCGCCACCAGCGAGGCCTCGATGCTCTGCGGTGCGACCAGCATGACCGATCGACCGGTCAAGTCCGGTGCGGCAACCGCCTGCTGTTCGCCATCGGGATCGGACGCCGGCAACGGAATCGACACTTCAAAGGTCGAGCCGTCGCCCGGCTTGCTCTCCAGCGCGATGCGGCCGCCCATCCGCTTGACGAGGCGTTCCGAGATGCTCAAGCCGAGCCCGGTGCCGCCATAATTCCTGCCGATGCGCGCGTCGGCCTGCTCGAATTCGCGGAAGATGCGCGCCTGGGCTTCCGGCGCGATGCCGATCCCGGTGTCGCGCACCAAAAAGCTGATTTCGTTGGGCCAGATCCCGGGCTCGACGATCAGCGCCACGCCGCCGGTCGAGGTGAACTTGATGGCATTGCCGGCAAGATTGAGCAGCACCTGGCGCAGCCGCGCCGCGTCGCCGATCACTTGCGCCGGCAGGCGCTCATCGACATAGGCCGCGATCTCGAGCTGGCGCGCCTGCGCCCGCGGCGCCAGCAATTCGGTGATGTCCTCGATCAATGCCGACAGCGCGAACGGGCGTTGCTCGAGGTCGATCTTGCCGGCCTCGATCTTGGAATAATCCAGCAGTTCCTCGATCAGGCACAGCAAGGCATCGCCCGAGGCTTTCACCGCCTTCACGTAGGTTATCTGCTCCGGCGTCAGCGCGGTATCCAGCAGCAAGGAGCTCATGCCGATAATGCCGTTGAGCGGTGTGCGAATTTCGTGGCTGGCCATCGCGAGGAAGCGCGACTTGGCGCGATTGGCGGCATCGGCCTGGTCGCGCGCCTCGGCGAGCGCGCGTTCGGTCTCGGTGCGGTCGGTGACGTCGCGGCCCACGCATTGCAGCTCTGCCGGCTGGCCCGCATCGGTGCGAACAAGTCCCTCGCGCCAGGCGATCCATCGCGGCCCGAGCGCGGTCTTGACCTGCTGGTCGTGGATACGCGTGCCGCTGGTCTCAAGCGCGGCATCGCCCTGCTCCAGCACGGTGAACGTAAAATCGCTGCCGATAAGCGCATTGCGCGGCTGCTCGGCAAGCTCACAATAGGCGTCGTTGACGAAGGTGATCGAGCCTTGCGCGTCGCGCAGCACGATCAGGTCGCCCTGCGATTCGAACAGGCTGCGGGCGCGCTCCTCGGCTTCCTTCAGTTCCCAGTTGCGGTCGGCCAGCGCTTCGTTATGGAGCGCGATCTTACGCATTTTCTTGCGCATCCAGCGCAGCCTGATGCTCAGCGTAGCGAGGGCCACGCAGGCGACGGCGAACAGGAAGCTCGCGCCGATGGCAAAGGCGTGGGCGTCGTAGCCCGAATTTTCGGACCGGCTGCCGGCAATAAAGCCGTAGGCGCCGCCGAAAGCCGCGGAGAAGATCGTAAGCGAACGGATCGCGCCGATGAGCCATGGATGGCGCCGCGCGAAGCGGCGTATGCGCAGTTTGATCCGGAAAATCCGTCCCATGCCGATGACCCCGTCTTGCGCGCCCTGCCCGGCCCCGACGATGGCGCGGCGACCTTGCAAAGTGCTTGAGGCCGCGCGGCGTCGCGCCCTCAGATAAAAACATGGTGAATGAAACGTTAAGCGGAACTCGAAAGCGAGGCGGCCCCGCGAGCCAATTCCGATTCGAATTTCAAACAGCCAAACCGTCATTGCGAGCCAACGGGTCGCGCGAATGCGCGCCCGATGACAGGCTCCGCGAAGCAATCCATTCTTTCTTTATGCCGGGGTATGGATTGCTTCGCTTCGCTCGCAATGACGGCATAGACACAACCCCGCATTCTCGCGGCGTGACGCGCCCGCAGGAGAATTTGGCTTTTAGCCGCATGGCTCGAGGCATGCTTCTCACGCCGCGCGCCTGACATCTTCCGCGAGCGCGCGATAGGACAAGGCTTCGGCCAGATGCATCCGGCCGACCTCCTCGGTGCCGTCGAGGTCGGCGAGCGTGCGGGCGACCCGCAGCACCCGGTGATAGCCGCGCGCCGATAGCCGCATGGTCTCGGCGGCGTCGCGCAACAGTTTTGCCCCTTGGGCGTCGGGTTGCGCGATCTGTTCCAGCAGTGCCGCCGGCGCTTCCGCATTGGTGCGGATCTGCGGCAGGCCCGCGGCGGTGTAACGCGTGAGCTGGATGTCGCGGGCTCTAGCGACACGCGCCGCGACCTCCGCGGAGCCTTCCGCCGGCGGCGGCAGGATTAGGTCGGAAGCGGTGACGGCCGGCACTTCGATACGCAGGTCAATGCGATCCATCAGCGGCCCCGAGATGCGTGTCTGATAATCCGAGGTGCAGCGGTCGACCGCGGCGCGCTTGCAGGAATAGCCG
>Ga0210406_10000421_pt1 | contig 58410 bp, 41 predicted proteins | sample IncBWC30MmetaG_FD_155454 | JGI IMG/M metagenome (GOLD analysis project Ga0210406, IMG submission 155454) | Forest soil microbial communities from Barre Woods Harvard Forest LTER site, Petersham, Massachusetts, United States - Inc-BW-C-30-M | ecosystem: Environmental > Terrestrial > Soil >...
CTGAAGCTTATTTTTGCCGATTCGCCGCGACAGACTCACTTCGTTGTGATGGGCGCTCTCCATCTTGGGAGTGAAGTTGAGCAGGCTGACTCGCGGATTCGATTCGCTGAGATCGGCCGGGGCTGACTCAAAGCCTTTCTCGGTGCGCAGGTCCGGGCGGGAGGTTGAATAATCGTAGGCGAGAACGGTGTTGTTGGAAAGATGAAGATTGGCCGAAGCGTAGGGACGAAAGGCGGTTGCATGGCCCAGAAACTGGATCGTCTGAAGCTCGCTGCCGAATTCTAACTCCAGAACTTCGGCGATGGTGAAGTTGTCGCCAGCGGAAAGAGCCAGCGCTTGCAGCGCCGCATTGTGCAGGGCGGGATCGGAAGGAGAAAAACGGCGCACGGTGAGCCCCAGCGTGGGCGTGGAACCATCGTCCTGGTGACTCGAATAGGTGGTGCGCAGCACCCCTGCCGGAACCGAGCTGCCATAGCCGACGTCTCCGCTGAAGGAAAGGTGTCCGTCGGAAAAGATCGAGCGCTCTAGAGTAAACCCGGTGCTCACATCCGATCCGGAACCGTAACCGCCGGCAGCGGAGCCGGCGAGGAAGGAGAGAGTTCCTCTTAACTCGTGGCTTGGCTTCTCCGCCGTTTCCGTAGTGCCCTCGGAAATGGGATCGTCAAAGACTCGCAAAATGGGTCGGTTCGCGACCGAACGCAGCGTCCACTTCCAGTCATCTTCATCGGGAACAGGACGGATGGAACCGAGCTGCATGACGCCCAACAGCGTACTCAAGGTGACGTTCACGCTGAGGCTGGCGCCGGGCCGAAGTCCGACTTTTTCGCGCAAGGCTGGCAGGAAGGAAGGCGCCGTGACTTTGAGGGAATAGAAGCCTGGCAACAAGCCGGTGGCCGTGTAGTATCCCGCTCCGTCGGTGAACACGGTGAGAGTGCGATTGGCCGCGCCGAGAATCTGCACCACCGCGCCCATTTGAGGAGTGCCCGAGCTATTGCGGACGTACCCCGAGATGGCTCCGGGCTGCTCGGCAGCCCAAACCGGAAGAGACAATCCCAACAGGATCGCCCAGGTTCCCAGTCTCCGGGGATTCAGGTTACGCCGTTTCAGGTTATGCAGTCTCACAACGCCCCACTCCTCGGGGGGGGGAACCGCAGGGAGTTAGTCGTTACTTCTCAACCCTTATTCTTAGTTTTGGTCGTTCTTTTCTCTTCACTCTTTACTCTTTACTGTACGGCAAACAAAGCCGACGGATTAATAGTCTGCTTCGAGATATTATCGCTCACCCTGATTTCGATCTTGTAAGTGCCAGGCTGCAGGTTGTCAGCCTTGATCGATTTCTGCAGCGTTACTTGTTCGCCAATGTTGCCCATGGTATCGGTAGTTTCGGTCTTCTGGACCACCTGTTTATTGGTTGCCAGGTTGGTAATGTCGTATTCAAAAGTGGCGGAAGGCTTGTGGGTCTTCTCGTCCACCCCGAGATTATAGACCTGCATCCAGAAATTCAGCTTCTGATCCTTGTCTCTTTTGAACAGAGCCGGCTTGCCGTCAGCCGCAGCCACGCGAGGCCGCACCTTGGTTGTGCCAATCACGAAGTTGCCAGTGCCGATATCCTTGGTAGGAACCGGCTCCATCTGGTCGGCGACCACCAGACTGGAAGTGGAGAGCTTGTCATCGGAAAATTCGGGAACCTTGATACTGCGGCTCCAAATCCCCTTGCGGTCTCCATTCACGTCTTTAACCGCGACATAGAGTTTGTACAGGCCCGGACGCAGCGGCAATGCTTTTGTGTAAAGTTCGGAGTTCTCCGCCGTACGCGGCAAAAGCTCAGCCGGCACGTCCACCTGCACGGTGTCTTCAAAAGTCTGGACAACTTTGCCGGTCAGCGTGGTCAAGCGACCGAAGATGTTCACCGTCCCGCGCTGAATGCCGTCTTTATTGACAAACGTGATATCGCGATTCTTCATCTGGATAGCGATCGGCACCAGCACGGTGTCGCTGGTGACCTTCACGAAGTCGGCGCGCACATCGAACGGCATGGGATTGAGGATCATCTTGGAGTTCACTTCTTCTTCGAGATCCGCGAACTTCACCTTCGGAGCCGCCTGCAGTTTGGCGTACTGCTCCAGACGATCAAACTCTTTGGTCTGCTGACTGGCGCTGTCGGGTCCCATGCCCAGCCGTTCCATTCCGCCGCCGGAGAAGCGCTTCGCTTTCGACGACATTCCCATCTGCTCGTAGAGAGTCAGGCCCGCGTTCGGAGTCATGAGCAGCGCGTCTTTTTCCGAGCGATCCAGAGTCATGTGGTATTCGCCGCACATGCAGGTGTCCACGAACTCCATGATGACTTCCTGACCGATGCCTTCGATGTAGCGATAGCGCCAGTCTTCAAAAGGAAAGGTCGAAGTCTCGCCACCGCCCTCTTCCATCGGACGCTCGTAGGTTCCACCCGAGGGATGGCCCTCGATCTCATCGGGTTTGCCAAAAACGATGTAGATGCGTCCGCGATCGGTCTTCCAGCCCGGAACGCCAGCCGCGAAATGTTCATTGGCGTAGGCTATGCGCTGGTAATGCTCTTCCTTATATTCGTTCTCTTCGGTGTCGGGAGTGGGATCGCGGCGCTGCCAGAAGGCCTCAATAAAATTATCGCGTTCTTCGTCGTTCGAAAGCTGCTTGAACGCCGCGCGCTCTTCGTCGGTGATGATCCAGACTACGTCCTCTTCCAGCCACTTTTTATAAGGACGGCTCAATTCCTGCTTGAGGGCCCGCTCGTTCTTCCTTTTTTGTTTTTCGTTGGTAGGACGCTTGAGGGGATCTCCGGCGTCGGGCTTCGCCGGCGCGGCGGCAGGCTGCTCCTGTGCTGGGACAGGCTGTGCTTGCGCGGTGCTGGCAGTGTCGTTCGCCGGCTTGTCGGCGGGCTTCGGAAGAGCCTGGTCCTGAGCCACCGCGCCAACCACCATCACACTCGCAGATACAAACAGAACTCGGAGGACAGTTTGATATGAACCGACCCGGAACATGAGAGGGACTCCTGCCAAGACAACTAGTCTGCCCATTTTAGGCTTGTTCGTCGTGTGAAAGCAAGGTGAAGTCGTGCCCGAGAATCCATTAAAACACACCGCAACCGAGTTTTTAGAAGCTGGGGGTGTCGTCTGGAGTTGCCCGAGGTGGTGCAAATCTCTGGCCGCCACCAGGGAGCGAGGGCTATAATCGATGCTCCGGGGGCGGTAGCTACTTCCCACGCGCAACGGGTCTCGGGCACTTCTTCTTCTATTTCTATTCCTGATCGGGAACTTTCTCGGTGCCAGGACCGTAACAGACGGTGTGTGCCCGTCACCCTACCCCGAGCAGCGCGGGCCAACTTGCTTAGAAAATTGGCGGCAAGAGTTGGCCTGCTGTGGGAGATGAATCGGTTTGGAGGGTGGCAGGAGCCATGAAAGCTTGGAAAAAAATTGCAATTGGCGCCGGCGTTGCGCTTTTACTCGCAATCATCGTCGGTTTTACCGTTCATCAGAGCAGCAAGAACGTAACCACGGTACAAACCGGAAAACTGCAGCGGCAAGATTTGGCAACCATCGTAAGCGCTTCGGGTGAGATCAAACCGAAGACTTACGTCAACGTCGGCGCAAACGCCATGGGCAAGATCACCCACCTGTATGTAAGGGAGGGCGATCACGTTAAGAAGGGTGAATTGTTGGCGCAGTTGGAGAACGTTCAGTCATCGGCGGATGTGAATGCCAACGAAGCCTCGCTGCAGGCGGCGCAGACCGATGCACTGGCGGCGGATGCCGCACTGAACACCTCGCAAGCCGATATGCAGCGCGCCCAGGCAGACTATGACCGCAACAAGCTGGACTGGGAGCGCACCCAGAATCTGTACAAGGACGGACTGATTTCGAAGTCCGATTTCGACAGCCGGAAGAATGCCTGGGCGACCGCCGACTTTGGGTTGGCCCAGGCGCAGGCTCGCGTGGCCCAGGCCAAGGCGCAAACCGATTCTGCCAACAAGCATGTAACTCAGAACCGCGCGAACTTGACTCGGGTCACCGATGTGCTACAGAAAACCAGCTACAACGCGCCCTTCGATGGCGTGGTCACAAACCTGCCGGTGCGCGAGGGCGAGACCGTCGTGATGGGCATCCAGAATGCGCCAGGCAGCACGCTGATGACGATTGCCGATATGTCCATCATCACCGCCGAAGTGATGGTGGATGAAACCGATATTGTGAACGTGCGTCTGGGTCAGCCCGCCGAGGTAACGATTGACGCCATTCCGAACAAGATCTTTCACGGCACGGTTTCTGAGATTGGAGATAACGCGATCGTCCGCTCCAGCGGGGTTTCCACCTCGCAGCAGGCGACCGCCAGCGAAGAGGCCAAAGACTTCAAAGTAGTGGTGAACGTGAAGGATGCGCCGCGCGACCTGCGCCCCGGGCTCTCCACCACAGCCAAGATTACGACGGCAACCCGCACGAGTGCGCTGACGCTTCCGATCCAGGCGTTGACTTTGCGGAGCAAGGCGCAGATCGAGCAGCAGAATAATCCGCCCGGCTCGGTCCATGCGGCGGCACCGGTGGCGCAGGAGGTTGCATCCAAGGGAAAGAAAGAGGATGACGTGCAAGGGGTTTTTGTCATCCGGAACAAGAAGGCGGTATTCGTTCCGGTGGCCACCGGAATTACCGGCACCACCGATATCGAAGTGCTCCAGGGGCTGAAGGACGGCGACGAGGTGATTACCGGGAGTTACAAGGTTTTGCGGACCTTGCGTCCCGGCAGCAGCGTCAAAATCGATAATTCGGTTCCTAAGAAAGACGACGAAGAGTCATAACCTTAGCCGGCCTGGTACGTCCAAAGCAAAAGCCAGCAGAGGTCTCGAACCGCCGATTTGGAACGCCGATTTGGAACATGGAGAGTGAAAACCACCCAGCTAGGACCAGGGAGTCTCGAAAAACGGAGCCTGTGAACAGAACGTAATCCAACGATCGGGAGAGGTCAGTGGCACCGGACCAGGAGAAAAACATGGCAACCGCCGAAGTCATTATCATGCCCAACAGTACGTCTAACACCGCAAACCTGGCGCCGCCGGAATCGTGCATGATCGCGGCCGAGGATCTCTGGAAGACTTACGATATGGGATCGGAGCAGCAGGTGCACGCTCTGCGCGGAGTGAATCTGCGCATTCAACGCAACGAATACGTCGCCATCATGGGACCGTCGGGTTCGGGCAAGTCGACATTGATGAATCTGATTGGCTGCCTGGATACGCCGTCGCAGGGAAAATATTGGCTGAATAGTCAACTGGTCAGCGAACTGGACGACGACGAACTGGCGCGCATCCGCAACAAGGAAATCGGATTCGTATTCCAGACCTTCAACCTGCTGGCCCGAGCCACGGCGCTGCATAATGTGGAACTGCCGTTAATCTATGCCGGCATTCCTACCGACGAACGGATGGAGCGTGCCAAGAATTCGCTCGCAGCGGTAGGCATGGAAGCCCGCATGAGCCACAAGCCGAACGAGCTTTCCGGCGGTCAAAGGCAGCGCGTCGCCATTGCGCGCGCGCTGGTGAACAAACCCTCGATTATTCTGGCGGACGAACCCACGGGCAATCTCGACTCACAAACTGGCGTCGAAATCATGGCGCTGTTTGATCGCTTGCACGCAGAGGGCAATACCATCATTCTGGTTACCCATGAGGGCGATATCGCGGAGTACGCCCACCGGGTTATTCACATTAAAGACGGTGTCATCGCCAGTGACGAGAGCAAGGGACGCGGGCAGCGAAGCTGAGCGTTACGCTTTCGAGGTCAAGGATCACGGTATAGCGTCACAGTATAGCGATCACGCTCAGCCTTGCGGCTGGGCGTTTTGCTTGGTAGCGCCGCTATCTCGGCGGCTGTCTCGGTGTGCGTCCTCGCCCCCACCACTCGCGAGCTACCTGCATTTCACTTCAGTAGCCCCGGAGGTAGCGGCGACCACAACCCTTCTCGGCCCTTTCTCTTCATTCTTCACTCTTTGCGCCCTAGGCCCGAGGGGCTGCGATTCGACGCTGGAACGAAAAAGACGTCGCGAAGCGACGTCTCCAGGAGAAATGGTTGCGAAACCGTTTACGGAGTTGTGATGACCGTCTTCACTGCAGCCGCATCGGATGGAAAGCCGTGTGCGGTAATGAAGAAATTGTGGTCATACATATTGCGATACATTCGTCCCGCGATTTCTGCGGCCTTGGGACCAAAGGTGGGACGTCCGCCCTGCAGGAAGACTACGACCACCACGCGCCCAACGCTGGTATTGGCATAAGAAGCGAACCATCCGAAGCGCGTTCCAGCGTGCGAACAGGTTCCCGTCTTCCCGAGGATTTCTTCTTCGTTGAAATTGAGGCGCAGGCTGCGGGCAGTGCCGTACTGGACCGCTCCTGCCATACCGTCGGAGAGGTCGGGAATGATGGGAGCGATGTCGAGCTGGCGCTTGATGCGCGGCTGAAAGTTCGCCACTTCGTCAGCAGTTGTGGGGTGCTGCAAATAATAGAGTGTGCCGCCGTTGGCAATCGCCGAAACCATCGCACCCAGCTGCAGTGGCGTCATGGAGACGCCTTCCCCGAACGAGCACATCTTGCCTACACCGCCCAGCTTTTCGGGAATCGCTTCATCGGGATAGCTGCCCGGTTGTTCGTCGGGGATGTTGTAACCCGCGAGTTCGCCAAGTCCATATTGGTGGGCATAGTAGGCCACTTTTTCAAAACCAAGCTTGCGTCCGAGCGCCTCGAAATAAGCGTTGTTGGAATGGGCGATCGCCATGGTCAAATTCATACGGCTGCGGCCGCCCAGAGCTACTTCGGTTTCCTTCGAAACCAGGCCTTCGCTCAGTGCCGCCAGAGCGACGGAAAGTTTTATGGTGGAGCAGGGCTGGGCGCCACTCGAAAGAGCCAACTTCTGGTTCACCATGGCCAAGACGCGTCCGCTGGTCGGCTCAATGGCGACGACGGTGCCGTTCATGTTGCCCAGCGCGTCCATGGCAGCCTGACGTACCACGGGATCTTCGCCCGCCGTAAGGTCACCGGCAGCAATGCCTTCGGCGAACGAACTCATAGAAAAGCGCTCGTAAGAGCGACGGCGGCGCGTGCTCACCGAAACATGAGTGAGGTTCGCGCTGCGGCTGCGCGCCAAATGGCGCATACGGCGCCGGGTGCGCTGGGTCTCGCTGATCTTCCGGGGCGGCGTTTTTGACTTGGTCTGAGAGTGCGCGCTGGTGTTGATGTGCGCCGCCCAGCTCATCCCCGCCAGGGGCAGACAGGCACTGAGGGTCAGTAATAGACGAAGAAGGCTCTTTCCTGTAAACATCTGATTGATTTCGCTCCCCGATTGCTGCACAACTTCAGCGCACGAACCGTGCCAATCGGCAGTAACCTGCCGACAGACTCGCCTTCGCTGATATTACGAGACTTAGCCATGGCTGGCAATGAAAAAGTTTGCCTCACAAAAAACATGAGTATTTGTTTAACCCGTTACGGCACAATGACATAGGCATCGATTACCCCTGTTCCCACCCCTTCAGTAATGCATTACTAGTTACTGCAAAGATACTTACCCAATGTGAATTACTTTTCTCACTGCGCCATGACTGCTTCCGCCGGCGAAAATGATCCGAAAACGCCAATACAGCCAGAAAAGCACCGTAACCGGCGAGCAGGCCCGCCGCGCTACGCGCTCTAGATATCTAGATGCCGGGGTCAAGGAGAGGTTTCACTCCGCTGATTTTCGCCGTCCAGGGCGAACCTCGATCCATGAGGAACTCAAGCCAGGAACCGTTTCTTTGTATACGCTGCAAGCATAAATAAGAATGCGCCGAAGAGCGGGATAAAAAAACGAAGAAGTTCCGGCAACGATTTCCAGTTTACTGCGCAGCAGAATTCTGCAGAATGTCACGCGAAACCAGGAAGGTAAACCTTTGGACATATCAGCAGGTTTATCCTCGGGAGCGTAAAACCCCGCAGTTCAGGGCGGGGATATAAGCGACTTGGCAGCCACGTCACAGAGGAGTCTTTTGACCAAATCGCGCTCGCGGCAGGGCTTGGCGGAGATCCTGCTATCAAGGCCGATCCAGCGAATGGCCACCAGCATGGCTTCGACGTGTCCGTGCGGCAGGGTCTTTTGCGTAGAGAGAAGATCTTGGGGAGCGACTAAGGGTTCATCGCGCAGCAAGCGGCGGAAGGTCTCGATTTTTTCCTGTGATTCACCTAGAAGATCTGGCGTACGGCTGACCTTCGGGGCCGAACGTAAAGCATAACCGCAGCCCGGTCACTGAATCAAGATGTGTCGGACAGCGAGATTTTTGGCTTCATTGGGCCTAAGGGGCCCAAGAAAACCGGAACTCTCAAAATGATTTGGTGGCCTCGTCGCGCCCGCCGCCGGGCACGTCGTTGTCCGAGCGAAAAGAAAAAGGGACACGGATGAACTCGCGCCCCTGATGTTCTTCTTTGCCGCAAGAATCCTGCAGTGTGGTTGTTACAAACTGCCTGCGTAGGCTTCCATACTGGACAGCAGATTTTCCGCCTGCTGAATCAAGCCGCTCGCGGTACCGTCCGGAATCGGTGTGCCGTCCAGTTCGGCAGCCTCGAGTAACGGTAGGATTTGCTCCACCAGCGCATCGCGCTCGGCCGTGTAAGAAGTCAGCTGACTCTCGATGCTGGTGTAGGTTGAGTCGTCCACGGCGTTGCCACTTTCCATTGCGACTGTGGACGCGTGGAGACTAGCGAGACCAAACGGCCCAACCGGGGCCGTGATCTGTTTCAGTGCCTGGGCTAACACGACGAAGTTCGCGCTCTGCTTGACTGCGGACGGCTGCGCCCAACCGCTGAATTTCTCGACCAGCGCGCGCCCCTCGTGCGAGTAATCGTCCTTTAGACCCAGGAATGTGAGCATCGTGGGCCGGACGTCCGTGTGATCCGACCAGGTCGCGTTATCTATGCCTGCCTGATCGACTCCAGGGCCGACCATAGCCAGCCAGGTGTTTGTGATTTCCGGCTGCACGTCACCGTGATTCCACGCAAAGCCTGGCTGTTGCGTCACACACGAGGTTGCTGGGGTTGTGCTAGTGCCGCAGGTGGTGGAGCCCGTAACGAAATAGTCGGGGTTGGCGAAAATGGTAAAGCTCGGCGTCCTGAGCGGGTCGAAGGTCTGCATGTGTAGCAGGTTGAACTCGACAGGATTGGCCATAGCTTGCGCGATGGTGTCGGTGGCCATGGAGATCGGGTTGGTCACCGTTAAGACGCCAGACGCCTGCTCAAAGGCCCGCAGCGCGGAATCATTTGGACCGGGGTTGTTGGTCAGGTAGATGTCGGGCGCAGCATCACTGTTCACCGAGGCGGGGGTGGTGATTTTCCCTTCGGCCTGGAGCAAGCCCCTGAAGTTTAGGGCCAGCTCGCCGACCTCATTGCCAACTGTGCTGCCGTAGGTGCACGGCGTGGTCACTCCGTCGCAGCCAGGGTTGGTGGGTTCGGCCGCGACCACATGGTCCCCCTCCTCGGCCATAATCATGAAAAGCGTGTTCGCCGGGGTGATCCCGTCTTTGGCAAGACGCGTGAAGAACTTATTGAACGAGTCGTCGTACTGCTGCAGTTGGAAGACATAGTTCGCTTCACCTGGCCCGTAGTCGTTGGCGTCCCCGCGCCCATAGCCATAGGGGTTAGTCTGGATTGGCCGGTGTGGGGTGTTGATGTACGCATAGACGACAGGGACGCCAGCCTCCAGCATATCGGCAACGTAGCCTAGCGAGTATTGGGGCGCTATGCTGAAACCCGGGAAGCCCGGCGTTATGCTGCCACGGAAATCATCGACGATGGTGTTACCGTTGATGTCCTTCAAGTTTTCATTTGCGCCCAGCAATCCGAGACTGCGGAATGCTTGGGTCACATACTTGTGGCCGAAAAGGGCGTTATACCCCTCGTAGGCGTTGGAAGTTCCTGTAGTCGTATCGGTGGTTGCTGCCGAGCCGTCGGCATTCGGTTCCCATGGCAACCTGTCAGCGAAGCCGCCATTAGCGGTTGAGCAAAGCGTGCTCGTCTTGGCACAATGGATCGCCACACCCTCATAGTTTGCGAAGGAGTTGGGATCCGCCCTCTGCGACGAGTTCGGTCCGAATATAGTATCGAGGTCAGTGGTGATGTTCTCGATCTCCATGTCCGCGGCCGCCGCAGCACCGACATCGCAGCCCGCGCGGGTGAAGGCCACCCATGGCGCAGGGGCGTTTACGCCGTTCGGATGATCCCCATCCACAGGGCCGCTGATCAGGTTATAGCTGTTGTCGTTGCTCAGGTCAGTCCAGTAGGTAAACCCGGACTGCGATTGGGTGGTGCCATTTGCTCCGCTATATTCCAGGTAACTGTTGGCTGCCGTCGCCACACCGTGGCGGTCAGGATAGACACCGGTGAGGATTGTGATGATGTCGTCCGAGGTGTGCGCGATCAGCGGCGTGTGATGATTGGAGAGAAGCACGCCATTGTTCTTGATGAAGTTGAGCAGGTGCGGCATCTGTTCAAGATCAGAGGGTACGAGCGTCGAGCCATCGCGTGCGGGGTCGCGCCTGAAATGGGTATTGTCAAAGATAATTGTGACGACATGGCTGACCTTGCCGCGCGGCGAGTTGAGCTGGCAACCTCCGGCAACACTTGCAGGTGCAGCCGCGAGCTTGGCAGCTGCGCTTGCAGCGGATGTAGCCACACCGCCTGCCGGAACCGCCCATGCGTGCGCCACCGGGGACAAGGCAAGGACTACCGCGGTTCCCGCAGCAAGAGCCTGGCGGTAGCAACCGGACCAAGCACTTGCGCGGGAATCTTCTCTGTTTTCGGGTGCGAAATTGGGACGAAATCTCATTGTCAGTCTCCTGGTGTGTAATCAACGAAGCTGGACGCGCGAGGAATCGTACGCCTGTGTGGCTAGACGGAGCATTAATGGAAAATGAAATTCCTGTAAAAAATGGCTGCAGTACTCGATTAAGAAACTGTGATACTTCGGAATTAGTTCAAGGGCCGGAGTCGAGGGATTGGCAATTTGAGACTGAACAACTTTCCAGAACCGGGACCTCTGTGTCGGACCGGAACCCACGTGAGCTTCAAGCCACAGCCGCTACCGCGAATCGCACAAGGTCGATCCTGCAAAGCTCGTCGAGGTTCGTCCAACGCCCACACGACAGCCGCCGATGATGGGTATCAAATCACAGCGCTCCGCTGGTTCGAGAGCCGCGTGTCACTGATCATCGTGCCAATTGAAAGCCATGGATACTGGAAAACGCTCTTGTGATCACAAACAAAGCTAGTTCGTATAGTCGGCAAGTCGCAACAGCGCAGAAGCACTACAGCGCTTTTTTGAGGAAAGATCTGACCTTTATCTTTTCTTCCTCCGGCTTTGCATCCACGAAGTAACCATTTTTTCGCGGACCGAGCGGCAGAAAAACTAAACCTCCGCTCGGATCCTTGCGAAATTGACTTTCAACCGGGTAGTCGATTGCTCCGGAAAACAGAGACGTCGTGGCTGCTGCGCACAATCGGTCCAGACTTTTCCGCCGCGAATGCGCTCTACATCACTTCGTTGCGCTTGCGCAAAAATGCGGGTACGTCGAGATCGTCCTGCTCGAAGTTGTTCACCATGGCCCCGCGCAGGTTGTCGCGCATGCCGTCGAGCGAAATCACCTCGCCCGCCAGTTGATCGGAAGCGGGAAACGGCGCGGGCGCCGCGTTGTGCGCGTAGGCGTGGTCGCCGCTCACTCCGCTGTCGGACCCGTCCCTCTCCATGATGTGCTTGGGCGTGGGGTCCAGCCGGGGATCGTGCGCTTCCCGTTCTTCGGGAAATTCCATCGCCTCTTCATGCGCGGCCGCGAAGGAGGTGCGAGTTTCCTGCGGACGCGGCCTGGCGGATGGAGCCTCGCGGAAGCCGGTGGCGATGACGGTGATCTTCACCGAGTCTTTCATCTTCTCATCCAACACGGCGCCGAAGATGATGTTGGCATCTTCATGCGCGGCGCCCTGGATGATCGAGCAGGCTTGTTGCACTTCAGCCAGTTTGAGCGACGCAGAGCCGGTGATGTTGATCAGGATGCCGCGCGCGCCATCGATCGCCCCAGCCTCCAGCAGGGGGGAGGCAATGGCCTTTTGCGCGGCTTCGATGGTGCGTTTGGAGCCGCTCGCCGAGGCCGTGCCCATGACCGCGTAACCCATGCGGGCCATGATGGTTTTCACGTCGGCGAAATCGCGGTTGATGATGCCGGGGATGGTGATGATGTCGGAGATTCCCTGCACGCCCTGACGAAGAATGTCGTCGGCGATGCGGAAGGATTCGAAGAAGCCGGCGTCCTCGGCCACTGCCAGTAGTTTTTCGTTGGGGATGACGATGGTGGTGTCGACCGATTCCATCAGTTCGGCGATGCCGCGCTCGGCCTGCTGCATGCGGCGCTTCCCCTCAAAAGAAAATGGTTTGGTGACCACCGCAACCGTGAGCGCGCCCATTTCGCACGCCAGCGAGGCGATGATGGGAGCGGCTCCGGTGCCGGTGCCGCCCCCGAGGCCGGTGGTGACAAAGACCATGTCGGCGCCTTCCAGGGCTTCGATAATTTTGTCGGAATCCTCGAGCGCGGCTTTGCGGCCGACCTCGGGATTGGCGCCCGCGCCCAGGCCATTGGTCAGCTTTACACCGAGTTGCAGTTTGACCGGAGCGTGCGACATGCGCAGCGCCTGCAGGTCGGTGTTGGCAACGATGAACTCGATGCCCTCCACCCCGGCGTCCATCATCCGGTTGACTGCGTTGCCGCCGCCGCCCCCTACGCCGATAACTTTAATCTTGGCGTCGTTGCGGGCTTCTTCGTTGAAGCTGATGCGAATGCCTGAATCGTTTTTCATTTTCTCCACTCCCTGATTTGAATTCTCGAATCCAGTGACTCGTGTTTCGCAGCCAGTGGTTCGTAAAACCGTCCTGCGCCTTGGCGAATGACTGGCCACTCCTCGCGAACCACCGGCTTACGCTCCCTTGCCGACCCACAGCGCTTTCAATCTCGATCCCCACCGATCTTCCTGCAGGCCGCGCGCGATGCGGGCGCGCTGACCGTAGTTCACCATGCCCAAGACGGTTGCGAACTCGGGCTCGGACAAAGTCGATGGCATCTTGGCCAGCGGTGCCGGCCAGGAAAGGCGCACCGACCGCCGCAGCACCGACTCCGCTACGTCGAAGATTCCAGGCAGCCGCGACGCTCCTCCGGTGAGCACAATGCCGGCCAGGCACACGTCAAACATGCCGCTCTGGCGCAGGGCCTCGCGCATCATTTCGCAGAGCTCGCGCGCTCTCGGCTCCAGGATTTCGGCAACCAGTCGCTGCGGCAAAAGCCGCGATGGGCGGTCGCCGACGGACGGAACCTCGACTTCATTGCCTTCGGGAATTAGAGTCACGATGGCGTTGCCGTAAATCTTTTTGATTTTTTCCGCCTCGGCCAGCGGCGTACACAGGCCCACCGACAAGTCACTGGTGAAATGATCACCGCCCACCGGAATCACGGCGGTGTGAATGACCGCTCCCTGTTGGAACACGACGAGTTCGGTCGAGCCTGCGCCGATATCGGCCAGGCATACTCCCATTTCACGTTCATCGTTGCGCAGCACGGAATCGGCCGCGGCCAAAGGCTCGAACACGGTGTCGTCGACATGCACTCCGGCGCGGTTGACCGCCGTGATCACGTTCTGGGTGGCGCTGGTCGCCGCCGTTACCATGTGCACGCGAACCTCCAGGCGGGCCGCCATCATGCCGAGAGGATCGTGCACTCCGGCCTGATCGTCGAGAATAAATTCCTGGGGCAACAGATGCAGGATCTCGCGATCGTTGGGCAGCGGAATGGCCCGGGCCCGGTCGACCGCCTGCTTGATTTCATCTCTTCCAATTTCCCGCGGACGCGTGCCCAGGCTGATGCCGCCGTGACTATTGATGCCGCGCACGTGGACTCCGCCGATACCGACGATGGCTTGTTCCACGGCAGCGCCCGCGATGTCTTCCGCGGCTTCGACGGCTTTCTGAATTGCCGCGATCGCTTTGTCGAGTTCGACGATCACGCCTTTGCGCGAGCCGCGCGATTCCGCCACTCCGTGCCCGCGATAGCGCAGACCGCTTTCGCTGAACTCCGCCATCAACGCGCAAGTCTTCGCGCTGCCTACGTCAATCGCGGTGAGAAAACTTCCCTGCTGGTTCCCCATTGCTTATGAATTCCTCATTCTCGATCAAGACTTCAATCAATCGGAACTTGTGTTGGCTCGCGGTTTAGAAATCGCCGGACTCGGTTTCGGAATCGCGGGTTTCGCAGTCGATGCATGCGCAGCCGCCGACGAAGCAGATGGCGCAAGCTTTTGTGTTTCCGGTTTGTGCCAGACTCCATGCGTCGTCGTGGCAACAACCTTCGTCCCCGACGCGGAGCCCTTGGCTAAAATTTTCTTCGAGCTCATAGCCTTGCTCTTCCTGACTCTGGTTTTCAGCGCTGCCTTCTTGGCAGGCGCCGACTCCGGTTTTTTCTCGGTCAACTCAAACGCCGGCTTGGGAAGCGTTCGCATCGTTCTCGTAGGGCTCAGGCGCGTAATCAGCGCGGCGGGCTTCACGCCCGCGGCTGCTGCCGCCCTGGCTGCGGAGGCAGCCAACGCGGGCTGTTTGGGCCCTCCTTCCCGGTCAGGATTGACGATTACCTGATTGTCGTAACGCAGATTCACCGATTCCAGCTTCTGAAATTGCTGCCGCCACCCCTGCACGTGACTCACGTAAGTTTTGTAGCGCTTCAAATAATCGGATGAACCTAGTTCCACCAGCACATCGCCCGCGGGATCATTCACTCGCACTTTCAAGTTATCGAGATCGCTGAGATCGACCTCGCTCAAATCCTGTGAGTAGCGCGCGCCTCCGGAATCGAGGTCTTGCACCAGTTCGTTGTAAGCCTTCATGCGCGGGGCGCGCGTGGAGAGCGGCTCGCCCGGGTTCATTCCAAGAATCACGGGGAAGGAATATTTGTGTTTTTGCGACAGCTCCATCAGGGTTCCCCCCGCATCGATGAGCGAAATTCGCGGCCCCACGCGGGCAAATGCGATCGGAGTGCGCTCCTGGATTTCGACTTTGAGCCGGTTGGGGACGAAGCGCATGACGCTGGCCGATTCCACCCAGGGAATCTGTTCGAGTTGTGCTTTTTGCTGGGGCAGGGGGATGAAGAAAATATTGCGTCCGATATCGGCGCCCATGACTTCCATGATTTGCGCCTTGGTGACATTTTGCATGCCGCGGACTTCAATGTTGTCGCTGGATTCCACACGAAAGCGCCAGGAGCGCTGACCGTATTCGTATAAAGTGGCGGCGGCGATTGCGGCAATCGACAGCATCGCGGCCGCGAGGGCTGCCCGCAAGAGTCGACTTGCAGTCTTTTTGGGAAGCGCGCTGCGGCGGGCGGAGACGCGTTTTTGCCCGCGCAGGAAGGGAGATTCCTCGTCTACCTCCAGGTCGACCAGGCGCGCGTCCTCGAGTTCCTCGCGCGCAGGCTGAGCGCTGGGTGGGTACAACTCTTCCTGCGAGATGGTGCCGCTGGATTTCCGCGCCATCAGTCCAGGTTCGTTGTCGCCAAGGAATCGCTGAGCTTTTTCAATATAGCTTCATTTCTCGAATGGAGATAGATAAAAAAATGGAGGATTTGCACAGGCAGGAACCGGTTTGGGTACGAGCCCGGCCAACTCATGGGCATTTGTCATTTTCGATGCTGGGCGCGGAGGAATCTGCGGTTGCGGGAATTGAGGAACCGGCCCAGGTTCCTCGTCGCCTCCGCTGCTCGGAATGACAGGACAGCAGGATTCGGAATGACACGACCGGGAAAACGGGAAAAAGAAAAAAAGGACGCGGCTGGTTTTCCGCCAATCCTTTTTCAGCCGGCAGATCCGGGATGCCGCCGCTTGATCAGGTTTGTCTAAACAGGTTTGTCTAAATTAGATCGGGCCGGCACTTGCCGTAACCATGTGAATTACTGGCATCGGCGAAATGTTTAGGACGGGCCTCTGCGGAACGTTCACGCGCACCCGGGGACAAACCGACGTGCTGGTCAAGCGAACCAGCCGAGGAGTGAAGGCCGCTGCCGGGATTGGAAGGCGAGCCATTCGGGCTTCGATCCGCGCCCGATTCACCTCGAGCCTTGCCAGTTGAGCGTCTTCGCGCGCCCTTTCTCGGTCGAGGTCGGCTTCAGAGCGCGCGATTGTGGCCTGGACTCGCGCCATGGCGGAGGCCCACCGGCAAGAAGCAGTCTCCGGGCGCGTTGTCAGCAGCCGCGCCTCCCTGAAGAACGGAGCCGCATTTTCGCCCGCTAGGGCCAGTACTGCTTGTGAGCTATGGCCGACGCGCTCTCGAACCTGATGCGCCCACGCCAAGCCGCCATCGTAATAGTTTGCGTTCAACCCGGCCGCCAGCACCCCGGCCGCCAGCCATCCCCATGCCTGTTTCGTTTTCATCGCCTTAACCCCTTATGGCTGATAGACGATGGCCGTTTCAATCAGTTAGCAAAATACATCCAGGAGCAAATGAATGTTTCCCGGCGGAGTGTAAATTTCCCCTCCGTGGGGTCGGAGAGTTATGCCCTTTCCGATGGTTCTGGTCCTCGCTTTTGCGCTACCCCAAACTGTGTCGAGCGCGCCCACAAAAGACGCTCTCTCCGTTCTGAATTGAGGTCAGTCACCGTTATGCGGATGCCAGGTCGCATCCCTTCGAGGCGGTCAAAGAGCAGACGTCGAGCAACCAACTGAGCCGACATTGCGGATACGGCATCGCCGAGCGGCGGCCGCGGTCGCCAAATTGGGGCCCGAGTTCGATTCGCTTGCCGTAGCCTCGATCGGCACGACCTCTCCCAACTCAAATGACGACAGATGTCTTCAAGGTTGCGCAGTTGCCAACAACTCTCGCAAATACTGTTGCCAGAGCGCGGCCCAGGTGTGGGTGCCGTGCCCGTGAGTCTGCTCGGAAAGTGGAATCAGTACAAATCGGCCCTGCTTTACGTGTTTGATTTCGCGCTCCGCAATGCCCAGTTCCGGTGGGTTGATGAAATCATCCGCCGAATTGATGAACATCACCGGCACCTTGATGGTCCCTAACTGCGCCTCCGGATCGTAATTACGCGATGCACTGACGGCATAGAGCAGGTCATTGGCGTCCAGCGTGGCGGTGATGCGCTTGATCGAGTCGTCCAGGTATTTATCGGCCGTATCGCGAGTGGGAAGATTTTTCTGCATCAGCAGAGGCGCACTGCCGGCGATCATCAGGAAATCAGCTCCGATCTGCGATGCCGCACGCGGTTCAGTGGTGTAGTCGCCGTGCTTCCACTCGGGATCCTGACGAATGCCTTCGATGACCATCTTGCGCCACAACCGGTTCCGTCCCGCGATTTCGACCGGCAGGCAAGCCAGCGGCATCAGCGCATCCATGAAGTCGGGATAGGTTTCGCCCCAGACCCAGGAGTGCATGCAGCCCATCGAGGTGCCCAGAATCAGCCGAAGGTGGGTGACGCTCAGTCCCTGCTCCAGCAGTTCATGCTGGGCTGCCACCATGTCGTCGTAGTCGTACTGCGGAAAGCGGGAGTGAAGACCATCGCTCGGCTTGCTCGATTTTCCGTGACCGACGCTGTCGGGAAGGATGATGAAATACCGGCTGGCATCGAGCAGTTGACCGGGGCCAAACAGAACATCCGCAAATTGTGGGGTGAGGAACTGATGTCCGGAGCCGCCGGTGCCGTGAAGGATGAGCACGGCATTGGTCACTTTCCCAACCGCGTCCCGTTCTGGCTTGCCCAGGGTCGTGTAGTGCAGCCGCAGTTGGGGGAGAGTCTCACCCGACTTGAAATGAAAATCGCGGCTCACATAATCCCCTTCCACCGGCCTTGCCTTCGACGCCTCCGGAGATGTGGACTGCTGGGCAAGGCAGGCCAGCGCAAGCCATAGTGGGGCGACGATAAGAAGTCCGATCGCAGGCGAAAGACGGGGCTGACCGAGAATCTTGAATCTTTCGATCGCGCGGTTATTTCTCAACCTGGGCCACCTCTCGTTCTTTTAATCTGTCGAGAATCATTGGCCCGAACTGCGAGACGCTGCCGGCACCGAGGGTCAGAATCATGTCGCCGTCTTGTGCGACCGCGGCGGCTGCATCCACGGCTTCGGCGGGGGAGCTTACGTAGCGGCCGCTCTTGGCCATTTTTTGCCGAATCCGCTGGGCGAGGATTTCGCCGGTAATGCCTTCGATGGGCTTCTCGCTGGCGGCGTAGATGTCGAGAACGAAGAGGGAATCGGCATCGCCGAAGGCAGTAGTAAATTCCTCGATCAGGTCGCGAGTGCGGGTGTAGCGATGCGGCTGGAAGATGACGTGAATCTTTTGAAAGCCGCACTGCCGGGCGGCGGCCAGCGTAGCCTTGATCTCGGTAGGATGGTGGCCGTAATCGTCGATGACGCTCACGCCCGCGGCGCGGCCGCGCAACTGGAAACGCCGGTCAACACCGCGGAACTGATCAAGCGCGGCGCGAATTGCATCCACGTTAATATCCAGGCCCACTCCCACCGCAATCGCCGCCGTCGCGTTCAAGACGTTGTGCAGGCCGGGCACGTGCAGCGTGAACTCGTCGAGGTTGTTCTTTCGATAGGTAACGCGGAAGCGGGTGAGCGGGCGGGGATCGCCCGCGGGATTTTCCTTTCTGGCTTCGACCTTGATCAAAAAGTCGGAACCGCGCTTGGTGCCGTAGGTCACGGTACGGCGCTGGACATCGGGTAACAGTCGCCGCAGAACCGGATCGTCGTTGCAGGCCACGATCATTCCATAGAACGGCACGCGGTCCATGAAGTCGAGGAAGGTTTTCTTCACGTCGCGCATGTTGCGGTAGGTGTCCATGTGCTCGCGGTCGATGTTGGTCACGACCGACAGAATCGGCGACAGCTTCAGAAACGAGCGGTCGCTTTCGTCCGCCTCGGCGACGAGATATTGTGACTTTCCCAGGCGCGCATTCGAACCCATGGCGTCGACCCGGCCGCCGACCACCACGGTAGGATCGAGGCCCCCCGCCGCCAACACGGCGGCCACCATGGAGGTGGTAGTGGTCTTGCCATGCATGCCGGCTATAGCGATGCCGTACTTGAGGCGCATCAACTCAGCCAGCATTTCCGCCCGCTGGATCACGGGAATGTGCAACTTGTGGGCTTCGGCGACTTCGGGATTTTCCGCGGAAATCGCGGAACTGGTCACGACCACTTCGGCATCGGTCATGTTTTCGGAGCGATGCCCGGCAAAAACCGTCGCGCCCAAACCGGCCAGTCGCTCTGTCACGGAGGAACTCTTCAGGTCCGAACCGGAAACCTTGTAGCCGAGATTGAGCAGGACTTCGGCAATGCCGCTCATGCCGATGCCGCCGATGCCTACGAAATGGATGCGCTGAATTTTGGCAAACATATTTTGGCAAACCTTTTTGGCAAACCTTTAAGGTCAACTTCGCCGCGGATCTGCGCCGATTCGCACGGATAAACCGCCAAAAGCGAGATCCCTCACTCGCTTTCGCCCCTCACCCGGCCACGAACGACTCGGGAGGACAGAGCGTTCGATCCCTAGAGTGCAAATCAGATCCGTCGAAATCCGTGGCTAACGTTGTTCGATCCCGGCTACCCGCGCCGCCATCGCCGCGATATCGTGCGCAGCGTTGGGATGCGCTAACTGGCGCGCGGAATGGCTCATCTGCTGCAGGCGATGCGGATCCTGAAGCAGTGCAGCGATCGTCTCGGCCAGCCAGACGCCTTCCAGTCTCGATTCCTCGACCACCACTGCGGCTCCGTGCCGCGCCAGGGCTTCGGCGTTGACGCGTTGATGATCGTCGGCCGCGCGCGGAAATGGAACAAACACTGCGGGTTTTCCCGCCGCCGCAATTTCGGCGACCGTGCTCGCGCCGGAGCGGCAGACTACCAAGTCGGCGCGGGCGAAGGCCGCTGGCATGTCTTCGATGAACTTGAATACTTCGGCCGACTCGCCAAGACCGTGATAGGCCGCCAGCGCGTCATTATAGTCACGCTCTCCGGTCTGGTGAAGGATGTGAATGCCGGGCGCCTCGCGCTGCAGAACCGTCAAGCAGCGAATCATCGCGTCATTGATGGCGTGCGCGCCCTGGCTTCCGCCGAAGACCAGCAAGGTCGGAGTATTCGCGCGTTTGGGCGCGATTTCGAAGAACGCCTGCCGCACGGGCACGCCCGTGACTTCGGCATGGCGAAAATACTTTGCCGTTTCCTCGAAATGGACGGCCGCGCCGGAAACAAAATGCGCGACCATACGATTGGCAAATCCCGGAACCACGTTCGGCTCGAAGGCCAGCGTGGGGATGTGCTTGACCACCGCAGCCAGCATCGCCGGGCCCGAGGCGTAGCCGCCCACTCCGATGACCACGTCGGGTGCGAACTGGTTGAGCATGCGGCCCGCATCCCAGACGGCGCGGGGCAAATCGAAAGCGGTCTTCAGGCGAGTCATCAGGCTGACGTTTTTCAAGGCGCCGACGCGCACCAGTTGCAGGGGAAATCCAGCGGCCGGCACCAGTCGGTTTTCGATGCCGCGCGCCGTCCCGATGAACAGTACCTCCGCGTCGTAACTTTTCCGGAGTTGATTGGCAATGGCGAGCGCCGGGATTACGTGTCCGCCCGTCCCACCGCCCGCCAGGATTGCGCGCATCCAGTGAATATAACCTAGAAACAATTGGCGACGGATTCACGGGGACGAACTCTAAGAAATGCGAAAACCATCACTCCGCTTGCTTGGTGATATTCAGGAGCATGCCGACGCACGCCAGGGTCACGAACAAGGACGACCCTCCGTAAGAAACCAGCGGGAGCGGAATTCCCTTGGTGGGCAGCATGCCCAGCACGACGCTGATATTGATGAACGCCTGCAGGACCACCATACTTGTGATTCCGACGGCAAGGTATCGGCCAAAAACGTCCTCCGTACGCCAGGAAGCGCGCATACCGCGCCACAGAAAGATGGCAAATAACGCGACGACGAAGAGGGCGCCGACCAGGCCCAGTTCCTCGGCGGTGACGGCGAAAATAAAATCCGTATGCGGCTCCGGCAGGTAGAACAGTTTTTGTTTGCCTTCCATCAGGCCGGTACCGGTGATGCCGCCAGTGCCCACCGCGATCAGCGACTGAATGATGTGGAAGCCAGTCTTCTGGCTGTCCGCATAGGGATTGAGAAACGCGAGAATGCGGGCGCGCCGAAAGCTAACCTGAAAAATCAGAAAATAGAGCGGCACCAGCGAGGCCGCGAACGCGTAAGCGAAATAACGAATGCGCATCCCCGCCACATACAGGATGCAAGCTGCAATGCCGGCGCAGGCGATGGCAGTGCCGAGATCGGGCTGCAACACGATGAGTCCCAGGAAGACGAGGAGGGGCGCGGCCGCCGGCAGGAGCGTGTTGCGTACATCGTCGATCGTCTTGGCTCGACTTTCGAGGAAATAAGCGAGAAACAGAATCAGCACCGGCTTGGCCAGTTCCGAGGGCTGGAAGGAAAATCCACCGGCATGAATCCAGCGATGGGTGTTGTGCGAGCGGTCGAGAAAGAAAACCGAAATCAACAACAGAGTGGTGAACCCCATTAGCGAAAACACCAGGGCCGGATGCTTCGAGCGGCGATAGTCGACGCGCATGGTGACGACCATGGCGAGAAGTCCGGCGACCGCCCAAACCAGCTGTTTCGACAGGAAGGCATAGGGCGAGCCGAATCGCTCCCGGGCCATCACCGCCGAGGCCGAAAACACCATCACCAGCCCAACAAACACCAGCAGCATGGTGACAGTAAACAGCCAGCGATCGACGCTCACGCGCTTTGCCATGGGAAGTTCATTTCACCACGGAGGACGGGCGGGATCGCTGATTGTTGGTTCTTGAGTGTTGATTGTCTTGGTTCCCCGGGAGGTAAGGCTCGGAGCGTGGTCCACGCACGAGCGTGACAAACAGGCAGGCCCGGTTTGGCCGAAGGACTGCTGCGATCTAGAATCGGGCAAATGCCCTCGCCGAAGCCTGACTTGATCGCCACTCTTCGTAGGTTGCCGCTTTTTACTGACCTGTCGGAGCGGGAACTGGCTTTGGTCGCTGAAAATGTGAGTCGTCTCCGCTACGAAGAAAGTGCCACGATTTTTTCTGAAGGAGATCCCTGCCATGAACTACTGATCGTAGAGGAGGGGACGGTAAAAGTATTCAAGTCCGCTCCGGACGGCCGGGAGCAACTTATTGGTATCGAACGGCGCGGAAATTCCCTCGCTGAGGTGCCCGTTTTTGACGGTGGACGGTATCCCGCGAGTGCAGAGGCTGCCGTCACAACAACTCTACTGCGGTTACCGGCTGACAGTTTCCGCAGAGTCTGCCTGCAAAATCCCGAACTCGCTCTCAAGGTCTTTAAGGTTCTCGGACACAGGCTGCGGCACCTGATGAGCCTGGTAGAAGAATTGTCATTCTCGACCGTTAGAAGACGTCTCATCGCACACCTCTTGCGACTCGCGGAAGATACCGGGCAGCAGACGCCGCACGGAATTCGATTCGAACTTCCAGAAAACAACGAAGAACTCGCCGCTCGACTTGGAACCGTGCGGGAACTCGTTTCGCGGAACTTGGGCCGTCTGCACGGAGTTGGGCTCATCGAGATGAGCCGACGAACCATCCACATTCCCAACCCGGCCTCCCTCAGAGACGAGATCGCCAGAGATCATTAAGTTGACGCTGATTTAAGTTGACGCTGATTTTCCGCGCCCTCCGTGACTTAAGTCATAGTTGTGTTGGCCACCGCCCTCTAGTCTGAATTCAGGAGGGTGCTATGCCTTATGTCATTGCAGAACCTTGTATCGGAGTAAAGGACACCGCGTGCGTTGACGTCTGTCCTTGCGACTGCATTCATCCACGAAAGGATGAAGCAGGCTTTTCCGCCGCTGCGCAGCTTTACATTGATCCGGACGAGTGTATCGACTGCGGCGCATGCATTCCAGCGTGCCCGGTATCGGCGATCTACCCTGCCGAGGATCTTCCGGAGAAGTGGAAAAAATTCGCGGCGATCAATGCCGACCATTATTCCGTTGAGACAAAATGATGGCTGGGTCGTTACGGCCTGCCGGACTCGTCGGCCAGCCCCCGCACAATTTCCTTGAACACCCGCCCACGGTGCTCATAATTCTTGAACTGATCGAAGCTGGCGCACGCGGGAGCCAGCAGGACCACATCACCGGGTTGCGCCACGGAATTGGCCTTGCGGATCGCATTCTCTAGCGTCTCTGCGTGTACGACTTCTACGCCCTTAATCTGCGATTCAATCTTCGCCGCCGCCGCCCCGATCGTGTACACGTGCTTCACTCGTTCGCGCAGCAGGTCGTTGAGCACGGTGTAGTCGCTGCCTTTGTCCTTGCCGCCGAGAATCAGATGGATGTTCGCCGGGAACGACTCCAGCGCTTTTATGGTCGCATCCACGTTGGTGGCCTTGGAGTCGTTGTAATAATCCACGCCGCGGATCGTCGCCACGAATTCCAGCCTGTGCTCGACTGCCTTGAAGTCGCGCACAGCCTGCCGAATCTTGTCGGGAGCGCATCCCATCAGCGCTCCGGCGCACACTGCGGCCAGCGCGTTCTCCAGATTGTGCGCGCCTTTCAGCGGAATCTCTGAGACCTGCATAATTTCTCTTTGCCCAGCTCCGTCCCGGAACACGATGTTGCCGTCGCGCACCCACGTGCCCTGCTGCACTTCTTTTTGGCGACTGAACCAGAACACCTGGGCCCTCGTCCGCGCCGCCATGGTTACGCAAGTCGGATCGTCCTCATTGAGCACGGCAAAGTCTTCGCCTTGCTGATTCTCAAACATGCGCGCCTTCGCATCCACGTAAGCTTCAAACGTCCGGTGACGGTCGAGATGGTCGGGCGTCACGTTCAACACGACTGCAACTTTTGGACGGAACATCCGAATCGTTTCCAATTGAAAGCTCGAAACCTCGAGCACGATAACGGTGTCGTCCTGGGCGCGCTCGGCCAGCGAGATCGCGGGCGTACCGATGTTGCCGCCGACCAGCGTGGGAAAGCCCGCCGCCGTGATGATTTCACCAGTCAGCGTGGTGGTTGTGGTCTTGCCGTTCGATCCCGTGATGGCAATGATTGGTCCGGGCAGGAACTGCGCGGCTAGTTCGATCTCGCCAATCACCGCCTCGCCGAGGGCGCGTGCCTGTACCAGTGGCGGCGCGTCCACGGGCACGCCGGGGCTGACCACGATCAAGTCCTGGCCGCGAAAGGTGCGGTCGCCGTGGCCGCCGGTCTCGACGGTGATGCCGTGATCGAGTAAAACCGGAATCTCATTGCGCAGGTCGTCGCCGCTTTTGGTGTCGGAGACGGTAACACTGGCGCCATGCGCTTTCAGAAACAGCGCCGACGCCACGCCCGACTTGCCGAGGCCAACCACCAGCACCCGTTTTCCGTGGAGATCCATTACGACCATTTCACCACACCGTCACAGAGTCCCCGAGAAAACTAAATGCTATTTCTTTAAAACAGTTGCGCTTGCCATTCGACGCCTCGGTGAGTCTGGGGTGAACCATCATCGCAGCTTCAGCGTGGTCAACGCGAACAGGGCGAAGATCAGCGAGGCGATCCAGAAGCGCACGATGATTTTCGATTCCGACCAGCCCAGCAGCTCGAAATGGTGATGCAGCGGCGCCATCTTGAAAATGCGCTTCTTGCGCAACTTGTAGGAGCCGACCTGCAGAATCACCGAGACCGCCTCGATCACAAATATCCCGCCGATGAAGGGCAGCAGCAGTTCCTGTTTGATGATGACGGCGACGGTGCCGATGGCGCCACCCAGGGCCAGCGATCCCACGTCGCCCATGAAGACCTCCGCGGGATGCGCGTTGTACCACAAGAATCCGAGCGATGATCCCACCATCGCTCCACAGAAGATGGTTAACTCGGCGACTTGCGGCATGCGCTGCAATTCCAAATAGGTCGCGAAAGTGGCGTGACCGCTGACGTAGGTCAGCACCGCCAGCGCTGCGGCGGCGATTACCGTGCATCCGATCGCCAGACCGTCGAGGCCGTCTGTGAGATTCACGGCGTTGCTCGAGCCCACGATCACGAAGACCACGAACGCAATAAAAGGCAAAAACGCCAGCGGCCATAGGTGCGGAGACCGTTCCAGGTTGCCCAGGACTAAGTCGGGATGAAACTGCTTGAGGAAAGGCACGATCAGCTTGGTGGAATACAGGTTGAAGGTCTGCATGGCGATCAGCATGGAGGCAATCACGATGCTGGTGGCGATCTGCAGTCCTAACTTGGCGCGACCCGTCAGGCCCAGGTTGCGGCGGCGTGTGACTTTTGTGTAGTCGTCGGTAAATCCGATGGCTGCGAACGCGCACGTAGAGAACACGGCGATCCACACGAAGCGGTTGCTCAGGTCCGCCCACAGCAAAGTGGGGACGACGATCGCGATCACGATCAGCAATCCGCCCATGGTGGGCGTGCCGGCTTTTTTCTGATGAGCCTTGGGACCTTCTTCGCGAATGTATTGCCCGATCTGGAAATCGCGCAGTCGGCCGATCACCAGAGGGCCTACGATCAGAGCCGTAAATAGCGCGGTGAGGCTGGCGAATGCGGTGCGAAAGGTTACGTAGCGAAAGATGCGGAACGGCGCAACATAATGTTGCAGCTTGACGAACAACAGCCAGTAGAGCAATCAGCCTCCCTCCTCGCCGTAATCAATTCTTGCTGTCGCGCCGCGCCTTCCAGGCTTCCAGAGCTTTCTCCAGCTTCACGCCGCGCGACGCTTTTAACAGAACCACGTCACCGTCGCGCGCCTCGCGGTCCAACCATTCGCCGGCTTCCTCGGGTGTCGCCACAAACTCGGCTTCCGCGCCCGCGTGTCTTGCGCCGTCGACCATGGCTTGCGCCAATCCCCGCACCCCGACCAGGGCATCGATCTTCTTCTCGGCGATATGCCGGCCGGCGAGGCGATGCATCTCTGCTCCCGCCGCTCCGAGCTCGAGCATTTCGCCTGCGACCACAATGCGACGCCGGGCCTTCATCGCTGCCAGCGCATCGACCATGGCATGGAGCGCCATCGGATTGGAATTGTAGCAATCGTTGATGACCGTGATGTTACCCAGTTGGAGAACCTGCCCACGTTTATCGGGCGGCGCGAGAGTCGCCAGCGCTGCGACCGTTTCCGACAGTTTCAGCCCGCGAGTCAGGCCCACGGCTACCGCGGCCAGGGCATTCAGAATATTGTGTTCTCCGACCAGCGGCAGAATCGCGTGCTCACGACCGCTGCTCGTGACGATGTCAAACTCCGAGCCTTCCGCCCCTCGCGTCTGCAGGTTCTCGGCGCGTACCTCGGCCACGGCGCGCGTTCCATAGGTCACAACTTTACCCTTAAAGTCACGTCCGAATTGGGCAACGTATTGGTCGTCGGCGTTGAGCACAGCGGCTCCACTGGCAGGGAGTGATTCCATCAATTCGTACTTGGCCCGCGCGATACCGGCGAGTGAGTCAAAGAATTCCAGGTGCACGGGAGCAACGTTGGTGAACACACCGATTTCCGGCCGCGCAATCTGCGCCAGGGCGCGGATCTCGCCGGCATGCGACATGCCCATTTCGATGACGGCTATATCGTGCTCCGGTTCCAGCTGCAAGAGCATGAGAGGCAGGCCGAAATGATTATTAAAGTTGCCTGCGGACTTGAGCACGCGAAAGCGCGCGCCGAGGACATGCGCGACGGCCTCTTTCGTCGTCGTCTTCCCCGCCGAGCCGGTCACGCCCACCAGGGGCTTCGCCCACAACCTCCGCACCGCGGTCGCTAAAGTTTGCAGCGCTACCAGGGTGTCGGGCACGGCCAGCAGCCAGGCCTTATCGGAATAGCGATGCCGCTGATCCTGTTGGATGACCGCTGCGGCGGCACCCTTCTCCAGAGCGGCATTCACGTAGTCGTGACCGTCGAGTCGATCGCCTCTGACCGCGAAGAAAAGCTCCCCCGCTCGAATGGTGCGCGAGTCGATGGAATATCCTGCGATGGAACAACCCCGGGCAACTTCTTGGAACCGATCAGCGTTTGCGCGCACAGCCGCCTCGGCTAGCCCTGCATAAGTTGTGGCCGAAATAAACTCGGCGATTTTCGAGAGCGGCAGCTTCATGCTTGAGCGCTGCGCCTCTGTTCGCATTCGAATCCCAGCCCGCGCAAAGCCTCGCGAGCCACGGCCACGTCGTCAAAGGCATGTGATCCTTCGCGCGTGACCTGCACCTTCTCGTGCCCCTTGCCCGCAAGCAGGACAATATCTCCGGGGCGCGCTTCTGCGATGGCAAGCGCAATCGCCTTGCGGCGATCGACTTCTACGCGGTACTTCACACCCGTCTTCTGCAGACCCACCAAAGCGTCGTTGATGATCGCCCGCGGATCTTCGCTGCGCGGATTGTCGGAACTGAGCACCACAAAATCGCTGCCTCTGCCGGCGGCCTCGCCCATCAGCGGACGCTTGGCGCGATCCCGATCGCCGCCACAACCGAACACCGTCAAGACTCGGGCGGTTCCTCCGCCGCGCGATACGAACTCGCGGGCCAGCGCCGTCAGGTTGCGTAAAGCATCGTCGGTGTGTGCATAGTCGACCACCACCGTAAATGCCTGGCCGCAGTCAACCCGCTCAAATCTTCCCGGCACATGCGTGAGCGACTCCACGCCGCAGGCAATCGCTTGCGACTCGCAGCCGCGGGCGTAGCAGGCCGCCGCCGCGGCCAGAATGTTATACACATTCACGCGCCCGATGAGCGGGGAGAAAATGGGAATCTTCTCGAGCGGCGTGGCCATGTCGAGACGCGTGCCGCGGGGGCTGATGTCCACTTTCTGGGCGTGGAAGTCGCCGCGCTCCAAACCGTAAGTCAGCACCACCGAACTGCGCTTGCGGCTGAATCCGGCCAGCTTCGAGCCATATTGGTCGTCCAGGTTGGTCACGGCGGCGCGCGGCGCATCCGTGCCACAACCTTCGAACAGCACTCGCTTGGCGGCGAAATATTCGTCCATCGTCTTGTGATAGTCGAGGTGATCGCGCGTCAGGTTGGTGAATACGGCGACGTCAAAGGGCACGCCGAACACCCGCTCCTGCGCCAGTGCGTGCGAGGAAACTTCCATGACTGCGTCGGTCGCGCCCAGGCCCAGCGCCTCATGGAGAAGGCGAGCCAGTTCGAGCGCTTCCGGAGTCGTATGAGGTGCGGGATAGAGGTTTCCCGCCACGTGATATTCAATGGTGCCGATCAGGGCACTCTTGCGCCCTGCCGCCGTGAGGATCGACTCAATGAGAAACGCGGTTGTGCTCTTCCCGTTCGTGCCAGTGATACCCGTGATCGCAATCCGCTCGGCAGGACGCTTGTAGAAGTTCGCGCTCAAGCGCGCCAGAGCTCGCCGACCATGCGGCACCACAGCCCAAGCCACGCCTTCGCGCGGCTTCTCCGCCGTCGAGTCGGTGACGATCGCTACGGCTCCGGCTTGAATCGCCTGATCGATGAAGCGATTGCCGTCAGACGTTTCCCCGCGCATGGCGACGAACGCGGTTCCTGGCTTGACCCGCCGCGAATCGTATTCCACACCACTGACGCCTGGGTCCCCGTTCTGGGCGAGAACCTCCGCGCCATCCAGCAGATGTTGGAAGGTCATTGCTCGGATTATAGGCCACGCAGAAATGGCGCGTTGCCGGGAGCCAGCGTGGCTCGAGCTGTTTCCCGCAAGCGACCATTACCAAGGTCATTTTTCGCCGGCCGCCGGTCCGCGCTACATTACCTTTATGAGCACCGGAATCGGTCCCGCCAAATATCGCTGCGCTCAGTGCGACCAGATCGCTAGTTCGTGTGACTGCGAAAAATTCTGCTGCCTCTGCCAGGCCGTCCAGGACATCCGCTTCTGCGGCGACGGGCTGATGTACTGCGAAGATTGCCGCAAGGCCTGCGATTACCAAACCGCCGACTAAGCCCACAGATCTCTGTTCCATGGGTGGCTAGAGTGGATGCCTCGCGATTGTTGCCTAAACTCGAGTCATCCCGACCGTATTCGTCTTTGGGGTGGAGGCAAGCATCTCGCCAGCCGATATGTGCGCCAGGTGATGGCGTCCGTGCCAGGCGTAGAGGGCAAGCGTCTTTTCCAGCGTCATCGTACCCAATTCAGGATGGCGGAAACTGCGTTTCCACTCCGGCTGGGTCAGAGACCGGAGCAGGCGTACCCAGCGGTCGTGTAGCGCTTCGAGCATGGTCAACGAAACTTCGATGGGCGTGGTTTTAGTATCTGCCAGCTCAGCCCAGCGATCCTCCGCATAGGGCTTGATGGTGGGCTCGTCTTCCGTGAGAGCCAGCTTACAGCGCACGTAGGCATTCAGATGACTGTCGGGCAGGTGATGTACGACCTGGCGCACGGTCCATCCCCCGGGACGGTAGGGCGTGTCCAGTTGAGCGTCAGAGAGCCCTTTCACTGCGGCGCGCAGCTCGGCCGGAGCGCGGGCAATCTCGTCGAGGAAGGCTTGCTTCTGGTCTTCGGTAAGATCTCCGTCGTGGCGGAACTTGCCAATGGGATAGCGCACGTCGTTCATGGTTTCTCCCTTTTTGAAAGTGGCTGTCGAAAGGGATGATCTCGAGCGCACTGACGATGCAAGAAAGTCCTCCTCGACACGAATATCCTGGTTGCCGCACTTCCGTCCCCTCGGGGCGCGCCCGCTAAACTGCTCGACGCTGGGGCAGCGGAGAAGTTTTACGCTCGTCGCCTGGGATGCGCTCATCGCCGAACTCCGCGACAGTCGCCAGTCGGCCGTTTTTCCGGGCGAGACTGCGCGCCAGCACGTCCGAACTGCTGGCCGCCGGCCTTCGGAGCTTTTCTTTTTTTGTCAGGATCTATCCTCCGGCCCTGACCCGCCGGGCTTTGCTCCGGACTTCGCTCGGAACTACGCTCCGGACCACAAGAACGGTGATCTGCTGGCGTGGGCCGAAGCCAGCCATGCCGAGTTTCTCGTGACCGGCGACCGAAAACTGCGCTCCCTGAAACATCACAAATCCAGTCGGATCATAGCCGCCGCCATGATCGAGATCCTGAAGGCTCACGGGGAGCAAATAATATGAGGTTCGGCTCATACCCCTCTTTTCTGCGGAACTTTTTCCGGGAACTCGGAACCCGTTCAGTCAACTACAACCTCTAGTGCTTACCCGCCCCCGACCCCAACCCCTCCGGCTTCGAATTTCGGTTCACCCCGCCCTGATTTTGGTGCATCAAACCTGGATTCTAGGCTAAACTCTCCCTGCCGTTGAGTTTAGCTAACTCGGTTCCGAAGCTGGTCAGCGCACTGCCTTCGGAACTTCCCACGAGGAACCTATGGCGTCGGTTTGGTCTGGTCATTTAACCTTTGGACTCATCTCCATGCCGGTGCGCCTGTTCTCCGGCGCGCGCAGCAGCGGCATTTCCTTCAACATGCTGCACCGTCCCGACAAGCAGCGGGTGAAGCAGCAATACATCTGTCCGCTGGAAAATGTCGTGGTCGATCGCGGCGAGATCGTAAAAGGCTACGAATTTCGCAAAGACGAATACATCGTCATCGAGCCCGAGGAGATCAAGAAAATTGAACCACAGACCGCGAAGACGATGGAGATCCTCGAATTCGTGAAAGCCGGCGACGTCGATCCCGTGTATTTCGAATCGTCGTACTACATGATGCCGGAAGAGGCAGGCCGGCGTCCCTACGCTCTGTTGACCAAGGCGCTCGAAGAGAGCGAATATGTCGCCATCGCCAAAATCACGATGCACAACCGCGAGTACACCGTGTTCCTGCGCCCGCACGAAGGCGGGCTCATGCTGCACACCATGTACTACGCAGAAGAAGTGAAAAAAGTGGAAGGCTTCGGCGCCCCCGATGTGGAACTGAAAGATGCCGAAGTGAAAGTTGCCCACCAGTTGATTGAGGCGCTGGCCGATGAGTGGGATCCGGAAAAGTATAAAGATACTTTCCAGGAAAATTTAAAGAAACTAATCGAAGTCAAACTCGAAGGCGGAGAAGTCGCGGCCGTCGAGAGGCCGAAAAAACTGGCCCCTGTGGTGGATCTGATGGCAGCGTTGAAGCAGAGTCTGGCGCAGATGGAAGGCAGGAAGAAGCCCGCTGCGACAGCGGGTGCAGAAGAAGTTCCCGCCGCTACCGAGGCCAAGCCGCGACGACGCAGAGGGTAAAGCGGCTTACGCTTCATGCTCACCTCGCACGATACGACTCGACGCGCCAGATCCCTTCGACTTTCCGTCGGATGACGCGCACCTTCGGTAGCTCCCGCCCCAAATCACGATCGTCCATCGGGCTTGCTTCTCGGCCTGTCGCCACGTTTCGCTCATCCAACTTCGGCCATCCGCCCGGCATCAGAGCGTGTAGCTGAGCCGACTGCCGCTCGCTAGCGCGGATGGCCTGCAATCGTTACAATAATCGCTTCTGTGGCAATCATTCGAACCAGAACTTTTTCTTCGGGGTGCCGATGAGTTTTCGACGTGTGGGCTGGGTGACAGCGATTGCGCTGGCAACCTGGCTCGAACTTTCCTGTGGTCAGGTCTATCGCCCGGTAGTTATCCCGATCGGCGTCACTGCACCGGATCCGCAGAACTTCCACGCCGTGTTTGGCATCAGCGCCAACGTGCCCTTCAGTCCGGGCACGGCGCTGCAGATCGACGTCTCAGGAGACAGCGAGATTGGTTCGGCCAACATGGGAGTCAATCCCACGCATGCTGCCATTCTGCCCAACAATTCGCGGGTCTTCGTGGCCAGCGCCGGGAGTCTGTTCCAGGGAGACAGCGACGTCGTTACCGCGTTCTTTCCGGCCGGCGATAGTTCCAGCGCCACCGGACTGAGCGCGCCGACGACGATTACGCTGCCGAACATTGGTCCCATCAATCCCAGCACCAGTCAGCCCTTCCTCTGCTCATACCTTCCTGATTTTGTGGCAACCTCGCAAAACACAAGCGTTTATGTGGCCAATTACGGAGTGGAAAACGATCCGAATTGCAATTTCAGCAGCACCGACTCTGTCGCAACCCTTAACCCTGCGCAGGGCGCGATTGCCAACATTGGGTATCTCCCCGCAGGCTCGCACCCGGTCGCGATGATCGAGACGACGGACACGATCAATCTTTACGTGCTCAACCAGGGCACCAATACGGTCACCGACCTTTCACCGACAGACTTGTCAACCCTGGCCACGATCCCGGTCGGCAACACGCCAGCCTGGGCGGCTGTGCGCCCCGACAATCAGCGGGTCTATGTCGTGACTCAGGGGGATGGGCAGCTCTATACAATTCGCACGGATACGAACGCTGTGCTTCCGGGATCGCCTCAGTCGGTTGGAGGCGCGGGCGCCAATTTCGTGCTTTACGACAAAATTCTGAGCCGGTTGTATGTGACCAATCCCAATGCCGGCAACGTCTACGTTTTCGACGCCACCACCGACCCGCCTACGCCGATGGCGACTCTGACCGTTCCCGCGCCGCCGATTGTCGCGCCCCTCGCCACAGTTTGCGCGAACTCAACCTGTACGTATAGTTCGGTAATGCCGGTATCGATAGCGGCGTTGTCCGATGGCACCCGCTTCTACGTGGCCAGCTATGTCACGGGCACGGCCAGTTCAGGTTCGAGTTCAACCTGCCCGGACGCAAACGTGAGCGCCGCCGCCGGTTGCATTATCCCGCAGGTGACGGTCTACGACGCCTTGACTTTAACCGTAAAGACGACGATATTCCCGCTCCTGCCTCCAGTCGCCACGGCTGCCGGATCAACGGCCTATCCCTTCGCCCTGACACCGGTTTCATTCTGCGCGCCCGTCATCCCTTACACCCCGGCCGGGGCCCGCTTCCGCATGTCCGCGGCCGCCGCGGTCGGTAGCAGCCGGGTATACGCCAGCATGTGCGACGGTGGTTCGGTGGCGGTCATCGCCGCCGCGACCGACACCATCGCTACCGGTGTGAATGCGGCGGATACTTTAGTGAACGATCTTCTGGCTCCGTTCAGCGCGGCCCCTGCACAACCGAATGGGGAACCGCTGCCGCAGAGTCCGGTCTTCCTGCTGACTGGACAGTAAGGTGGCGATAGAGGAAGTGAGGATTGAGGATTGATGATTTCTGCTGTTGCTTGAAAACTCCGAACCAGCTTGGGCCAACCAACACGGAGCAATCAAGCAGCAATCCCCTAAGCCTTGGCGGGAACTTCTTCTCTCACCGTCTCCCTTGCCGCATAGTGCGAGTCCACGTATTCATCCAGAATCCCGATGAACTCGGCGACGATGCGATCGCCCTTCAGCGTAGTGAACAGCCGACCGTCGACATAGACCGGAGCTTTGGGTTCTTCGGACGTGCCGGGCAGCGAAATGCCGATGTTGGCGTGCTTCGATTCGCCGGGACCGTTGACCACACAGCCCATCACGGCGAGCTTCATTTCTTCGACGCCGATATAGCGGCCTTTCCATGACGGCATCTGCTCACGCAGATAAGTCTGGATCTGCTCGGCCATCTCCTGGAAGAAGGTGCTGGTGGTGCGTCCGCAGCCGGGACACGCCGTGACCTGCGGCGTAAAGCTGCGAATGCCCATCGATTGCAGAATCTGCTGAGCCACCCGGACTTCTTCGGTGCGGTCACCGCCCGGCGCAGGTGTCAGCGAAACCCGAATGGTGTCGCCAATGCCTTCCTGTAGCACGACTCCCATGGCGGCCGCCGATGCGACCACGCCCTTGGCCCCCATGCCCGCTTCGGTGAGTCCCAGATGCAGAGCATATTCACAGCGCGCCGCCAGCGCGCGGTAGACATCGATTAAATCCTGCACGCCACTGACTTTCGCGCTCAGAATGATCTGGTCGGAGCGCAAGCCGAATTGCTCGGCCAGTTGGGCTGAGTGCAGCGCGCTCACCACCATGGCTTCCATGGTGACTTCGCGCGCGTCTTTCGGTTCGTCCAGGCACGAATTCTCGTCCATCATGCGGGTGAGCAACACCTGGTCCAGCGATCCCCAGTTCACGCCGATGCGCACCGGCTTTTGATACTTCACCGCGACTTCGATCATGGTACGGAAATTGGAGTCGCCGCTTCGTCCGATGCTGGCGTTGCCGGGATTGATACGGTACTTGGCCAAATCGCGGGCGCACTCGGGATATTTGGTGAGCAGAACGTGCCCGTTGTAATGAAAATCGCCGATGATGGGCACGTGGATGCCTTGCTTGTCGAGTTGCTCCACGATGCGGGGAACAGCCGCGGCTGCCTCGTCATGGTTGACCGTAACCCGCACCAGTTCCGACCCGGCGCGGGCCAGCGCCGCCACCTGCTGCACCGTCGAGGAGATGTCGGCCGTGTCGGTATTCGTCATGGACTGCACCACAATCGGTGCATCCGAACCTACGCGCACACCACCGACGACGACGGTAGCGCTCTTCCTGCGTTGAATATTGGCCATATGGGAACTTCTATTTTATCACGCGCCCAGCGGCTCCTGGCGCGCAGAGGGGTGAAACCGGTGAAACCTGCTTCGTCGATCCGTGCGCAGCAAGGGGCGAAAGGCAGGGGGCGAAAGGCGCGAAAGGCGGAGAACACCGGATGCCGACGGGCGCTCTCGGAAAAGAGGTTGGCCGTGCCACATCTTCCCGCCATGTCTTCCCGCCATGTCGCGGGATCTGCTAATCTGCGTTTTCCGTTCCGGGAGAGGAAACAGAAAAATGTCATCGCACCAGTGGTTGTTCTCGACTTTCGCAGTGCTCTCGTGCCTCAGCGTTTCGCTATCGGCGGCCGACAAGAAAGCGAAAGAGCTAACTCCCGAGGAGGCCGGCCAGCCCTCTTACGAACTGCCGCAACCCGCGACCGAGAATCTGGACTTGACCATGTACCAGCGCATTCGCGACGAGGGCTTGGCGCACTCGCATGTGATGGAGTTTGCCTCGGCGCTGGCGGATGGAATTGGGCCCCGGCTAACGGGGTCGCCCAACCTGAAGCGCGCCAACGAATGGACCCGGGACCAGTTCGCCGCCATGGGATGCAGCCATGCCCACCTCGAGGATTGGGGCGAGTTTGGCATGGGCTGGCGGCAACTCAATACCTGGGTGCGCATGGCGGCACCGGACACGGCGGTATTTATTGCGCAGGCGCTGCCCTGGTCGCCCTCGAGCAAAGGGCCGATCCATGGGGGCGCGGTCTGGGTCAATGCGAAGGACGAGAAGGAGCTGGAAAAGTACAAAGGGAAGCTGGTGGGCAAGATCGTTTTCTTCGGTGATATGCACGAAGTGAAGCCGGTCGACAAGCCGCTGTTTGAACGCAGAGACGAAGCCAATCTCAAAACCACTGCCGAATTTCCCGTGCACCTCGGCGAGCCGGAAGATTTTTTCGCGACCTTCATCAAGCGGCTGGAATTCCGCGAGAAAGCGGGAAAGTTTTTTGCCGCCGAGCGCGCCGCCGGAATCGTGGTTCCGAGTCGCGACGGACGCAATAACGGCGGTTCCGGCGGCACGATTTTTGACGATGGCGGATCGGGGATGGGATGGTTCACCTATCAGCGGGCACACGCCGAGGCTCTGCCCATCGTTGTCATGGCAATTGAGAATTACGGACGCGTGTACCGGCTGCTGAAGGCGAATGTGCCGGTCACGGTCGAGATGGATGTGGAAACGGAATTTACCGGCGACCACGAGCACGGGTTTGACACGATTGCCGAAATTCCCGGCACCGATCCCAAGCTCAAAGATGAAGTGGTGATGGTCGGCGGGCACCTGGACTCGTGGGCTTCCGCCACGGGTGCCACCGATAACGGAGCAGGAACGGTGGTGGCCATGGAAGTGATGCGCATCCTGAACGCGTTGCAGGTCCGGCCGCGGCGCACGATCCGAGTGGGCCTGTGGACCGGCGAAGAGCAGGGAGAATTTGGCTCTTATGGTTATGTAAAGCAGCATTTTGGATACGTACCGCTCTCCACCGAACCAGAGCAGTTGAAGCTGCCGGATTTTATGCGCAAGTCTGCCGGTTCGGTTCAGGTGAAGCCGGAGCAGCAGAAAATTTCCGGATACTTCAACCTTGATAATGGCTCGGGAAAAGTTCGCGGTGTTTATTTGCAGGAGAATGCTTCGGTGGGTCCCATCTTTCAGCAGTGGATCGCGCCGCTCGCGGACCTGGGCGTGAGCACGCTAACCATGAGAAATACGGGCGGCACCGATCACGAGGCGTTCGACTCAGTGGGGGTACCGGGGTTCCAGTTCATTCAGGACATGCTCGACTATGGATCGCGCACGCATCATTCCAACATGGATACGTACGAACGTCTGCAGCCCGACGATCTGGCGCAGGCGGCGGTGGTAGAAGCAATCTTCGTCTACAACACGGCGATGCGCGACCAGATGTTGCCGCGAAAGCCGCTGCCGCGTCCGGAGCTCGAGGAGAAGCGTAAGGCTCCCCTCAAGAATGTGATGCCAGGAGCAGAGGCGGCGGCGGAAGAGATGGTGAAAAAGCCGGAGAATTAAGCAGGGCCGCCTTTTGAACAGCGGATGCGTAAGGAGCGGATCACGGCTCAGTTCATCTTGTCCCTAGCTCTGCTAAACCCGTTTACGAAGCGATTAAGCTAATGGCCGGTTGTTAGGGATGTTCGTGAATAGAGATTTAATAGCAGCTAGCTATAAAGATGGCGCTGGAAATTGCTCCAATGGGCGTTGAGCGTCGACCGTCACGGGCAGGTCAGTTTTGCGGTGCCGAGAACGAAATTGCAAGAGGCCGCCCCGAAAGCGAATGAAGGACACGGAGGCGTACCTTTCACGGGCAGGTTTATCCAAGCGCCAATGGTATAGGTGCCGGATGCGCCCGGAGTGCATTGGGCGATACCATTCGAATCGACAGCAACAGCTCCATCTGCAGGAAGGCTACCTAAGGCTGCTCCCCAATTCGCTTGCAGGGGAGTCACCGTCGCGGGTGCCGAGTTGTAATAACCTGTCGCGACGAATGGCACTTGGCCGTTTGGGTAACTTTGAGCGTCGGCAGTCGCGGGGTTCACTGTAATGGATTGAATTTTGTAGCTGCCGCTGCCACAGGCCAGTCCGACGCTGGCGAATAGCGCCAGGAAACTAATCCAAAGAAAGAATGATGGGCGAGACATGGGCACCTCGCGGAAGATGCTTCAGAAAGAACGGAAAGTGGTTCAAACCCAAATAAGGGTACCTTGGTCCTTTGCCGAAGACAAGCACCTGCGAGTGGGCCGCGTCGGCCAGTCCAGTTTTTCTATAACTGTTGAAATCGGGGCGACAGGGATTTAGCAAGCTACGGTTCCAGGAATAGCTTCACCGTCAACGGTCATCGGAGGCATCGGAGTCTGAATTGTTGCACGAGCCAACGTTATTGCGATAGCCTCGTCTAACCGAACGACCTCCGCTCCTGGAGTTTCCCATGGCTGCGATTCATCTGCTCATCAACCATAGTTCTCACGACGTTGAAATTGCTCCCGACACGCCTCTGTTGTGGGTGCTGCGCGACAACCTCAATCTGACCGGCACGAAATATGGCTGCGGGATGGGACTGTGCGGAGCCTGCACCGTTCATCTGGATGGCGAGCCCGTGCGCGCCTGCCAGACTCCGGTATCATCCGTCGGCGCCAAGCAGGTCACCACCATCGAGGGCCTGTCGGCGGACAACACGCATCCCGTGCAACGGGCATGGATTGCCGAGCAGGTGCCGCAGTGCGGATATTGCCAGGGCGGGCAGATCATGTCGGCAGCGGCGCTGCTGGCCAAGACTCCCAAACCCAGCGACGATCAGATCGACGCCGCGATGATCGGGAATCTGTGCCGGTGCGGCATGTATGGGCGAATTCGGCGTGCAATTCATCGCGCCAGTGCTGCTCACGGGAGCCGTTTTCAGGCGAGCTCTTCTCACGCCAGTATTGCAACCGGCAGTCGCAGCGCTGAAACCGGAGGCTGAAACCGAGGATGACCATGGCCATCAGCCGACGACAATTCGTGGTAGGCGGCGCGGTCGCTGGGGCGGGAGCCCTGGTGATCGGCGTGCGGCTCTCGGGATCGTTGCTGCGCGCCCAGGAGTCAGATCGGGGAGCGAAGAAGGCTGCGCCGAATCCGTTTGATGCTTACGTTCAGGTGAAGCCGGACGGGCACATCACGCTGATCGTGGCGAAATCGGAGATGGGGCAGGGTATCAAGACCGGACTGGCAATGATTCTCGCCGAAGAGGCTGCGGTTGATTTCAATACGGTGAGCGTGGAGCAGGCGGAGACCCGCCCGGATATTTATGCGCACATGGGGACGGGGGGGAGTGGCAGCACGATGGAAAATTTCACGCCGCTGCGACGCGCGGGGGCCACGGTGCGCCAGCTGATGATTACGGCGGCAGCGGCGAAGTGGAACGTTTCGCCCGCCGAGTGCGAGGCCAGGAAAGGAAGCGTGCTGCACCAGAAATCGGATCGCCAAGCGAGTTATGGGGAACTGATCGAGACCGCACGGAAGTTGCCGCTGCCTGATCCAGAGAAAGTCGAACTCAAGGATGAATCGGATTTTGAATTGATTGGACGTCCTGCGGCGCGGGTGGACGTGCCCTCGAAGGTGAATGGCAGCGCGCAATTTGGAATCGATGTGCGAGTGCCGGAAATGGTGTTTGCGGTGGTGGCGCGGTGTCCGACGTTCGGAGGCAAGGCGGCGCATTTCGATGCCGGCAAGGCGCAGGCGGTCGCCGGGGTGCGCGACGTTTTTGAAATCCCAGCCTTGGGGAACGGCATGTTCACCGCCGGAGGAATCGTGGTGGTTGCCGATTCCACCTGGGCCGCGATGAAAGGGCGCGACGCGCTGCAGATTACATGGGACCACGGCGCGGCGGTTTCGGAATCGAGCGAGGGGATGCGGCAGGCCTTGCGAGACGCGGCGGGAAAGCCGGGCAAGCGGGTGCGCAACGACGGTGATGTTGACGCGGCGCTCTCGAATGCAGCGAAAAAAACTGAGGCAGTGTATGAGATGCCGCTGCTGGCACACGCCACCATGGAGCCGATGAACATCACTGCGCAGGTGCGCGGAAATGCTGCCGAAGTGTGGGCGCCTACCCAGTCGCCTGACTGGGTGCAGGGAACTGTGGCGCAAGTGCTTGGGTTCAAACCCGACAAAGTGATTGTGCATACGACCCTGATGGGCGGCGGATTTGGGCGCCGCTATATGGCCGACTTCCCTGCCGAGGTAGCCCAGATCGCAAAAGTTGTCGGCCAGCCGGTGCAGTTGGTGTGGACGCGGGAAGATGATATGACGCATGACTTTTACCGCCCGGCAACCTGCCATCGCATGCAAGGCGCGGTGAATGCGAAGGGGCATCCGGTGGCATGGTCTCACCGGCTGGCGTCGACGTCGATTCGCGGGTATTGGGATCCGCACGCGGCACCCGAGCAGCAGGAAGTGGGCGGCGCGAAGGAAATGCCGTACGCCATTGCCAACGTGCGGCTCGAGTTCAACGGCGTGAGCAGTGCCGTGCCGCGGGCCTGGTGGCGGTCGGTGGAGAATTCGTTTAACGGCTTTGCGGTGGAAAGTTTCATCGATGAACTGGCCGCGGCAGCCGGGCAAGATCCAATGCAGTTCCGCAAGTCTCTGCTGGTGAAGCCGGCGAACTGGAAGAGGAAGAGTGATGACGATCCGGACCCGGCGCGGCTGCGCGCCGTGCTGGAGTTGGCGGCGGCAAAAGCCGACTGGGGCAAGCCGCTGGCGAAGGGCCGCGGGCGCGGGATTGCGGCGTTCTGCTCGTTCGGAAGTTACTTTGCCGAAGTGGCGGAAGTCACGGTCAAGGGCAGTGAGTTCAAGATCGATCGCATCGTGGCGGCGGTCGACTGCGGGCAGATTGTGAATCCGGAGTCGGTACGTTCGCAGACCGAGGGCGCGATTATTTTCGGGTTGAGCGCAGCGCTGAAGAATGAAATCACGATCAAGAATGGGGCGGTCGAGCAAACGAATTTTGATGGATACGATCCGATTCGGATCAACGAGGCTCCCCCCATCGAGGTGCATCTCGTCAGCAGCAAGGAAGATCCGGGCGGAATGGGGGAGCCGGCATTGCCGCCCGTCGCGCCGGCGGTGGCAAATGCAATTTTTGCGGCTTCGGGGCAGCGGCTGCGAAAGCTGCCGTTTCAGTTAAAAACCACCTGAGAAGCCAGGCTGCGCCCGGCGGAGAGCCGAGGGCGGCTGTACCCCCATACTCTGGCTACTTCGAAAGCAGAAATGCCGCCGATTTTCCCGGCGGCATTTTTCTTGGCAACGAAGGTTTCCCTAGCGCGGCGCTTCCTCGAGCAATCCCTGCTCCAGCTTTTCCTGGCATTCGATGCAGTGGCGGGTCCAGGGCACGGCTTCCAGACGCTTGGCGTTGATCTCCTTGCCGCAGTGGATGCATTCGCCGAAGTTGCCTTCGCGAATGCGAACCAGAGCTTTATCGACCATGTGCAAGGTTTGGCGATCGTTGTTGCTCTGGCTGAACAGGAATTCCTTGGTATAGGAACTGGCAGCGCGGTCAGCGATATCCTGGGCACTATCCTCGTCGGCAGAGCGGCCGTCGGCCTGGGTACGATTCACGGTGCGGCGCAATTCCTGCTGCCGGGTCTCTAGACGTTTTTTGAATGCTTCCAGTTTCTTCTTATCCATAAGTCACTCTTATTCGGTTGAGCCTAACTCGGTTGAGCCTAAAAATCGGACCGATCAAACTTTGAGGACGCCCCATCCCAGAGGCGTCCGTGGTCTTATAGCCAAACGAAGATGATAAGCGCCAAAATTAAGATGCGTCAACCGCTCCCAGGGCTGCAGAGGGCTGCAACGGGGTCGGCGGCGGTGCCGCGGCGGCCGAAGCCAACCTTTTCCCAGAGACAGCTTCTAAGTCCGGCCGCCGCAGGCATGCTCTGGGGCAGCTGATCTCGATCCTTCGGGCGTATTGAATTTTGACCTTGGGCTTGGATTGCCAACCCAGACGTCGACTGCCATAAAGGACCCGCCGTCGCAGAGATTCTGCCTACCTCGGCAGCGGGTCCTTCATGCTGGCCAAGGCATATCCCATCACCGCCATGGCGGCGGCGTTCTCACGCAACTCGGCGGGAACAATTTTGTCGAGCGTGTCGGCGGCGCTGTGATGGTAATTGAAGTAGGTGCGGCCGTCTTGCAGGACGCCCAGGGCGGGCACTCCCGCCTCCGACATGGCGGCAATGTCGGCTCCCGGCGGATAGCTGCTGGGCATCAACGCATTGGCGCCGAAGCTCTCGAGGATTGCCAGCACGGGGCGCAGGAGTTCGGCCGCATGGGGAGTCATCCTGACGTCGAATCCCAGCGGGTGCGCTGCCCCGGAATCGCTTTCGATTGCAGCCACACAACTGGGAAATTCGGCGGAATAATCCCTGGTATAGGCTTGGCTGCCGGAACCGCCGTTTTCTTCGTCCATCCAGGCGATCACTCGCAGCGTGCGCTTGGGTCGCAAATGAAGCTTCTGAAGAATCTCGGCGGCTTCCATCGCGATCACAACCCCAGCTCCGTCGTCGATCGCTCCCGTCCCGAGATCCCAGGAATCGAGATGTCCGGAGACGACAACGACCTGCTCGGGATGGTCGCTGCCCTTCAGGTCGGCGATGACGTTGTAGCTGGCGACATCGGGCAGCTTCTGCGGAGTGAGCGTGAGATGCATGCGCACTTTGCCTTGGGACGAAAGATGAGCAATCAGATCGGCATCTTCCGCGGTCACGGCGCCGGCGGGAATTCCAGCGGGCATGCTGAAGCCGGTATGCGGCAAGCGAAAGTCGGCGCCGCCCAGCGAGCGTACTAAGGCAGCGACGGCGCCCAACTCGGCCGCGGCTTTGGCTCCAGCTCCGCGATAACGCACGGCTTCGCCGTAGGCCATGAACGCCATTCCGCCAGCCGCTTTCTGTTTGTCGAAGAGTTCATTGAACAGAACGATCGTTCCGGCTACCCGGTCGCGGCCCAGGGCTTTCAGTTGGTTGAAGTCGTTGACCACGACCACTTCGGCCAGGATGCCGTCTGCGGGTGTCGATGTGCTTCCACCGAGCGCTGTCAGAACGACTTTCTGCGTGGTGCCGGCGGCTTGGCCCGGATATTCGATCAGTTCCGCAGTTTCCGCGCCGCGAACCCAGTGCGGCACTTTCACCTCTTCGAGACGAATGTCCAAGCCGAGCTGGCGCAACTCGGCCGCGACGTAGTCAACCGCGGCTTTCGCCTGCACAGATCCGCTGGGGCGCGGGCCGATGTTCTCGGTTAAATGGGCGACTTGGCGATAGGCATAGTCGTCGGACAACGCGGCGGCCTTGATCGCGGAAAGCTCTTCCAGCAGCTGTGGAGGGAAGTTCGCCTGCTCCGCCTGAGATGTCTGGGCCAGCGCTGCGAACGGCATGGGTGGCTGGTTCTGGGCGTGGGCTGCGCGTAGCAATAACGTCAACCCTAGCATGAGAAAACAAAGTCTTGCCGCAGTGAGTCGGAAAGCAGAACGGGGTGGGGTCATAGTCCGAGGTCAGTGTATCCGACGGCGGTATGAGAGCGAAACAGAGATGCTTCGGGGTTTGGTTTCGTGAATCCATGATTTCGATCAGACCAGTTTGATCGTTGCCTTGCTGACTGAGCAGAGGAAGCCTGACCGGAGGGGTCGGTCCTGTTCGTAAGCCTCCGCACAGCATGTGGCTCGCCAATTCTTAAGTCAACCTTAAGATCTGAAGTTTATTCATGGGCTTTCATTTGCTGACGCAGGCCTCGGCTTCCCCGCACCCGGAAACTGCATCCAAGAGCGATGATCCAAATAGCTAGGCTGTGGTGCCTTGTCTTTGTGCTTGGCGCGAGCGTGTGTGGTTCGCCGAATTGGGCCTGCGCACAAGCAGGCAGCGCGGATTTGCCGGAGAGCCCGTCCGAGGTATCTCGCGCGGCCAAACATGCCCATGACCCGGGGTCGGAGCGAGACGTAACCTGGCGCTCTGTGCCCAAGGACTTTCTCCACGACCAGAAAGCGATCTGGCTGTTCCCGACTCAACTCGGGAAAGGGCACTACTGGTTGCCCACTCTCGCCATCGCAGGGGGAACGGCGGGACTTATCTATGCCGATCCGCACGCCATGCCCTATTTTCGTTCTCATGCGAGGAACCTCGATGACATCAACGATGTCTTCGATGCATCGATTACCACCGGAGAAGTCATCGCCGTGCCGGTCGCGCTCATGGTCGCAGGTTACGCCCGGCATGACTCCTATCAGGTGAGCACGGCCTTACTCGCAGGCGAGGCCTACGCTGATAGCGCTGTCGTCGACCTTGCAATGAAGGCAGTCACGCGCAGGAAACGACCGACTGATGTTGCCGCGGGGGCGTCTTTTAACGACACATTCTTTAATGGAGGAAAGTCGCCCTTCAAGGGCAGTTCCTTCCCCTCCGGGCACGCCGCCGGCGTTTTTTCGGTCGCCACGGTGGTCGCCAGCCGGTATCACAACCACCGCTGGGTGCCGTGGCTCTCCTACGGTTTCGCCGCAGCGATCAGCTGTTCTCGCATCACGACGCTTGCCCACTTTCCCTCGGACGTGTTTCTGGGAGCAGCTCTCGGCTACACGATTACGCGCTACCAGACACTAGCCCCTCGCTGAATCTCGGTTGAGGGGCGGTGGCCCAAGATCTTGACCGCGCCGGGATTGGCAACCATCAGCTCCCTCATTGCACGCTGCTCGTGGGACTGGTACGCGGCGTGCGGCCGGGCGACCCGGGATACCGCAATCAGTTCCTATCTTGCTATCTTGTCTCCCTTCTCGCTTGCCGGCACTTCATTCGTAGCGCAGTGCGACCAGCGGATTCACTCGAGCCGCGCGATGGGCCGGGAACCAGCAGGCCAGAAATCCAGTGATTAAAAGCAGAACGGGAACGCACACCAACGTCCACGGATCGTAAGCCGAAACGCCCCACAGCTGTGTCGCGAGGATTCGCCCCAACGCCAGGCTGACGATCAAACCCACAACCACACCAATGGCTACCAGGCGCAGCCCCATGCCAATCAACATACTGAGGACATCGGAGCCTTGGGCACCGAGCGCCATGCGGATACCGATTTCCTGGGTGCGGCGAGCGGTCGTGTAGGAGAGCAGGCTGTAAACGCCGATGGTGACGAGGATCAAGCCGATGGAGCCGAAGACGATCATCAGCATAAAACCGAATCGCGGCCCAGCGTAAGAGAACTGGCTGATGTAGCCCTCCAGAGTGCCGGTCAGGGTCAGAGCCACATCGGAGTCAGTGGCCCAGACTTCGTGGCGGACGGCTTTCAACATGGTCAGCGGGTCTTGAGCGGTGCGAACCAGAATGCCCCGGAATGCCGATCCTGTAACCGTATAGGGAATCCAGATTTCCGGTCCGGCGGGCTCCTGGAGCCCACGGTTCTTGACATCGGCCACCACCCCGATGATCTCGAATGTGGGATCTGGCACCTTGTCCGCAAATTCCGCTAATTGAGAAATGCGAACTTGCCTGCCGATAGGATTTTCCCCGGGCAAGTACTTTTTCAAAAAGGTCTGGTTCACGATTGCTAGTTTGCGCGCGCCCGCAACTTCGGCCTCGGTGAAGGGTCGGCCGTTGAGAAACTGGATTCTGAGAACCTGGAAGTAGCCTTCGCTACAGAGTTGAAAGATGGACTCCCATTTTTCGGAATGGGTCTTTCCCGGAACTTCGATTTCGCTGGGGATGCCGCCATAGGGCGGAAGAGTGCTGGTCTCGGTGACGGCTACGACACCCGGCAGTGCTTTCAGGCGCAGCAACAAGGGCCGATAGAAACCGGCGACCTGGTCGGCAGTTTTGTAGCGCTCCACGGGAAGCGGCAGCCTGGCGGACATGACATGATCGGCTTGAAATCCGAGACGCACTTCGCGCAGGGCAACAAAACTCCGCATCAGAAGGCCGGCGGCGACCATCAGCGTGAGCGAGAGCGCAACCTCCAGGATGACGACTGTGTTGCGGAGTTTTCCGTGACGGAAACCGCCGCTGAGGCCCTTGCCGGTGTCGCGCAAGGGCTCGTTCAAATCTTTTGCGGCGGCCTTGAGCGCGGGGATGAGGCCAAAGGTCAGGGCCGTCAGAATGGTCACGCCCAGAGTAAAAATCAGCACCGGCGCGTTCAAGCGAATGACCGCCTCTGCGGGAATAATGTCTTGCGGCATTAGGGCAACGATGAATTTCAAGCCTCCCCAAGCCAGCAGTGCGCCCAGGGTTGCACCGCCCAGCGCCAGTATTAGACTCTCCACCAGAAGCTGGCCTATCAAACGGCTGCGGCTCGCGCCCAGCGCGGAACGAACGGCAAATTCTTTCTCCCGCGTCGTGGCTCTGGCCAGAAGAAGATTGGCCACGTTTCCACAACCGATGAGCAACAACAAACCAACGGCGGCCAGAACAATGTAGAGCGTGGTGCGGAATCGTCCGACCACCAGGTCCGTGAGCGATTGAATCTCTACGGTGAAGTGCTTGGGATAATCTTTGGGATAGACCAGCGCCAGGCGCCTGGCTACGACAGTCAGATCAGCAACCGCTTCGCGCTCGGAGACTCCTGGCTTTAGATGCCCCATCAGCATCCAATAGCGGCTGAAGGCTCCGGCTACGACGTTTTTAACCACGGCGTGGGTTGGCTTGTCGGGAATCCATAGGTCGGCATCGCCCCATCCGAAGCGCGGCGGCATAATGCCGACCAGAGTTCGCGCCGTGTCGTTCAAAACGAATGTCCGGTTCAAGACTTTGGCATCGGCGCCAAACTCGTTGACCCAGGTCTTGTAGCGCAGCACGAAAACCGGAGGGGCGCCAGGTTCGTAGTCCGCCGGCAACATCACCCGGCCCAGCAGAGGAGTCATGCCCAGAAATTCAAAGGTGCCGGGAGTTACATAATTCCCGCGCAGGAGTTGAGCGCCTTCGCCAGAGCGGTAGAGCACGTCTAAGCCGTTACTCGCGATAACCCGGTCGAAGACGTGATTCTGCGCCACATAATCCAGGAACTCGGGGCCGCTGAACCCGTTGCGCCCGCCCGGCTCATTTCGTTCCGTGTCGTGAATCTCAAGCAGCATAAAGCGCTGCGCATCGGGGTAGGGAAAAGGCTCCATCAAAATGTTTTCGAGAATGCTGAAGATGGCGGTGGAGGCCCCGATTCCGAGGGCCAGCGTCAGCACCGCGACAACGGCAAAGCCCGGAGTCTTTTGTAGATTCCGGAGGGCATAGCGGATATCTTGACGGAGTGTTTCCATGGATCCCTCGCATTGGTCCCAAATCTAGCGCCGTTTCATTTCACGCGCGTCGGCTCTGGTGGGCCATAAAAGTTCATTCCGTGGCGCGACGTACACCCGCAGATTTCCTTATTTCAGGTTACGCATTCAGGTACGCAACCAAGCCACTTTTTGTTCGACGCGCGCCGAGTCCCATGGGTGGCGCATCGGCTGCATATTTTTTGCTGGACAAAAAAATGGCCCCATTGCTGGGGCCAAATTTCAAGAGGCTACGAATTGGTGGGTGATGTCAGGAAAGGCGATAGACTCCGTTCCGCCATCTGGAACGGTTCGGGAAGTGACGCGTAGAAAGAGTGAAGGTCATGGTGCTAGAGTTTGCGGCCTCTTGGTTGTGATACACAGGAGCACTTCCCGCGCCAAAACTGGAAGCCGGCGCGAGTTCGCTCACGCCCCAGATAAACCTATGACGACTAACCAGTTAATCCGGGTCTCCGTTCGCTGAGATCGGCAATCAAAATGATGGGCGAAATTGGAAGTGCAGAACAATGCATATTCAATGCACTCCGGTACCAGAAAAGACCGCCGACGAAGGTACCAACGAAGGACCAAGCGAAGATCAATCCCATGGCGGGATGCGGCCCCGCCGTGGGATCGGTTTGACAGAGGGTTCTGGCGATCTAGCTGTTACCGGCGACGGTGCGCAGCTTCCCCGGGAGAAAATGATAGGGAGGCCAGGGGCCGCTAATCGCGACTTCGCAGTTCTTCAACTGCTTGGCGGCGGTATTGTAGCGGTTCTGATACTTTTCCACGCTTTTGGAGTCGATCAGGTGGGCGATGTCGATCAACATGCCCTCGGGTGCGACCTTTTTGCAGCTGACTTCTTCCTCCAGGGGGTTGAATAGCTTGTGCACCTGGACCGAGAGAGCCCGGGCTTTGGTTTGGCGCTCGCGCTCACGAGAGGCCTTCACCTTCAGCTTCGACAAGTAGTCGCCGCCGACGGTGTCGGGTAGTTCGATATCGATCATGGCTTCGCGCAGGGAGCCGTCACGAACGACCAGTTTGATGTGCATTTCCGACTTACCACGCAGCTTGGCGACGCTCAGGCCAAAAGCCCGCCGGTTTACCCGGACAGCCTGGCGAAGAGCGTCATCAGTGTCGAAAATTGTGCCGAATTTGAAAGGTAGGACGGTGGAGTTACGGAAGCAGTTGCTGACCACGCGAGCGTGCTCAATCGCGGATTTCTGGTCAAGTTCACCTGCCGTATGGTCGTATTCGCTGACAATGACTGCGAATTCACCACTGGGATAGCTGAGAACCGCAGCGCCGTTCACTCCTTGAACGCCCTCGAGTAAGAAAGGGCGGCGAGTGCGGGTTCCATTGGGAAGGGTTTGGTGCTCGGTAAGACAATACGCGTACCACGCCATAGTGAACTCTCCGAACCGGGATGGAGGCGGACCGGGCCACCTCTAACGTCGAGTTTTCGCCAAAATTTAAAATGCGAGTGGTTGGAACGGGCGGTACTGGGTTTTAAACTATCCGGAAATGCTTTCAGTCCGCATTCCCTAACTGCATATTACTTTGTGCAACTAGGAAAATGCAACTTTTTCTTCGCGAGACGCATCGAAATCCCTTTATTTTCCTGCCACGGTGCGGTTGGCGCGCTCTTGTAAGGCCAACAGCACCACGCGCAGCATCTCGTCCCAGGGGGCGGGTTTGCCGGTCCAGATTTCGAACTGGCGGGCCGCCTGGTGGACGAACATCTCGATTCCCGGAATGATCTGCGCGCCCCGCTGTTTGGCCAATTTCAGGAAGCGAGTCTCCGCCGGATCGTAAATCATGTCAAAGACATAGCGGGCGTTGATTTCCTGCTCCTGCAGCGGGGATTCACGGACATTGCCCATGCCGACCGGGGTCGCGTTGATGATGACGTCGAACGCCAGCTTCTTCAGGTCGGCGCGCTTGACGATTCGAGCTCGAGCTTGATGCGCTAGCTTTCTGGCCGGGGCAGCCGTGCGGTTCAAAATATAAACTTCCGACCCTCTTTCCTTCAGGCCGAAGACGGCGGCGCGGGCTGCCCCTCCGGCTCCGATCACTAAAATGCGGGCGCCCTCCAGCGTGTTCAGACGACGCTCCAGAGGCCGGACGATCCCGGCGGCGTCGGTATTGAAACCGTAGAGCTTGCCATCCTGCGCTCGAACGACCGTGTTGCAGGCACCGATTTTGGTGGTGTGGGTGTCGGTGTTGTCGAGGTGGGGAAGAATCGCTTCCTTGTAGGGCATGGTCACGCTGATGCCGTGGATGGGAATCTCGCGTACGCAGGTGAGGAGATCCTTTAGTGTCTTGGCGTGGAGCGCCAGGTAGACTGCATTTACATTTTCCCGGCGGAAGGCTGCATTCATGATCGCAGGCGACAGCGAGTGGGCGATGGGATCACCCACGACGGCATAGACCCGCGTGGCCACGTCCACCTGTTCGATGCGATAGACATTGCGCAATTCCTGCGCGGTGACCTGGCCGGGAGCAGTTTCTTCGCCGGCTACGGCCGAGGCGAAGGTGAACACACTTCCGGCGCGCACTCCGAGAACGCGGCTGATAATGCCCTGTTCACCCATGCACATGCCGACCAGGGAGTGCCGGTCGCCCTGCCGCGCCAGAAACTTGATCACGGCAACGTTGTCGGCAAGAGTAGTTGCCGTGCTTACGACCTTATAAAAATCGGCGGGGTAGGCGAGCATCCTGGCCAGAGTTTCATCAAGCTTCCGGGTGGCCCGAAAATCGTGGAAGGAAAGAATCAGCGCCGCCCGCGTGCGAAGTTTTTGCATTTGTCCGGGCTTGCACTGGCTGGCGGTTTGCAGTTCAACGTCGACTAACTGACAGCCTGCGGCCGCAGCCTTGCCCAGCAGGTCCAGCTGCGAGTCGATCGAGCCGCGAAACTTTCCCCCGTTGACAGCCCGGCGGCAAGTTGCGATTACCATCGTCCCGGGATGCGATTCCAAGAAGCGTTTGATTCTGGGAAGGGCTAGGACGGGCTTCGAAAGGTAGTCTAACCTGAACTCAAGAAAGGGGTTATCCCGGACCAGGAACTCGGCCTTTTCGGCCATCTGATTCGCGTCGGTACCGATGACTGCCACGCATACTCGCGGCAATCGCAGGGGTAGTAGACGGGGCGCGTAAGGGGGAGCGGAATTCATCTTTCCTAGTTAAGTTCACCTAGTCAAGTTCACTAGCCCAGGTTCCAGGAGCCCGGATGCACAAAGCAGGGTTTCTCCACTCCGCATCTCTACCGTACGGAAACTGATGCATTCGCTCGAGATGACACCCCGGCTCTAGGGCCACAGTATAATGACGGCAGATTATTACAGGGCCTTAATTACTTATGCAACAACGGATTCACGGTCATTTCAGAAAAACCGGAAAAACTTCTGCTCCAGGGTGCCCAACACCCTCGTAACCTTGACCCACCCTTACCATCTTGTTACCTTCCGGCTGAAGCCTTTTCTTTTCCGGCATTTCACTAGGGAGGGACGCATGGCGGTCCTTGCCCGGAGGTAACATGAAGAAAACAGGACTGTTCGTGTTGTTGCTCGCAACGGCGGCTTGGGCGCAAAACGGCTCGGACGCTAATTCTTTCGAGGCTCCTCAGGGGACTTCGCCGTCCAGCGCCAGCTTTCCCACCCAGCGCGTTCAAACGCCCACCTATGCGGACCTGTATTGCGCCGGATTCATCAGCAAACAGATCGTGCCGGACGCCAACTTCATCGCCGGGGGCTTGCAGACCCCGAACACGACGAAATTCACCCGTGGCGACATGATCTATCTCGAGGGCACCGGCTATAGCGCGGGCGCGGAGTACGAGATTGTGCGCGCCTTGCGCGACGTCAACGAGTATGAAATGTTTCCCGGGCAAAAGAAACTGCTGAAAGAAACCGGCCAGCCTTATGAGGAAGTCGGACGGGTGAAAATCATTGACACCCGCAACAAAACCGCCATCGGTCAGATCGAGTATTCCTGCGACGGCGCCGATCCGGGCGATACCGCAATTCCATTCGCAGAAAAGCAGCCCGTGACCTTTCACACGCCCATTCATTTTGACCGCTTCCTGCCTCCGAGCAATAAACTAACCGGCCGCATTGTAATGGGAAAAGACTTCGATTCTGTACTGGGGACGGGGCACAAGCTCTACCTCAACGTCGGCTCCAATCAGGGAGTGAAGATCGGAGATTTCTTCCGCGCGGTGCGCCCCTATGATGCCGACTTAAGAGACCCGGTCGATTCTCTGTCGTTCAAGGCCGCGATTGCCGAGGACGATCAGAAAAAGACGCCTTCGGTTGATCCCGCCATGTTCGGCAAGGGGAACGGCCCGGTCGTTCATGTGCGCGATCTGCCGCGAAGAGCGGTGGGCGAGATCGTGATCATCGGCGTCACCAACAGCACCGCCACCGGTATGGTCGTCTTCTCCCTGGAAGATATGCATGCCGGCGACCGGGTGGAACTGGATCAAGTACAATAATTCTTCCTCCACGTAATCGATAAGGCGGCCGGGGACGGGAAACCGTCCCCGGCTCTGTTTTGGGTGGGTGATTGTACCCACTACGGCACTCTGTGCTCACCATCCAAGTATTTTCTTATTTTCCAATGCCTAAGACGCTGGGCCGTCAATCCGGCGCATGCTTTTCTCCGAAAACTTCGGCGGTGAAGGCCTCTATCATCGCGCCGTTTTTCCATGCGTCCAGAGGCAAGCCGGCTTTGCGGCAGGTCTGTTCGAGGAAAGTCGCGCGGTCCCAGTGGTGCTCGGTTGACACCTGAGGCAGAAGCAGGCCGCGACGGCCAGCCCTACTGACGAGCAGACCGTGGCGTCCGATCTCAATGGCTTCGGGGGGAATCGGTTGCGGCTCGGACAGGATGCTGAGTTCGATTTCGAGGTGAGGAGCTTCGGGCAGCGTGACGGGACGAAAGCGAACGTCTTCGAAAGCGGCCGCGCGCGCGGTATCTGCGACGGCGCGATATACCGGGCTCACGGCAAGGACATAGCCCACGCATCCCCGCAACTGGCCGCTCAAGTAAAGCGAAGTGAAGGCGCCGCGAGGCTCGGCGAGATGAACGGTCGGCGGGTCCAGTGGGATCTCGCGCCCTTCGAGCAGGGAGAGAATGGAATCGTGGGCGAGCCGCAGCAGCGTGGTGCGTTCGTCTGGCGAGAACTCGCCCCCCGGAAGTTGGCCGGTATTGACCGCAAGCGGACTAGGTCGAAGTAGCGACATCGCGGTCCGCCTGCGGCGGTGGCACCGGCTTTCGGCGCCGGCTCAGGATGAAGGCGCGGCGCCGGCGCTTGACCACGCGCCGGTCGATCTTGGACCAGAAGGCGACAAAGTAGTCGATCGCCGACACCAGAGAAACGCAAACCATGAACCCGATCGCAACCGACGCGATCCAGTGGATGGGGAAGATGTAGTGGCTGTAGATCGGCAATTCCTTCCAGCGGTGATCGAGGATGACGGCGACCACGGAAACAATCTGTACCACCATTTTGAACTTGCCCAGTTCACTGGCTTCGATGGTGAAGCCCTCGGAGGCAGCGATGGAGCGAAGTCCACTCACCAGGAATTCTCGCCCCAGCACGATCACGGCAATCCATGCCGGAACCAGGCTGGGATTCAATTGTACGAGGGTAACGAATGCAGCCGCGATCAGAAGCTTGTCGGCCAGCGGGTCCAGCAGAATTCCCATGGTGGTGATCTGCCCGCGCTTGCGGGCGAGATAGCCGTCGATCCCGTCGGTCATGGAAGCGGCGATGAACAGCGCCGAGGCCAGCAATTCCTTCTCCCCGCTGACGCTGCTGAAACGAGTGCTGGAAAGAATCCACATCAGCAGAGGGATGCAGAAGATCCGGATCAGCGTGATGGAGTTGGGCAGATTCACACTTCGGGGGTCGCCGGTGGCCAGCCGGAATCTAGTTTTGATTATCCTCCTCGGGAACAGGGAACGCAATGGACGGAAGTTACCGGGAAGGAAGTCCCCAGGGAGTGGCTCAGTTGAGCTCCCACCAAATTATATTGCAGCTTCCCTGGAGACGTTTCGAAGCAGGTCTGCCAGACGCGATCACGTCGGGGAAAATTATTTCGGGGCCATCGCGCCTGCTTTGGGCTGCTTGGCGATGATCAGATCCCGGCACTTGTCGTAGGTGGCCTGGGGGATGATTTTTCTGCGCACCAGATCGAGTTTGGTGCGGTAAGGGCGGCCGTCGATGATCTTCTGCGAATAGGCGTCGCCGATGCCGGGAAGCTGCTTCAGTTGATCCTTGGTGGCGCTGTTGATGTCGAGCTTGTCGCTCGCCGTCGCTTGCCCGGCATCAGAAGAATTCGACGCGACAGACTTACTCTCAGGATTGGCAATTTCAGGAGCGTTTCCTCCGGGTTCGGCATTCTGAGCAATGGCGTGCCCGGGATCGCTGATCGAGAGAATGAATCCAAACAGAGTGGTCAGAAGCAAAATCCCAAACTTCTGCATAATTCCTCCTCAGGCGTAGATGCCGCGCTGCCGGATCGTGTAGGCCACGCGGTCAATGGCCAGCATGTACGCGGCGATGCGGTTGTTGACGCGGTGAGTCTCGGCGTAACGCACAACATCTTCGAACGACGACTTCATGATGGCGTCGAGTTGCTCGTTGACCACCGACTCTTTCCAGAAGTAGCCCTGGCGGTCCTGCACCCATTCGAAATACGAAGTGGTCACCCCCCCGGCATTGGCCAGAATGTCGGGGATGACGAAGACGCCCTTTTCGCCCAGGATATCATCGGCGGCGGAAGTGGTGGGTCCGTTGGCGCCTTCAGCGAGGATGCGGCACTTCACCCGGTTGGCGTTGCGGCTGGTGATCACGTTCTCCGTGGCCGCAGGAATCAGAATTTCGCAGTCTTCGACGAGCAATTCGGCAGGGTCGCACCTTTCGGCGCCGGGGAATCCGTGAACGGTTCCATTGTTCTGGCGAAAATCCACCAGAGCCTTCAGGTCGATGCCGTTCGTATTGTGCAGGCCGCCGCCCACCTCGGCGATTCCAATCACCTTGTACCCTGCCTGATGCATGAGCAGAGCGGCGTTCGAACCGACATTGCCGAAACCCTGGATGATGACGCGGGAGGTTTCGCGATTCAAACCCAGCTTCTGGCACGCCTCATCGCACACGATCATTACACCCCGGCCGGTGGCTTCGCGGCGTCCTCGTGATCCGCCGATGTTGATGGGCTTTCCGGTGACGACGGCGGTGACGGTCTGGCGCATGTGCATGGAGTAGGTGTCCATCATCCACGCCATGATTTGTTCGTTGGTGTTGACATCGGGAGCGGGGACGTCTTTTTCCGGGCCGATGAATTCGATCAGTTCGGAGGTGTAACGCCGCGTCATGCGTTCGACTTCGCCCATCGACATCTTGTGCGGATCGCAGATCACCCCGCCTTTGGCGCCGCCGAAGGGAATGTTGACCACGGCGCACTTCCAGGTCATCCAACTGGCGAGAGCCCGAACTTCATCGAGTGTGACGTCAGGCGCGTAGCGGATGCCACCCTTGGCCGGGCCGCGCGCGATGGAATGCTGCACCCGAAAGCCGGTGAAGACTTCGAGATGGCCGTCGTCCATTTGCACCGGAATGTAGACCGTAAGTTCGCGGTTGGGATAGCGCAGCACGCGCCACAGGCCCTCGTCCAGGTTGAGTTTCTGCGCTGCCAGATCAAAGCGCGCCCGCTGCGACTCCCATGGATTGCTCTCTTTGTCCACGTGCGGGTCCGTCACCATCGTCGTCATATAAGTTTCTCCGGAATGATTGCAGGCTGCTGGCCGGCGCCGGGAGATTCCCGGTCGGAGGCGGGCAAACGTTAGAGTATATGAGGGGGGGTGGGGCAGAAGCAAGGCGCGGAGCTATCGGGCTATCGGGATATCGGGGGTATCGGGAGTGGTGCCGTCGCACAGTTGAAGATTTGTGCAGGCGTGAGAGTTATGGACAAGCCCGCGACGGGTTGGCGAAAGACACGGATACTCGCTCGGGCTAGGGCGTGAAGGCAACCACATGCTTCCCGCGCGCCAGCCACTCGAGATCCCTCACCCGGCCGAACTGCGCCGGACTTGGGGACGACAACCTCCTGATCGGTCGAGGAACATAATGCGGCGCCTTCAGCAACAGGAGAACGCCGATGCATAGGACGACGCCTTTCAAGGTCAGATCCATGCTTCGTGACGGCGAGTTCGTGACGGCGCGGCCGCAACCGGAATAGCAAAAGCAGTTCCGCGGGCCCGATTCTCGAGCCATGCCCAACCCAAACCAGACTCGAACAAACTTGAAACCGCAACGCTCGCCGGCGCATCTCTACATGCTCTCGGGGACTCCAGACTTGGGCAGAAAGAAATGACTCCGCAACCGGCACCGAGGGGCATCGCTTCGGGCGGAGGCAATCCCTGGCTGGTCGCGATCGCGGTCATGCTGGCGACTTTCATGGAAGTGCTGGACACTTCCATCGCCGCCGTCGCGCTTCCCTATATCGCCGGCAGTTTGTCGGCGACCAACGATGAAGCTACCTGGGTGCTGACCAGCTACCTGGTGGCCAATGCCATTATCCTGCCAGCCAGTTCGTGGCTTTCGCTGCGCTTCGGGCGAAAAAGATTTCTCATGACCTGCATCGTTATCTTCACCATTGCGTCGTTTGCCTGCGGCGCGTCCACATCTCTGGCATGGATTCTGATTGCGCGCGCGGTGCAGGGCGCGGGCGGAGGAGCCCTGCAGCCGTTGTCACAATCGATTCTGCTGGAAACTTTTCCTCCGCAGAAGCGCGGGCTGGCTATGGCTGCATTCGGCCTGGGCGTGGTGGTCGCGCCGGTATTGGGACCTACGCTGGGAGGATGGCTCACCGACGCTTACTCCTGGAGATGGGCGTTCTACATCAATATTCCCGTCGGCATCTTCGCCATATTCATGATTTCGCGCTATGTGGTCGATCCTCCGTACATCAAAGACGCGCGTCCCGGCAAGTTCGATGGTATCGGACTGGGATTGCTGGCGGTCTGGCTCGGCGCTCTGCAGATTATTCTCGACAAAGGGCAGGAGGACGATTGGTTTGGCGCAACCTGGATTCGCTGGGCGGCGGCGATTCTGCTCACCAGTCTCGTGTCGTTTCTGATACGAGAGTTTCGCCACCAGCAGCCGCTGGTGAATTTGCGCGTCTTCCGCCATCGCAACTTCGCCATCGGATGCGTGCTGATTGGCCTGTTCGGCGCCGGAATCTACGCGCTCGTCACCTTGCTGCCGCTCTTCTATCAGGAACTCATGGGCTACACCGCTCTCGAAGCGGGTTGGGCGGTGAGTCCGCGCGGCATTGGAGCGATTCTCGCCATGCCGCTCATCGGCTACCTGACGGCGAAAGTGGATAACCGCTATTTGATCGCATTTGGCTTCTGTCTTTTCGGAGTTGCCAGTTTGTGGTTCGGCACCCTCAATCTTTCCATCGGACAATGGACATTTTTGTGGGCGATTCTGATCAGCGGCTTCGGCTCGGGATGCGTCTTCGTTCCGCTGTCGACGACCACCATGGCGTTTCTGAAGAACGAGGAAATCGGCAATGCCAGCGGCCTCTACAATCTGCTGCGCAACATCGGAGGCAGCATCGGGATTTCGGTGGTCAACACGATCGTTGCCCGCCACGAACAATTACATCGCAACGAGCTGGCGGCGTCGCTGGCTCCGGGTCGCGCCACGGTTCAAGGAGCTCTGGGAGGAATGCAACAGTACCTGAGCGCGCAGGGTTCTTCTTCTTCTACGGCGCTCCGGCAGTCCTACGGACTACTGAATCTGGCTCTCGACGGGCAGGCTCGTCTGTGGTCGTACGTGGATGATTTCCGCTACATCGCATTAGTCTGTTTCGGTTGCGTGCCAATCGTTTTCGCGCTGAAAAAAGCGGTGGCAAAAAAGGGTGTCGTGGGGGCGGCGCACTAGCTTAGCTACTCAACCCAGCCTGACGCTTCCCAGGAGATCTCTGCGTTCTGCCGGCAACCCGGTTCTACAGCAGGATTTCCCTGCCTTCGGCGGCGGCGCGAACTTTGGGATAGTAGTTGCGCGCATCCGCTACCACTTTGTCGATGATGGCGTCGCTGTGGTCGGGGTCGTGGTGGTAGAGGATCAATTCTTTCGCGCCGCTTTCCATGACAACGTTAATGGCCTCGCGCCAGTGGCTGTGTCCCCAGCCACGGCGTCGGGCTTCGTATTCTTCGGGAAGATATTGCGCGTCGTAGATCAGAATGTCGGCCCCTTCGGCGAGCTTGCGCACGGCCTTGTCGAAGTTTGCATCGCCCGGCTCGTTGTCGGTGGCATAGACCAGCACACCTTCTTTTGTCTCGATTCGAAATCCCAGGCAGCCTTGGGGATGGTTCAGCCACGCGGTTTTGATCTGGATGCCTTCGCCCAAGGGCAGGCATCCATTCTCGATGTTGTAGAAATCGCGCTTCGCCTTCATCTGGTCAAGGTTGACGGGAAAATAAGGAGAAGCCATCTGCTCGGCAAACACCTGCTCCAGGGTGCGGGTTTGGGTGGAGGAGTGGAAGGTGAACTGGCTGTTGGGACTGTTGTACAAGGGGCGGAAAAACGGCATGCCCTGAATGTGGTCCCAGTGGAAATGCGAGACGAAAACATGCGCGGCGAACGGCCGGTCGCCGAACTCGCGTTCCAGTTCGTGCCCCAGCACGCGGAAGCCGGTGCCGCAATCGAAGATGCAGATTTGGTCTCCCAGACGCACCTCGACGCAGGAGGTATTGCCCCCATAGCGCAGGTTCTCGGCCTGTGGAGTGGGCGTCGAACCGCGTACGCCCCAAAACTTGACTCGCATAAGTTTCGGTTGCTGCCTAACTCCGTGCTTTTAAATACACCATATCCAAGATGTTCATAATACTCGGGATATTCAAGATTTTAGCGGTTGCCGAGGGAGTCACAAGTAACCAAAGTTTCGCATCTTGAGGCGAGTGGACCTAGCGCCCAGGATGGAGATTTTCAGGGTCTTGTGATCTTCAGTGCGTTGCTTCGTAGGTTCATTCCGCTTCCAAAGATGATCCAGGATGCGCTGGCTGGCGGAAGTTCGATGACCGGCGCGCGGTTCTCGATCCCCAGCATCTTTTCCCGCGCGGCCGACCACGCTCCGCCTGCCCCCACGCCAGATGCGCCCAAGGTCGTGTCCGTGGTGTCGTCCACTCGCGGGGCGTGCCAACGAAGCGACCGTACCACTGTGCGCGCTGTCCGGCAACGATCGCCAGGCGAATGGCGCGATCCAGATTCTTGTTGAAGGCCGCTACTTTTAAGTGAGGGTACCTTGGCAATCGCGCAAGTCATAAGCGGTTCGCAAGGCCGGTTACGAGGGCGGCACCACAGATTGCGGTTCGGGGCAAGGTAAATGGACGGGGCGTTAACCGGTACAGAAAACCATTCATGCAGATTGCAACGAGCCTGGATAGCATGGACAGCATTCTGCGTTCTTAGTTCTTTGTCTACCCTATAATGAAAAACCTCGCTGTCGGTCCGTTGAGCAACTGGTGAAGACCTCAGCGCCGACACGGTGGTTCGGGACCGCAAATCATGCTGCAACCGGATTTCAAGCAATTCTCGCGGCTGGCACGAGAGGCCACGCTCGTTCCGGTGGTGAAATCCGTCAGCGCTGATTTGCTGACTCCGGTTTCCGCATTTCTCGCCATTGCGGAAAAAGAACCGCACGCGTTTTTGCTGGAGTCGGTGGAGCGCGGCGAGCAGATCGGCCGCTACACGTTTCTGGGCGCGCGGCCTTACATGCGGGTGAAGGCGCGGCAGGGTGTGGTCGAGATTGAGCGCGGCCGGCGGCGCGAAGTCGTGCAGCAGAACATTTTCGAGGTGGTCAAGCGCCTGCTGCGGGAACATCACCCGGCCCATGTTCCCGGACTGCCTCCATTCACCGCCGGAGCGGTCGGATATTTTGCCTACGACGTGGTTCGGCAGCTGGAAAAAATTGGCGAGCACGCGAAAGATGATTTGAAGCTGCCCGACACCGAACTGATGTTCTTCGATCGGCTGCTGGCGTTTGATCATCTGCGGCACCAGATTCATATTGTTGCCGCGGTCGACGTTGCCCGGGAGAGTCCGCGGCGCGCCTATGACC
>Ga0210406_10000423_pt1 | contig 58314 bp, 54 predicted proteins | sample IncBWC30MmetaG_FD_155454 | JGI IMG/M metagenome (GOLD analysis project Ga0210406, IMG submission 155454) | Forest soil microbial communities from Barre Woods Harvard Forest LTER site, Petersham, Massachusetts, United States - Inc-BW-C-30-M | ecosystem: Environmental > Terrestrial > Soil >...
GCAGCAGGTTCGAAGCGAGCATGCCGGCGAAACCGGTCGGTGCGCCGTAGAAAACGGTGGGTTTGACGCCGCCGACCCCGCCCAGCCAGCGCTTGAACACTGCCTCGGGCGTCGGACGCTCGGCCATGAGCAGCGCTGTCGCGCCGACCGCGAGCGGGAAGGTCAGCGCGTTGCCGAGGCCATAGGCGAAGAAGAGCTTGGCGGCGGAGAAGCAGACGTCGCTCTCGGTGAGGCCCAGGATCGCCTTGCCGTAGAGCTCGGTCGTCCAGTACGGATTGGCGTGCGAATGCACCGTCCCTTTTGGCCTACCCGTCGACCCCGACGAATAGAGCCAGAACGCGGAATCATCAGCCCGGGTGTGCGCAGCCTTCGCGAGCGGCGCCGCGCGGCGGAGGAAATCCTCGAACTCGATTTCCTCGGGCTCGAGCGGCTGAGTCGGGCGCGACACGACGACGGTGTGGGCTTCGTGATCCGCTTTTGCGAGCGCGGCTTTCAGCGCCGGCTTGATTGCGCCGCTAACAAGGGCGACTTGGGCGCGCGAATGCTCAAGCATATAGGCGAGATCGTCGGCGGTAAGCAGCGTGTTGACCGCAACTGGGACGACCCCCGCCAACATGGCGCCGAGGAAGGCCACCGGCCAGTCGGCGCCGTCCTGCATGAGGATCAGCGCGCGCTCCTCGCGCTTGACGCCTCTCTCCTTAAGCGCGGCGGCGAACCGACGAGCGCGCTCATCGAGCTCCCCGAAGGTCACGACGCCGACGTCGTCGATGAACGCCGCTTTGGCCGGGCGCCCCGCATTGGCCTGAAGCAGATGCGCCGCGAAGTTGAACGCCTCCGGCGGCGGTTCAACCGGGCTCGCGGTCATCGGCGTCTCCCCTCTCGCAGGCGAAGCCGCTTGGCGACTCCTCTGGACCGGAGCGGCGTTTCAAAGCTTGCCGGCCTCAGATTGATGCAATATTATGCCTGTTTGGTCTTAGAGGTGGGTTCGGACCTTGTCAAACACTGTATCGTCTTCTGCCGCCGCCGAGGATCGCGCGGATCGAACTCTGGCCGAACGTGCCGCAACCGGTCTGATCGCCGGAGTGGATGAGACGGTCCCGTCGACAATCGACGCGGCAGAGGGCGCCAAAGAGCCGTTTTTGGCCGCGCTCGGCGAGCGCGCGAAAGCTTTGCGCGTGCGTCGGGGACTGACCCGCAAGGCCCTCGCCCGCGCGACCGGCGTTTCCGAACGGCACTTGGCCAATCTCGAATATGGAGTCGGCAACGCTTCGATCCTGGTTCTCTTGCAGGTGGCTCGTGCGCTTCAATGCTCGCTTGCCGAACTCGTCGGCGACGTCACCACCCAATCGCCGGAATGGCTCATGCTGCGCGAGATTCTGGCCGACCGCGACGAGGCGACGCTGCGCCGCGTGCGCCTTGCGGCCATGGAACTCACGGGCGGCGGACCACCGCGCCACGAAGAGGCGCCCGTCCGCTCGTCGCGAATCGCCCTGATCGGCCTGCGCGGCGCCGGGAAATCAACGCTCGGCCGGATGCTCGCCGAGGATCTTAACTTTCCGTTCGTTGAGCTCAGCCGCGAGATCGAGACGCTGGCCGGCTGCAGCATCAGCGAGATTCTCGGGCTCTACGGTCAGAACGCCTACCGTCGCTACGAGCGCCGCGCGCTTGAGGAGGCGATCGAGGCCTATCCTGAGGCGGTCATCGCCACTGCAGGCGGGCTGGTCAGCGACCTCGGCAGCTTCAACCTCCTTTTGCGCCGCTGCACGACCGTCTGGCTTATGGCCGATCCCGAAGACCACATGAGCCGGGTCTTGGCTCAGGGCGACTTGAGGCCGATGGCCGCGAGCCGGGAAGCGATGGACGACTTGAAGTCGATCGTCGCCAGCCGAGCCGCGTTCTATTCCAAGGCCGATATGCGGGTCGACACCAGCGCTCAGCCGTTGGCGGAAACCTTCCAGATCCTACGAGCCGAGGCGCGCGAGGCGATTGGCCTGCCCGCCGAATGACGCCGGGCAAGGTTGGCCTTGCGTAGAAACCGATAGCGCATTATGATGCATGAACTGCAATAAACTGCCTATGAACGGGAGTCCCATGGATCGGGTCGACTATCAAACCGAGCCCTCCCGCTACAAGCACTGGAAGTTCAAGTTCGACGGGCCAGTGGCGATGCTCCTTGCAGACTTCGACGAGAACGCCGGCTTGCGCCCCGGCTACAAGCTCAAGCTCAACTCTTATGACCTCGGCGTCGACATCGAGCTCAACGACGCTGTCAACCGCATCCGCTTCGAGCGCCCAGAAGTGCGCGCCGTGGTCATCATGAGCGCCCGCGAGCGCGTGTTCTGCTCCGGCGCGAACATCTTCATGCTGGGCGTCTCGAGCCATGCGTGGAAGGTCAATTTCTGCAAGTTCACCAACGAGACCCGCAACGGCCTAGAAGACTCGTCCAAGCATGAAGGCTTGAAGTTCCTGGCCGCCGTCAACGGCTCGTGCGCCGGCGGCGGCTACGAGCTCGCGCTGGCCTGCGACGAGATCATCCTCATCGACGACCGCTCGAGCGCCGTGAGCCTGCCCGAGGTGCCGTTGCTCGGCGTGCTCCCCGGCACCGGCGGTCTCACGCGGCTGACCGACAAGCGCCATGTCCGTCATGATCTTGCGGATGTCTTCTGCACCACCAGCGAAGGCGTGCGCGGCGAGAAGGCTCTGGCCTGGCGCCTGGTCGACGCGATCGCTAAGCCCGCGCAATTCGAGGCCAAGGTCAAAGAGCGTGCCTTTGCGCTCGCCGCCGCCAGCGATCGCGCCTCCTCGACCAAGGGCGTCGCGCTGACGCCGATTGAGCGCGTTATCGAAGCTGATGCGCTCCGCTACTCTCATCTAACGGTGACGATCGACCGGGGCGCCCGCGCCGCGACTTTCGTGATCAAAGGCCCAAGCGGGGCTCAGCCGCGGGACGCCGCGGCGATCGAGGCTCAGGGCGCGGACTGGTATCCGCTCCTGCTCGCCCGTGAGCTCGAGGATGCGATCCTGTCGATGCGCACCAACGAGCTCGATATCGGCGTGTGGTTGATGAAGACAGAAGGGCAGCTCGAGGCGGTTCTCGCGATGGACGCGACGCTTCGCACGCTCAAAGACCATTGGCTGGCGCGCGAAACCATCGGCTATCTGCGCCGCACTTTGAGCCGGCTCGATGTCACCTCGCGCAGCCTGTTCGCACTCGTCGATGAGGGCTCCTGCTTCGCTGGCGCGCTACTGGAACTGGCCCTTGCCTGCGACCGGATCTACCATCTCGCACTACCGAGTGACGAGGCGCCCAGAATCGCGCTGAGTGTGGCGAACTTTGGCGACTACCCGATGGCGAGTGGCCAGAGCCGCCTCGGACGGCGTTTCTACGACGAGAGGCCGACGCTCGAGTCGCTGAAAACGAACATCGGCAAGCCGCTCGACGCGGACGGCGCCTTCGCCCTTGGCCTCGCCACCAGCATTCCCGACGATATCGACTGGGCGGACGAGATTCGCATCGCTGTGGAGGAACGTGCGTCGATGAGCCCCGACGCTTTGACCGCGATGGAAGCAAACCTGCGCTTCGACGGTCCGGAGACGCTAGCCACCCGCGTGTTCGGCCGTCTCACCGCCTGGCAGAACTGGATCTTCCAGCGTCCGAATGCGGTCGGCGACAACGGCGCGCTCAAGGTCTACGGCAAGGGCGAAAAGGCGGCGTTCGACTGGAACCGGGTGTGATGGAAGCTTCCGAGGCCGAAGTCATCAGGCAGCACCTGATCGACCCCGAAATCTGCATCCGCTGCAACACCTGCGAGTCGACCTGCCCGGTCGGCGCAATCACGCACGACGCGCGCAATTATGTTGTCGATGCGAGCATCTGCAATCGCTGCATGGCCTGTGTGCCGCCCTGCCCGACCGGCAGTATCGACAACTGGCGCTCAATGCCGCATTCGCGAGCCTATAGCGTCGAGGCGCAGTTCGAATGGGATTCCTTGCCCGCGGAACTGAGCGCCGATGAACTGGGCGGGGCCGGCGCTTCCGCAGCGGCGCTGGCAGAACCGGCGCCTCAATCCGCGCCCGGCGAAGCAGGCGAGGAAGCGGCATTCGAAGTCGGCGCCTACGCAGCCGTGATCCCGCCCTGGTCGGCCGCAAGCCCCTACGCCAACCTCTATGGTCCGAAAGCCGCGACGCGATCGGTCACGGCCACTGTCGCTGGCAATGTTCGGGTCACCGAAGCAGGCAAAGATTACGACACCCATCACATCGTGCTCGATTTCGGCGCGATGCCGTTTCCGGTGCTCGAAGGCCAGTCGATCGGGATCATTCCTCCTGGCGTCGATGCGGACGGCAGGCCGCCCCATCCGCGGCAATATTCGGTCGCAAGCCCCCGCAATGGCGAGCGCCCCGGCTACAACAACGTATCACTCACCGTGAAGCGGGTACTGGAGGATCACCAGGGCCGCGCGGTGCGTGGAATCGTCAGCAACTATCTTTGCAACCTGAGCGTCGGCGACAAGGTCGAGGTGACCGGGCCGTTCGGCGTGAGCTTTCTCATGCCGAACCATCCGAAAAGCGCGATCGTGATGATCTGCACCGGCACCGGAAGCGCCCCAATGCGCGCCATGACCGAGTGGCGGCGCCGCTTACGCAAGTCGGGTAAGTTCGAGGGCGGCAAGCTGATGCTGTTCTTCGGCGCCCGGACCAAAGAGGAACTGCCGTATTTCGGGCCGCTCGGCAATCTGCCGAAGGACTTCATCGACATCAACTTCGCTTTCAGCCGCACGCCCGGTCAACCGAAGCGCTACGTGCAGGATGTGATGCGTCAGCGCGCGGCCGATCTGGCGCCGCTCATCGCCGATCCGCACGCTTATTTCTACGTCTGCGGCCTCAAGGCGATGGAGGAAGGCGTGGTGCTTGCGTTGCGCGACATCGCGATCAATGCCGGGCTCGATTGGGAGACTGTCGGGCCTGCGCTCAAGCAGCACGGGCGACTGCATCTCGAGACCTACTAGCTTGCAACTTTCGAACAGGAGAAACCCATGAGCGCCGAGGACACCGTTAGCGACGCCGCAGGCGCCATCTCCGCCGACCGCTTCGTCGAGATCAGCTACGACGAGGTCATTCCCAACAATGTCGCGCTCGGCTCCGACAAGCAGCTTCAGCGCGCGCTCGAGGGATGGCGGCCGAAATATCTCGACTGGTGGACCGGCATGGGACCGGTCGGTTACCAGCAGTCCGAGGTCTATCTGCGCACGGCTGTCGGTGTCGATCCCGCCGGCTGGGCCAAATTCGGCTATGTGAAGATGCCGACCTATCGCTGGGGTATCCTGCTGGCGCCCAAGGTCGAAGGGCGAACGATTCCCTTTGGCCGTCACAAAGGCGAGCCCGCATGGCAGGAGGTCCCTGGCGAGCACCGCGCGCTTTTGCGCCGGCTCATCGTCGTGCAGGGCGACACCGAGCCCGCGTCGGTCGAGCAGCAACGCTTCCTGGGCGCAACGGCGCCGAGCCTCTACGACATGCGCAACCTGTTCCAGGTCAATGTCGAGGAGGGTCGACACCTGTGGGCGATGGTCTATCTGCTCGTCAAATATTTCGGCAAGGACGGCCGCGAGGAGGCGCAGGCGCTGCTCGAGCGTCAGAGCGGGCAGATGGACAACCCCCGCATTCTCGGCGCTTTCAACGAAAGTACGCCCGATTGGCTGTCGTTCTTCATGTTCACCTTCTTCACCGACCGCGATGGCAAGATGCAGCTCGCGGCGCTCGCCGAAAGCGGCTTCGATCCGCTTTCACGCACCTGCCGCTTCATGCTGACCGAAGAAGCCCATCACATGTTCGTCGGCGAAACCGGCGTGCAGCGCACGATCGAGGCGACCTGCGCGGCGATGGTCAAAGCCGGCATCAAGGATCCCAATGAGGTCGAAGCCGTACGCAAACTCGGCGTCGTCGACCTTCCGCTCCTGCAGCGCAAGGCGAACTTCCACGCTTCGGTCACTCGCGACCTGTTCGGCAGCGAAATCTCAAGCAACGCCGCCGAGGCGTTCGGCTCCGGCATCAAGGGACGCTTTAATGAAGCGAACCTCAAGAACGACGACCATGTGCTGCAGGACGCGACCTATCCCGTCACCCGGGTGGTCGATGGCAAGCTGGTGGTGGAAGAGGCCCCGGCGTTGCGCGCGCTCAACTCTCGGCTGCTCGACGATTTCATCGTCGATTGCCAGAGCGGGATCGACCGCTGGAACAAGTCGGTCGAAAAGGCTGGAATCGACTTCAAGTTCATCCAACCGCACAAGGGCTTCAATCGCAGGATCGGCGAGTTCGGGGGCAAACGCATCAGCCCGACTGGCGAAGTCCGGACCGAAGACGAATGGAGCGCGAACAGCGGCGATTGGCTGCCCAACGACGACGACATGGCCTTCATCGTTTCGTTGATGAAGCCGTGCCATGAGCCTGGCAAATATGCGAGCTGGATCGCCCCGCCGCGCGTCGGGGTCAACAACCAGCCGGGCGATTTCGAATATGTGAAGATCGCGTGAGCGGCGGCCGAGACCAGATTGCCATTCCGTCGAATCGGACTTGTAGACGCGGTCGCTGACCGCGTCCGCCGCGCTCAGGCGTGGGATCTTGGCTTGGATTCCTGGAAGAAATGCGGCAGACTGCCCTCTCGCTGGACGGAAAATTCCGTCGCTCTTGTGTCCGATTCTGCCGGAGATCTCATTCGCGATGACATTGTCCAGCCGCCATCGATCCTCGTGTTGCGTCCGCCGCTCCGCCCTGCCCGGCGCTCTGGCGGCCATTACGGCTTGCTTCGCCGCGCCGGCCATTTCCCACGCGAGCCCGATCACTTATGAATTGTCCGGCGCCACGGCGACCTTCACGTCCCCAATCGGAACGCTGACGCTGACTGGCGATTTCGTCTTTGACCCCGTCACCTCCACATTCGATTCCGTGTCGATTACCGCGACCGGACCGACGACGATTCTCGACACATCGCCTGAAACGTTCGACGTCGTGCTTCTTGGGGGTATGCGTTTTCTTGACGCCAGGGACACGGGGCCCGTTCCGCCGGTTACAATAGCCCTTAGATTCGTCGATGCAGTGGGCGGCCTGAGCCCAAATCCGATCGACGGATTTGATATCGGAAATTCGATAAACGTTACGGCGACCGCGGTAACCGGCGACGCCATCCCGCTCCCCGTCCTCGAACCCTCGACCTGGGCTCTACTGCTCGTCGGCTTTGCCGGTCTCGGTTTCGCAGGCTACCGCCAAAGCGCATCTGGCGAGGTCCTGACCGGGGACCAATGCGCCGCGCGGAGCGGCGACTGGCTGCCCAACGACGACGACATGGCTTTCATCGGTTCGCTGATGAAGCCGTCCCATGAGCCGGGCAAGTATGCGAGCTGGATCGCCCGCCGCGCGTCGGCGTCAACAACCAGCCGGGCGATTTCGAATATGTGAAGATCGCCTGACGAAGCGCCCGTTTAGTGGCGCATCTCGATACGGGAGAGAAAGCTGCGCAGGCGGTCATGGGTCTGCTCGCTGAAGACTTCGCGTGGCGTGCCCTGCACCGCGACCTGGCCGGCATCCATGAACACGACGCGCGCGGAAACGTCGCGGGCGAAGCTCATTTCGTGCGTGACCAGGATCATCGTCATGCCCTCGGCCGCGAGTTCGCGCACCACGTTCAGCACTTCGCCGACGAGCTCAGGGTCGAGCGCCGAAGTGATCTCGTCGAGTAGCAGGACTTTCGGATTCATGGCGACCGCACGCGCAATGCCGACGCGCTGCTGCTGGCCGCCCGACAATTCGTAAGGGAGGCTCTCCCGCTTGGCGGCGAGGCCCACCCGAGCGAGCCAGCGATCGGCGATGTCGCCCGCCTCGCCCTTACTCAGCCTGCGCACTTTGCGCAGGCCCAGCATCACGTTCTCTCGCGCGGTGAGATGCGGGAACAGATTGAACAGCTGAAAAACCATGCCGATGTCGGCGCGAACGCGCGCGAGCTCTCGCTCTCCGCGGCGGCGGCGCGCCTGCCCTTCGCCGATGTAACCGACCTCCACGCCGTCGACCGTGATCGAGCCGGAATCATAGGTCTCGAGCAGGTTCACGCATCGCAGCATGGTGGTCTTGCCGCTGCCCGAGGAACCGATGACGCTGACGACCTCGCCGCGCGCGACGTCCAGATCGACCCCACGCAGCACCTGGTTTTGGCCGAAGCTCTTGCGCAGGTCGCGCACCTTGACCAGCGGAGCGCCACTATTCGCGGACATAGGCGAAACGGGCCTCCAAACGTCGGCTCAACTGTGAGAGCGTGTAGTTGATGACAAAATAGATCGCCGCCCCCAACACATAGAGCGGCAGCGGTTGAAACGTGCGGCCAATGACCTGTTGCACAGCGAGCATCAAGTCGACGATGCCGACGAGCGAGACCAGGGCGCTGCCCTTCACCGTATCCACAACCGTGTTGATCCATGGCGGCAGGAAACGGCGCAGTGCCTGGGGGAAGATGACGTAGAGCATGCGCTGCGCGAAAGTAAGGCCGATCGCGCGCCCGGCTTCAGTCTGGCCCGGATGGATGGATTGCAGCGCGCCGCGCGTGACCTCGGAGACATGGGCAGTCTCAAAGGCCGCGAGCGCGCTGACCGCCGCCCACCAGCCGCCGACATTCACCTTGAGCGCCGGCATGGCGTAGTAGACGAAGAAAATGAGCGTAATGAGCGGCAGGCCGCGCGCGATGTCGCTATAGGCGCGCACCGGCCACGCCACCCACCGCGGCGCGTAAGTCAGCGCCGTGCCGAACAGGACGCCGAGCACCAGCGCGATCACCACCACAATGGCGGAAATCTGCAATGTGACCAACAACCCCTGCCATAGGAACGGGAGCGCCTTGATCATAGCCGTCATGCGCGGCGCAACGCGAAGCGGCGTTCGAGCTGGCGCAACAGCAACAACAATGTCCAGCCCGTGACCAGGTACATCGGGGTGACGACCGAGTAGACCTCGATGATGCGGAACGTGTTGGTGTAGATCCAGTTCGCGCCATAGGTGAGTTCAGGCACCGCGATCACAGAGGCGATGGCGGTGTCTTTGAACAAGGAGATGAACGCGTTCGACAAGGACGGCAGCACGATGCGCAACATCGTTGGCGCCTGGACATAAGCCGTGCGCTGCCAGGGCGTGAGCCCAATGGCGCGCCCGGCATCGATCAGCCCGCGCGGGATCGCATCCAATCCCGCGCGGAACACTTCCACCAGATAGGCGCCGGCATAGAGAGAAAGCGTGATGATGAAGCTGGTGGTGGCGCTGTAGGCGAAGCCGCCGACGCTGGGGATGCCGTAGAACACCAGATAGACCAGCAGGATGAGCGGCACGTTGCGGAAAAATTCGACATAAGCCGCGATCAGGGTGCGGACGACTCGGCCCCGTCCCTGTGCGAACAACGCCAGGGCGAGGCCGATGACGACGCCAGCGGCGATGCCGATCGCCGCAAGCTCAAGGCTGAGCGCCAGTCCCCACCCCAACCGGCCGAAGTAGCGCCCGACGACAGCGAAGTTGAGGTGGTAGCTCACGAGACGCGCGGCGCTTTACATGGGCGGGAATCCGGTCACCCGTGGCGGCCGCTTCTCGCCGAAGAATTCCTGGTAGGCCGCGTCGTAGATCCCGTCTTCGTGACCGTACATGGCGACGTCGAAGCAGGTGTTGACCCACTGCAGCCAGTCGGGATCGCCCTGACGCACCGCGGCGCCGTAAAGCTGCGCCTGGCCCGCCATGTCGCCCTCGATGGGATTGGCGTAGATATCCGGGTTGCGCTTGACCAGCCATTTCACTGTCGAGGCGTCGACGAGAGCGACGTCGGCGCGCCCGGCCGTGATCGCCTGAAAGACATTGGCCTGGCTGTCGAGCTGCAAAACCTGCGCCTGCGGCAAGAGCCTATGAACGAGGTCGTCGGCATAGACGTTCGCCAGGATCGCGGCGTTCACTGCAGTGCCGGCGGCGACCAGTTCCTTCAAGGTCTTGTACTTACTTTTCGGCGTGACCATCATCCCCGAACCCTCGATGTAATAGGGGCGCGAGAAGGCGACCAATTGCGCGCGCGAAGATGAAATGGTCATGAACTGGATGACGATGTCCACCTTTCCAGTCGTTACATTCGGAACCCGCGCCGCGGGATCCTGCCGCACGTAGTCAACCTTTGTGTCGTCGTCGAACAGCCCCTTGGCCAGAATGCGAGCCATGGCGATGTCCATGCCGGTCAGATTGCCCTTGTCGTCCTCGAAATGCCAAGGCGGATTGGTGCTGCCGGTGCCGACAATGAGCTTGCCGCGGTCGAGTGCAGTGCGCAGCACACTCTGAGACGCGGCCTGCGCGGCCGCCTTCTGGGGATCGAGCACTGCGCCCGCGGCGAGAACGGCGCCAGCCGCGGCGCCAAGGCCGAGCACGTTGCGGCGTTGCATGAAGCTGTCCATGTTTCCTCCTCCTGACGGTCAGGCCAATCGGCGCGCCGCAGATCACTATAGCGCCGCAAATCACGATCTCTAGAGAGATGAGCCTGCTATTCTACGCTAGGCCCTCGGCTTTGAGCGCGCGCTGAACCGCCGAGCGCTCGGCCATCCGGTCGCGATGGTCGAGGACGCGCGGGAAGGCGCCGGGATCGACGCTGTCGACCTCCATCCAGCGTGCGATGGTGAAGAGGTAGGGGTCGGCGATCGTATAGGCGTCGCCCATCGCCCACGGGCCGCGAAACATCTTCCGCTCGATGAGATCGAAGCAGGCGCCGACGGACTGCGGCACCTTCTTCTTCATCGCCTCGTGCGCCGCCGGGTCGTCCGCCCAACGGTAACCGCGAGCGCGATGCGCGTGCGCCACATGCACGGTCGCGCAGAGATAGCTCATGAAGGATTGCAGCTCGGCGAACGCGAACGGATCGTCGAGCGGCGCGAGCTTAGCCTCGGGATGCGTTTGCGCGATATAGGCGAGAATGGCGGGCGTTTCGGTCAGCACGCCGCGCTCCGTCATAAGCGAAGGCACCCGACCCTTTGGGTTGATTTTCAGATAATCGGGCTTCGTCTGCTCGGCGGCGCCGAAGTCGATCCATCGCGTTTCATAGTCAGCGCCCGCTTCTTCGAGCGCGATATGCGAAGCGAGAGCGCAGGTGTTGGTGGCGTAATAGAACGTGAGCATGGAGGCCCCAGAATGATGGGGCCCGACAGAGGCACCCGGCCCTATAAGGTCACGATATGGCCGCGTCGTTCAAGCTCCTTGACGACCCGATCGGCAAGAACCTCAGGCGACTCCACAGCGGAATTGAGCGTCAGCTCCGGCGCCTCCGGCGTTTCGTAGGGCTGGTCCACGCCGGTGAAATTCTTGATCTCTCCCGCCAGCGCGCGCTTGTACAGGCCCTTCGGATCGCGGGCGATGACGGTCTCGAGCGGCGCCTCAACGAAGATCTCGAGGAACTCGCCCTCCGCCGCTGTGTCGCGTACGAGCCGCCGTTCGGCCTTGAACGGCGAAATGAACGAGCAGAGCACGATGAGCCCCGCGTCGGTCATCAGCCTCGCCACCTCGCCGACGCGCCTGATGTTCTCGACGCGGTCGGCGGCGGTGAAGCCCAAGTCCTTGTTGAGGCCGTGACGAACGTTGTCGCCGTCAAGCAGTGTGGTGTGCACGCCGCGCGCGTGAAGTTTCGCCTCAACCAGATTCGCGATTGTAGACTTCCCCGCGCCTGACAGCCCCGTGAACCAGAGGATCGCCGGCTTCTGGTGCTTGAGCTCGGCATGCGCCTCGCGACCAACCGTCGCGCCATGCCGGTGCACATTGGTTGCGCGCCTGAGCCCATGCGCGATCATACCCGCGGCGGCGGTCTCGTTGGTGGCGCGATCGATCAGGATAAAGCCGCCGGTGTCGCGATTGTCGGCATAAGCGTCGAAGGCGACCGGCATAGTGGTGGCGATATTGCAGAAGCCAACCTCGTTGAGATCGAGCTCTTTTGCCGCCAGCTTGTCGAAATTGTTGACGTCGAGACGGTGCTTGAGCTCGGTGACCGAAGCGGGCGTCGTCCGCCCCCCAATCTTGAGCAGGTAGGACCGACCGGGCAGCATCGGCTCGGCGCTCATCCACAAGATATGCGCCGTGAACTGACCGGCGACCTCGGGGCGACTCTTCGGGCTCGACAAGACATCGCCGCGGGCGATGTCGATCTCGTCGGCTAGCGTGAGCGTGACGGCGTCGCCCGCCTCGGCGGCCTCGACCTCGCGGTCGGCGACCAGAAGGCTGGCGACCGTGCTCTCACGACCCGAATCGGCGGCGATGACGCGATCGCCTCGCGCGATTCGTCCGCTCGGGATCGTGCCGGCGAAGCCACGAAAATCCAGGTGCGGGCGGTTGACCCATTGCACGGGCAAGCGAAAAGGCGCGTTTCGGCGATCGTCCTCGACTTCGACGTGCTCGAGATAGTCCAGCAAATGCGGGCCGGCGTACCATGGCGTGCGCAAGCTCAACGCCGACACATTGTCACCGTGACGGGCGGAGATCGGCAGCGCGATCAGCGAGCGGAAGCCGAGCGTTTCGGCGAATTTCCGGTAGTCGGCCTCGATCTGGCGAAACACGCTCTCGCTGTAGTCGACGAGGTCGATCTTGTTCACCGCAAGCACGACGTGGCGGACGCCGAGCAGCGAAACGATGATCGAATGGCGATGCGTCTGCGTGAGCAGCCCTTTGCGCGCGTCTACCAGCACGATCGCGAGATCGGCGTTGGACGCGCCTGTCGCCATGTTGCGCGTGAATTGCTCATGGCCGGGCGTGTCGGCGACAATGAAGGAGCGCCTTTCGGACGCGAAATAGCGATAAGCGACGTCGATGGTGATACCCTGCTCGCGTTCGGCCTCGAGCCCGTCGACCAGAAGCGCATAGTCGATCGCCTCGCCTGTCGTGCCAAACTTCTTCGAGTCGCGCTCGAGCGTGGAAAGCTGGTCGTCGAAGATCAGCTTCTTCTCGTACAGCATCCGTCCGATGAGGGTGGACTTGCCGTCGTCGACCGAGCCGCAGGTCAGGAGACGAAGCGTCGGGAGGACCGCCAGATCAACCGCAACGCTCATCAGAAGTACCCCTCGCGCTTCTTCTTTTCCATCGATGAGGCTTCATCCGAGTCGATGAGGCGACCCTGGCGCTCGGAGGTCGTCGCCTTTCGCATTTCGGCGACAATGTCGCGAAGCGTGTCGGCCTCCGATTCAACGGCCCCCGTCAGCGGATAGCAGCCGAGTGTGCGGAAGCGAACGCGCCGCATTGTCGGCTGTTCGCCAGGCATCAGCGGCAGCCGCTCATCGTCGACCATGATGAGCGCGCCGGAGCGCTCAACGACGGGCCGAAGCTTGGAGAAATAAAGCGGCACAACCGGAATGTTTTCGGCCTGCACATATTCCCAAACGTCCAGCTCGGTCCAGTTGGAGAGCGGGAAAACGCGCAATGATTCGCCCTCGCGGATGCGGGTGTTGAACAATCGCCAGAGTTCCGGACGCTGGTTGCGCGGGTCCCAGGCATGTGCGGCCGAGCGGTGCGAGAAGATACGCTCCTTGGCCCGGCTCTTCTCCTCGTCGCGCCGCGCTCCGCCGAAAGCGGCGTCGAAGCCGCCGCTGTCCAGAGCCTGCCGGAGCGACTCGGTCTTCATTACCTGGGTGTGGAGCTGCGAGCCCGAGGCGACCGGCGAAATGCCGCGCTTCACGCCATCCTGGTTGATGTGGACGATCAGATCGAGGCCAAGCCGGCTCGCCGTTTCGTCGCGGAAGGCGATCATCTCGCGAAACTTCCAGGTCGTATCGACGTGCAGCAGCGGAAACGGCGGCTTGGCCGGATAGAAGGCCTTCATCGCCACATGAAGCATGACGCTTGAATCTTTGCCGATCGAGTAGAGCATCACGGGATTGCGCATCTCGGCGACAACTTCCCGCATGATGTGAATGGACTCGGCCTCCAGCCGCTTGAGATGGGCTGGCAATACGCTCGGCATCGAGGGTTCCCTTGACAAGGGGCGCTACATAGGGGGCTTCCCGGGCGAAGGCAATGATTTAAGCTATATGATTAAGTTGTTATTTCTTACAGGCCAATCCAATCTGTTATTTCACTGTGACGGAAGCGCATTGACTCCAGGCGTCGCGGCGACCATCGATAGCGCCGCGTTCGACCGGCCGTCGAAGAGGAGATCGGCGCGTGACCAACCCCATAATCATGGCGCCGTCGATTCTGTCGGCAGATTTCGCCAAGCTCGGACAAGAAGTGCGCGACGTCGCCGCGGCTGGCGCGGACTGGATTCATCTTGACGTGATGGACGGCCATTTCGTCCCCAACATCACCTTCGGGCCGCCGGTCGTCGCGGCGTTGAGGCATCTAACGGACAAGCCCTTCGACTGCCATCTGATGATCGAGCCCTGCGATCCGTATCTCGAAGCCTTCGCCAAGGCGGGCGCCGATCACATTACCGTTCACGCCGAGGCGACCCGGCATCTCGACCGCTCGCTGCAAGAGATCCGCGCGCTGGGAAAAAAGGCGGGCGTGGCGATCAACCCGGGAACGCCGGAGAGCGCGATCGAATATGTGCTCGACCGGCTCGACCTGATCCTGGTCATGACCGTCAATCCCGGCTTTGGCGGCCAGGCGTTCATTCCCGCCATGCTCGACAAGGTGGCGCGGGTGAAGCGCATGATCGGCGACCGCAAGATTGACATCGAGGTCGACGGCGGCGTCGCCCCGGAGACCGCGCCGCTGCTCGCGCGCGCCGGCGCGAACGTCTTCGTCGCCGGCTCCAAGGTGTTCGAAGGCGACCCGAAAGCCTACGCCGAGAACATCCGGGAAATCCGCGCCGCGGCTTAGGGCGACTGGCGTCTGGATCGAGGCGGCCGAACGAAAAGAGCTCGCACGACAATCGATTGCAGAAAATCAGAATCTGAGGTAAGCTTGCTGCATGAGCAATCCTACCCTCCGCATGCCAAAATCGTGGCGTCCGTTCCCGGCGCTTCGACCGCCCAGGAGAGAAGCGACAAGAAAATTTTTTCGCGGTTTTTTCCTCGTAACCCATTGATAAGTCTGGTTTCGCACGAGAGAATCCAAGGAAATCCAAACAAATCCAAGGCTCATAATCGGGGTTTTCCAAGCGGAAAGGCCACAAGCCAAGAAAATCCAAACGGATCTGCCGGGCCACGCCTCGGCCCGCCGCCGAGCAGGCGCGAGCCGAACCGACTCACCGCCCCATGCAGGCGTCGGCGAGCCGCTTGAGTTCGGCCCGGCGCTCCGGGCTAACCGTCGCCAGCCGGTCGGCGTCGCCTGAATGGTCGATCGCGTCGGCGACGCATCGGCAGCCGGTCTCGCACTCGGCGTCCGGGCGCCCTTGGGCGACGCAGGCGCGCTGGCAGGAGGCGAGGAAGGCGCTCCGGTCCGCCTTCGGCGCCAGCGGCCCCCAGGCGGTCAGCACCGCGAGGAGACCAATCAAGATCGGTTGATGCACGAGATAGATCGGCAGGCTGTGCCGGCCTGCGAAGCCGATCCACCGCGCTTGCGCCGACTTGGCTCGCCAGCGGGCCGGCCGTTTTAGCCAGTCCATTACGCCAGGCAGTCGCGCGGCGCCGAGGCCGAGAAAGACGACCCCCGCCCAAGGCAGGAGCGGGCGCCAGTCGAGCGTATTCGGGAACGCCTCGCCGAGTCCGATCCATAGAAGCCAGGGCGGATCGAACAGGGTAGAGCGGCCGAGCCACGGCGCCGCGATTGCCGCGAGGCCGATTGCGAGGCTGGCCCACGCTGGCGCGGTCACGAACGGTGCGGCGAGGAGGCTCGCGACGGCGATGCAGTGGAGAATGCCGAAGGTGATGGGCTCGCTCGGCGCGAAGACGAAGCTGCCCGCAGTCACAAGCGCTGCGGCCCCGGCGACGATTGCGAGGCGGCGCCAGAAGGCTCTGACATTCAGCCCGTTGCGATGGGCAAGCGCCAGCGACACACCAACCAGGAGGAGGAACGCGCTCGCCACAATGTGCGACAACAGCCGCATCTGCGGCGTGAACGGCAGCATCGGCGAGGCAAGCCGGAAATCGGCCAGGTCCCAGCTCAGGTGGTAGGCGGCCATGCCCACGAGCGCCAAACCGCGGGCGCAATCGACGGCGTCGATGCGGCCAGGAGCGTGCCGATGATGGGCGGAGTCGCCCAGCGGGCCCTCATCCGGCCCTTCGGGCCACCTTCCCCCTGAGGGGGAAGGGGTTGCGCGTTCCGCCGCGCCCCCTCTCCCCATAGGGCGTTCGGAAGGACGCCCGTCTGTCGACGGGCTATGGGGAGAGGGTTGGGGTGAGGGCTCTCCAGCGGTCACGGCGCCGCGGCTTCGAACAAGGCTTCGTCGAGGATGAAGGCGCCCTCGTATTCGACCGGGCCGGTCATCAGCACGTGGTCGTCCGAGTCGCGCCACTCGATGATGAGATCGCCACCCGGCAGGCGCACCGTTCCCTTGCGTTCCATAAGCTCAAGACGCGCCGCGGCGACCAGGGTTGCACAGGCGGCCGAGCCGCAGGCGAGTGTCAATCCGACCCCGCGCTCCCACACCCGCGCCCTCACGTCGTCGCGCGCAAGCACCTCAGCGAACGTGACATTGGCCTTCTCCGGAAACATCGGGTCGACCTCGATCCTCGGGCCCAGGTCCGCCGCATCGATGCTTTTCAGGTTTGGGACGAAGAACACCGCATGCGGGTTGCCCATGTTGACCAAGGAAGCGGGCCCAAGCCCGGCGGGAGCGTCGCGGTCCGGCCAAAGGTTCACCCGCCGCGTGTCAGGCACAGCATGCCGCAGCGGAATGGCCTCCCACGTGAGGCGCGGTGGCCCCATGTCCACCCGATAGGACCAGGGTCCGAGCCGCTCGCACGCAATCACGCCAGCCTCGGTCTCGATCTTGACCGCGTCGGCGCGGAGTTCGCGGCACAAAAGATCCGCCACGCAGCGCGTGCCGTTGCCGCACGCGCCAGCGAGCGTTCCATCATTGTTATAGATCAGCACATCGGCCGCGGTTCCTACGGTCCTCGGATCGCGGAGCACCATCATCTGATCGTAGCTGAGGCCCGGCGCGCGATGGATGGCGCGCGCATCCTCCGCCGTCGCGCGCACGGGCGAACCCCGCAGGTCGAGCACGAGGATAGCGTTGCCGGCCCCGTTCATACGCGCGATCGTGCGGCCGGCGAGCGGATGGCGGGGGGACAAGCCCTACCCTCCCTTTGGCGTTCGGGCGCCCCCCGCCCTACGCAGGCGAGCCGACCTGTCGATCGCTCGCGCGCCGAGCTGGGTCACGGCGTCGCGCAACCCGTCATCGACGATCGGCGAGGCGGCGGCGCGCGCAGCGTCTTTCGCCGCGTCGGAGGGGGCTGGCGCGGGCGGGCGCTTCTCCTTGAGCGGAGGTAGAGGGCCTTGCCGGAAGGCGATCTTGTCGACGCATCGCCAGCCGAGATGCGCGTTCGCCCGAGCCACGATCACCGCGGCGCTGTGCTGCGCCTCGAGCGCGAAGGCGCTCTCGACCCTCAGCACCAAGGTCGCGCCCGCGACCGGCGCGTCGGGATCGCGTTTGGCGGCCCGGGGCGGCCATTGTAGCTCGATTGGTCGGGCATGACGCGCGAGGTTCTCGCCGACGATGGCCGGCCAATCGGCGATCAGGCTTGTTTCGCCCAAACCGCGCGCGGCCAGCGTCTCAGCGACCAACCCGGGGGTGAATTCAGCCAACGACTTGGCGCCGCCCCGCGTGCGCTTCATCATCGCTTGGGCACAGAAAGTAAGAAAGCGGGGCATGAGGTCGATGGCATGGGCGCCAATGTAAGCGCGCTGGCGTCCGAGGCAAAGCGAAAGGCGATTGTCGCCCGTACGCTTGCCTGGTGGGACCGCTGCCGTCGGTCGCTCGCGTGGCGCGCCGAGCCGGGGGAGATCCCCGACCCCTACCGGGTTTGGCTCTCAGAGGTCGTGCTGCAACAGACGACCGCTCAGGCGGCAACGCCCTATTATCAGGCTTTCATCGCGAAATGGCCTAAGATCGAGGACCTGGCTGCGGCCCCAATCGAAGACGTAATGAGCGCATTCGCGGGTCTCGGCTATTATTCGCGAGCGCGGAATCTCCATGCCTGCGCCAAGGAAATCGCTCGACGTGGAGGGAAATTTCCCAGCGAGGAGACCGAATTGCGGGCGCTTCCGGGCATCGGCGCCTATACCGCGGCCGCAATCGCAGCGATTGCCTTCGGCCGCCAGACCGCGCCGGTCGACGGCAATATCGCGCGCATTCTGGCGCGGCTCCTGGCCTTGGAAAAACCGATCGCTCGCGCGCGAGGCGAGCTCGCAGCGGCGGCCCGAGCGCTGGCGCCAAGCCGCAGGGCGGGCGATTTCACCCAAGCGCTGATGGACATTGGCGCGACGCTCTGCCGCCCCCGTAATCCGGCGTGCGGCCTCTGCCCGCTAGCGGAAGATTGCGCGGCTTTCCAAGCCGGCGTCCCGGAGGTTTACCCCCGCCGCACCGATGCGAAGGCGAGACCGCGGCGGCAGGGCGCGGTGTTCTTCGCCCGCCGCTCCGACGGCGCTTTCCTCGCGCGCCGCCGCCCCCCTCATGGCCTTCTGGCTTCGACGCTCGAGTTGCCGGGGACGCTCTGGACCGTGGAAGGCCCGGGCGAAGCGGTTCAGGGCGCCGCTCCGGTCGTCGCGCACTGGCGCCGGTTGCCTGGCGAAGTCGAACAAGTCTTCACCCATTTCGCGCTGAAACTCACCGTCTACGCCGCGGAGTTCGAAGGCGGCGCCCCAGCAGGCTGTTCTTGGGTCGGTTCCGACGCGGTCGATGCGGCGGGATTCTCCGCGATGATGCGGAAGGCGGTCGAGCACGCCCTGACGCAAACGTGACGAGCGCAAATCGATTGTTATAGAAAGATCAAGGCCTCGCCGCTAATCTCGGCACGTGCTCAGCTGTACCGGAGCTTAGTTTTGACGCGTAAAACCAGTGCTTGTCCATGGCGCCCCTGATTGCGCCAGCGGCGTTCCGCCTGCCGTCCGACGAGACGTTGCGCGCCCGCTTTGGCCATATCACGACCTGGGTCTTCGACCTCGACAACACCCTTTATCCTGCGGATAGCGGCATTTGGCCCAGAATCGACGAACGGATCACGCTGTTTCTAGTCGAACTTTTCGGCATAGACGGCCAGTCGGCTCGCGCCCTGCACAAGCACTATTATTCTCGCCACGGGACGACTTTAGCTGGGTTGGTTCAGGAACACCTCGATCTAACTGAGCGCTTTCTCGACTTTGTTCACGATATCGATCGCTCCAGCCTCAAACCGGACCCCGTTCTCGCCCATGAAATCGGGCGGCTGCCGGGACGGAAGCTCATCTTTACCAACGGGTCACGAAGCCACGCGATCTTGACCGCGAAGCAGCTCGGCCTCGACGGCCTTTTCGAAGAAGCCTTCGACATTGTCGCGGCCGGACTCACGCCAAAACCGGCGGAGGGCGCCTACGTCGCCTTTTTCGAGCGATGCGGGGTAGACCCGCTATCAGCCGCGATGTTTGAGGACGTGGCGAGGAACCTTGCAATTCCTAAGGCAAAAGGCATGACTACGACCTTGGTGACAACCAAAGCCGGACGCCTGGATCATCGAGAGGCGCATGATCAATCGATGACCGACGCGCCAGACGTCGCGGATTTTGTGACGGACGATCTTTCGGAATTCCTCGCGCGGCTGAACGTCCAGCTCAGGATCTGACCGAACCGACCGAAAGCGCAGGGCAACGACCAACTCCCTGGCTAGTCACCAATCGTGCTGGGCGCGTAGCGCACCGTAATCATCATGCTCAAAAACCGGAATCCTCACATCAACGCGAATGTGGCGACGCTGCGGACCAGATCATGGTAGAGATAGTTGCCGCTGACGAGCGTCCACCGGCGCTGGACAAAACCCTGAGACTGCAATCTCGTAAATCTTCGAATGATTTTCAGCTTGTCGGGCGGCATCCTTCCGGTTAGCGCGTCGGCAAGAGCGTTGGCTTGGTCGATCCGTCTTCCGAGCCCACGACGCAGGAAGCTCGTGTCCAATCCCAGTTTTAAATACGGAACAAGGCCCACCTCCTTTGGAATGGAGGCATTTCCGCCGTGAACTCGATACAGCGCGGTCACTGTTGGATCGCAAATGACTTTGCCCATCGCCGCTGCGATGAGCTGCGCCCACCAGTCGTGGCTAATAGCCTTCTCTGCAACTGGATTCGCCAAATCTAGAAGCGCCCGATTTATCCCGGAGGCCATACCTTGAATCGGCACGCATATAAGACTTTGGCTTAAGTTACCCATCATGCTTGGCTTAAGACGCTTCCATTTCCAATAACTGGGGCTAATCACCTCCAGATCTTTATTGACGACCGCGATGTCGGTAGCAAAATAGATCGGCGTCGACTTGTCATACTTCGCTTCGCCCTCCTTCAGAGATCGGAACGTTAGTTCGACTTTCTCCGGCTTCCACACGTCGTCCTGATCCGCGAAAAGCACATAATCGGCTTTGGTCTCTCGCATAAGTATAGCAAAATTGGCCGTCGCAGAGCCCGTCGGCTGGCCTGTGATGATGCTGAGGCGTCCGTCGAACTTCGGTTTGTAGTTCTCAAGAATCTCGAGGGAGCCGTCGGTCGAGCCGTCGTCGCGCACGAGCACGCTGAAGTCGCTGGTGGTCTGGCTCAATAAGGAATCGAGCATCGCGGGAAGATAATTCTGGCCGTTCCAAACAGCCAGAATGACATCACAGGTGCTCATCGCGCGCGGACCTCCGTGCAGTCGTTTCCAGATGGACAGCTTCGCCTGCCCAACGGAGTTGTCGCGCGAAACCGGCCGTGCAAGCCAGCCAAAAATGTGGCGCCGCAGTTTGCGAACAACGCTCCGGAGATTTACAAGGCGGATGTGCGGGGCAAGTCGCCATCATTTCATATATCGTATATAGGGAGTGTCACGCCGCCTAATTTGAGCGAAAGCGGCGTTGCCCGTGTCGGGGATCGACGCCATGGCCGGGCTGCCCTTCGGCCGGCGACCAGCGATGGGATTGATCCAAACCGGTAGCGCGCGTGCCGAGAACTGAGACGAGGCGCCAGGGGCGGTCGGACAAGCCAGCGCGTCTACAACGACGGCCAGGCCGCTCTCGCGGTTGACGCGACCGCGACGTTTATGTTTTCAGTGCGTTCCGGTTCTGGGACGAAGGCTGAAGCGCTGATCGTTTCGATGCGGTGCGATCCCGTGCCGAAAGAATTCGGGTAACAGGGACGGGAACGCCGGAAACAAAATCGCCGGATAGGCCGCAATACTTTGTTGTTACAAATGATCAATCCTGCGCCGGCGTCGAACGCGCTGAAAAGTTCGGTATCGTCGCCAGCCGATGAACTAACCGCCGTTCGCGCGGATGGGCGTTTAGGCCGTGTATCGGACAATGTGGCGACGGTCGCAGCCTCGTGAGCGTTCGGGAGTCGACAGACATGGCAACTCGCATCGGGAACCGCTTCGCCCTATCCCAAATCGCTTCGGTCGCGATGGCGGAGACAAGACTCGCCGGCCGAGCCATTCCCAACGTCCTTCGATACCTTGCGCCGATTGTCGCATGGACGGTCGCGTCAATCGCTTTAGGCATCGTTCTCGGCTTCTCAGCGGTTATTCTGCCGCCGATGGGCGCCTTTGGAATAGTCGCAGTTGCTGGACTGGTGCTGCTCTGGGTGATGCCAGATCTGCCTCTCGTATCGCCAGGAATCATTCGGAAGGCGTTCTTCTTTATGTTGATCGCCGATCTTATCATTCCGTTTTATTATACAGTCCAGTTCTCCGGTCTGCCTTGGATTTCCGCCCGCCGCCTTGCCACATTTACCCTCATCGCGCCATTTCTGGTTGCGGTTGCAGCGTCATCTGAGGTCCGATGGCACATCGCGGAGCGCGTTCGCGCCTCTTTGTTGCTTTTCATCTGCGCGGCCGGCTTTCTTGCTGTGGCGACACTTTCGGTTCTCACGTCAACAAGCCCGACGCAATCCACCTCAGCCTTAGTAGACGCAGTCCTGTCGTGGTATGTGCCGTTCTTTGCGATGATCTATATAGCTAAGGATAAAACTGACGTCGTATTTCTATTGAAGATCATCTGCCTGTGCGCGATATTCAATACCGGAGCCGGGGTCGTTGAGTTTTTCCTCAAGCATCGATTCTTCGTCGATATTTTTCCAAAAGGTATGTTTGCGACGATGATCGAGAACAATCCTACGCTCGCAAATCTTCTGCCAAACCCTCAAGATTTTAGAAACGGCCTATTCAGGGCGTCGTCGACCTTTGTCACTCCGCTTTCTTTCGGCGAATTTCAAATCATCGTCATCCCGATCGGTCTATTTTTCCTTCTGCACCGAGAGACGCTTTTTGAGAGACTCCTCGGGGGGGCCGTTGCCTTCGGCGGAATCGTTGGAATTTTCTGCTCGGGGTCGCGAGGCGGGTTCGTCGGCGTCATCGCATCCGTTGCCGTGTTTGTCACTTTCTATTCGATTCGCAAAGCGGTGAGCAGTAAAGGAAGTCTGGTCCCAGCAATTGCTGGTCTTATCGGCATTATCGGCTTCGGCTGTGTCATTGGAGTAATCATACTCTCCCATCAAATGCACGATATGGTGCTAGGCGGCGCCGCCCAGGCGAGTAGCACGAATGCGCGATACATTCAGTGGGCGGCAGGGACGCCATTCATCAAGTCAAATCCGATCACCGGACACGGTTTCGGGCTGGGGGGCCTCATTCTTGGGCTGGGCCAGATCGACAGCTACGTCCTATCGCTCGTCGTCGAGACGGGGATCCCCGGACTTGTTTTTTTTGTCGGGTTGCTCGTGCTCCCGGTCTGGTATGGCCTACGGAATTATCTCTCCGACATGTCGGAATCCGGCGCGTTGGCCGGCGCATTGGCCTGTAGCTTTATCGGATTCATCATGAACAGACTCGTTCTGTCGCAGAAGGAGAATCACATGCTGATTTTTTCGCTGCTCGCGATCGTGATTGTTCTTAACAACGAACTTGTTCGGAAACGAGCTCCACAGCTACCAGGCGATAAATCGCCGCGGAACACATATCACCGCGCGGGGAGTGTTTCACCCGGCCAGCGGACGCGCCAAACGAACCAGGCGGGCGTCAATTAAAGCCCGCACCTCGATCGGCGACTGCCTTCGAGACTTTCTCCCTTGGAAATAGGAGCGTCGCCGGACGCGCGCTGCGTCAGGTCGGAGGCTGCTTTTCGGCCGCTGGATCGGGGGAAGCGTCCGTTCGTAAAGACATGAACAAGGTGAGGCGATCGGCTGCGCCTCGCAGCACCGCGCGCACGGGCATGGCCTCCTCCGGGCCGGGCGCTAGCGCCGCCGCGAACGTGGCGAGCTTTGCCTCGCCCTGGATCTCGAGCGCGATCGCTCTGGCGCGCAAGATCACTCGTCCAGTGAGGGTAAGGCGCGGCTCAGGCGCATCTGGCGCAACGATCGGAGCGACGAGCTGCCGAGCCGCGGGGTCCATCGCTTCGGCGAGCCCGTCGGCGCCAGGAAACCACGAAGCGGTGTGTCCGTCGTCGCCCATTCCAAGCACCACGACATCGGCCGGCATCGGCAAATTGGCGATACGCGCGCTTGCCGCGGCTAGCTCCTGGTCCTCAGGCAACCGGACGTCGGCAAGCGGCGTAAAGCTCGCCGCTTCCGCGCGATTGCGCAGCAGCCTCTCGCGCACCAGTCGAGCATTAGAGCGCGGGCTGTCGTCAGCCACACGCCGCTCATCGGCAAGAGTGATCGCAACCCGAGTCCAGTCCAGGTCCACGTTCGAAAGCTGATCGAAGAACCGCGCCGGCGACTTGCCCCCGGAAACAATGAGCAGCGCAACCCCCCGTGCAGCGATCGCTCCACGCAAGTGCTCGGCCGTCCAGTCTGCTAAGCCAATGGCAATCTCTTCGCCATTGGCGAATTCTCGGCGTTGGAAAGCGGTCTCAATCATCGTATTCCTCATTCCAGGTGCGTCCGTCTCGTTCGATTAAAGCCACTGACGCGTTCGGGCCCCATGTGCCCGCGGCATATGGCCGCGGGGACTCTCCAGACTGCCCCCAGGCGTCGCGAATAGGATCAATAAACTTCCAAGCCGCCTCGACTTCGTCCCGTCGCATGAAGAGAGCCGCGTTGCCGCGAAGCGCATCCATGAGCAACCGTTCATACGCGTCGGCAGGAGCGACTCCAAAAGCTTCAGCGAAGCTCATGTCTAGCGGCACATGCTGAAGGCGCATGTCGCCGGGGCCTGGCTCCTTAACCATCATCCACAGCTTGATCCCTTCGTCCGGCTGTACCCGCATCACCAAGCGATTGGCGGGTATGCCGTCGGGATGCATCGCGAATATGACGTGCGGCAGGCGGCGGAATCCCACGACGATTTCCGAAAAGCGCTGCGGCAGCCTTTTCCCCGTGCGGAGATAGAAGGGAACTCCAGCCCATCGCCAATTGGCGATGCCAAGTTTAAGAGCCACGAAAGTTTCCGTGTCGCTCTGCTCCTTGCCGATGTCCTGCAGGTACCCTGGAACCGGGCCGCCATCGGCAAAGCCAGCGCGATATTGGCCGCGCACGGTGAGTGTCGACACGTTCGTTTCATCGATTGGCAGCAACGCCTTCAACACTTTCAGCTTTTCATCGCGAAGCGAGTCTGCTTCGAGCGAATTTGGTGGCTCCATCGCAACGAGGCAAAGAAGCTGCATCATGTGGTTCTGGACCATGTCGCGTATGGCGCCGGCTTCTTCGTAGTATCCGCCTCGGCCCTCAACACCGAGCGTCTCCGCGACGGTAATCTGCACATGATCAATATGCGCGTTATTCCACACCGGCTCTAGCAAGATGTTGGCGAAACGCAGCGCCATGAGGTTCTGCACAGACTCCTTGCCCAGATAATGATCGATGCGAAAGATGTTTCGCTCGAGGAAGACCGAACCGATCACATCGTTAATGGCCGCAGCGCTCGTGCCGTCTCTGCCGATTGGCTTCTCGACGATGATGCGTGAACGAGGCGTTACAAGGCCTTCCGCACCGAGACGCTTTGCCAGCGGACCGAACAGATCAGGACGCGTCGCGAGATAATAAGCGCGGATGCGTTCGTCGGCGCCAAGCAACGCCTTAAGGTCTGCCCATCCACCATCCGCCGAAGCGTCGACTGCGACGTAGTCGAGTCGGGACAGGAATCGCTCCGTCGCCGCGCCCGATTCGCTGTCGATGACATTAAACTTCATCAACGTGTCCTTGACGGAGGCGCGGAAAGCCTCGCGATCCAGGTGACGGCGCGATGCTCCGATAATCCGGGTCGGCTCGGAGAACTGATTGCTACACTCGCGCCGAAAGAGCGCCGGGTAGAGCTTGCGATAAGCCAGATCGCCGGTGCCGCCAAAAACGACCAGATCGAATGGCTCAACCTTGACAATGCGTGCGGCCATAACGCCTCTATTTGTAGCTGGTAGAAATGGATGCCGTTAGGACGAAGACACCGGGCATCGCCCGGCCGAAAAAATACCAACCAAAGCGTCGTGAGCCAAGCGGACTGTGATGCACGCGTCCTTGCGTTGTCAGCTTGCCTGCCTCATCGCATCCTTAAATAAAACTTCTCGATCGCGAGCGAAATGTTTAATCAGTGGCAATGCCGCGCCTCCGATCGAACCCGCGTCCGCGCCGATCGAGCCCGAGACAATGTCGACGTCACTCAAGCCCCGCCGATCGAGGCCGGCGAAGACCTGCGCCGTGCGGGCGGTGAGGCGCTCGCGCACAGTCGCTGGAAGTGCGCCGTCGATCACGATCGCCTCAAAGTCGATGACGGAGATCGCAGCGACCATCGCGTAGGCCAGAGCCGATGCGGTTTCTTCAATCCAACCATCGAGCTGCGCCCCGAATCCGCTCCAGGATTCGGGCGTCGCACTAATCGACGAGGCGTCGATACCAGCCGCTTCCAATCGGCGCTCCAATTGATAAATCGACGCGCACGCGATCAGCTGGGTAGCGGCGCCGACGTCGCTCTTCGCCATGATCGGCATTGATCCGAGCGCGGCCGCGTTACCCGTGCGTCCCGGACGCAGCGCGCCGTCGAGCACCAACCCGCCGCCGAGAAACTCACCGACGAAGAAGTAAAGGAAATCGCGGTAGCGCCAGCAGCGACCGAAGAAGAACTCGGCCGCGCAAGCGGCCGTCGCATCATTGCACAGCGTGGTTGGATAGGCGCACGCAGCCGCAATTTCACTTTCTGCGTCGAAGTGTCGCCAGACGTTCATTGCGCCCTGCGGCGCGCCAATCTCCGTTTCCCAGCTCCACAACTCGAACGGAGCTGCGACGCCAAGGCCAACGATCCGTAGTTTCTGCGAGGCGCTGAGCGAACCGGCGAGCGACGGCGCCGAATCTCGGACAAAAGCGAGGACTATGTTCGGTGTCGGAAACGAGTAGGCGCGGCAAGCGCGCTGGCGAATAGCGCCGCGAAAATCGACAAGCACCAAATCACAGCTGCGTCGCCCTATTTTAAGTCCGAGCGAATAAGCGCCTTCCGGATCGATAGACATAGGGATCGTCGGCTGCCCAACTCGGCCGCGGAGTGGGGCCTCCCGCTTCAACAATCCCTCCGCTTGCAGTCGGTTCATAATTGCGGACGTCGATTGAACCGATAGTCCCGTCAATCGCGCGACTTCAATCTTGGACAATGGACCGAAGCGACGCACGAGCGAAAGCAACAGGCGCTCATTGTAAAGACGCACACCCGCCTGATTCGCGCCGCCGGCATTCAATGGGGAGAGGCCAACAACCGTCGAGGCTAACGCCACGCCGCCATCGAGCCCGCTCGCCGTGTCCGCGCGCAAATCGCCCTGCGCCTCCTTCATCCTCCGCCTCGACATTGCATTGTTGTAACCAGCCTCCAACGCATGATTGTGCCGGACAGCGCGTCTGTCAAGGATAATTCAAGCGGATTTAGTTATCCTTGACTCTCGGCCAAAAGTCTGCCCTATGGACTTACGACGGCGCGAGGCGGTCGCGGGGAGGCAAAGACTTTACGTCCAGCCACCAGGGGCCGTGATGATCGACGTCGCTGTATCGACTCATCGGGAGGAAACCTGTGTCCAAGATTTCTGGATTGTTCACGTCCATCGCGGCTGCGGCGCTGTCTCTTGCCTTAGTGGGCGGGCCGGTCCATGCCGGCGAAATCGTCGGGCTCGTCACGAAAACCAATACCAATCCCTTCTTTGTCAAAATGAAAGAAGGCTTCGACGCCAAGGCCAAGGAGCTCGGCCTGACGCCTCAGGCGTTCGCCGGCAAGTTCGACGGCGACAACGATGGCGAGGTGAGAGCGATTGAGCAGCTGATCGCCGCCGGCGCCAAGGGCATCCTGCTGGTCCCAAGCGATTCCACCGCGATCGTGCCGACGGTGAAGAAGGCGCGTGACGCGGGCGTCCTCGTCATCACGCTCGACACTCCGCTCGACCCGATCACGGCGGCTGACGCCAACTTTGCGACCGACAATTTCAAGGCCGGTCAGCTGATCGGGCAGTGGGCCAAGGGCACGCTCGGCGATAAGGCAGCCAGCGCCAAGATCGCCACCCTCGACCTCACCCCCAACCAGCCGACCGTCGACTACCTGCGCCATAACGGCTTTCTAGACGGCTACGGCATCATGGTTAAGGACAAGAAGCACTACGCAACGAGCGATAGTCCACAGATCGTTGGATCAGACGTGACCAAAGGCGCGACGGAAGGCGGCCGCCAGGCGATGGAGAATATTCTCCAAAAAGCCGACCACATCGACCTCGTTTACGCCATCAACGAGCCGGCCGCTTACGGGGGCTATGCGGCCCTCAAAGCCGCGGGCAAGGAGAAGGACACGCTGTTCGTCGCCGTCGATGGCGGGTGCCAGGGCGTAAAGTGGGTCAAGGAAGGCATCCTCGGCGCGACTTCTCAGCAATATCCCCTTCTGATGGCGGCCGATGGCGTCGAAGCTGTCGCGGAGTACATCAAGTCGGGCAAGAAGCCGACAAGCATCGACACCGGTGAGAAGCTCGTTACCGATAAGCCGGTTGCGGGTGTTCCCTCGATCACCTCCGAGGAGGCGCTGAAGATTTGCTGGGGTTGATTTCCCCCAGCGTTCCGAGCTTTAATCCTCTGAAATAAAAAAAGGATCCGCCGGGTTCCTGCACACGGCGGATCCACAAAAACAAGAGGCGAGCGGAAACGAACGAGGAAGCGAATGAGCGAAGCGACTGGCCGTCACGCGCCCCAGGAGTTCGAGAAAGTTCTAACCAGCGCGACGGCGACGGTCGCTTCCTTCGACGAAGAGCGTCTCACCGTCCTCCAGCGTACCCAGCGTTTCCTCCACGCCTACCCGACTGTTGTGCCCTTCGTCGTGCTCTTGCTCGGCGTGCTGTTGGGAGTCCTCGTCAACCCTTCGCGGTTCACCGCCGCCAGTAATTTGTCGACCATACTCACCCAGGTGATGGTCATCGGCATTGTCGGCGTGGGCCAGACCCTCGTAATCCTGACGGCGGGCATCGATCTCTCGGTCGGCGTCATCATGGTCATCTCGTCGGTGGTGATGGGACGCTTGGCCGTTTACAGCGGCGTTCCGACGTTTATTGCCTTTCCGATTGGGCTCCTTGTCGGCGCCGCCTTCGGCTATCTCAACGGGGTTTTGGTGACCCGGCTCAAGATGCCGCCGTTCATCGTCACCCTCGGCACGCTCAGCATCATCGGCGCGCTCAATACTTACTATTCGCAGAGCGAAACCATCGGCATGCAGGACATCGAGGAGAAGGCCTGGTTCCTGCAAATCATGGGCAATCAGATTGCAATCGGCGGCGCCCGCATCATGTGGGGCACGTTTCTGATGCTCGCGGTGGCGGCCGTCGTTTGGTACGTCCTCAACCGCACCGCCTACGGCCGCCACATCTACGCCACGGGCGACGATCGGGAGGCCGCGCGGCTCGCGGGCATCAATACGGATCGCATTCTGCTCAGCGTGTACGTGTTCGCGGGCCTTATCGCGGCGATCGCCGGCTGGGCGCTGATCGGCCGCGTCGGCGCCATCAGCCCGACGGCGGGCGAGAACGCCAACCTCGACAGCATCACTGCTGTGGTGATTGGCGGCACGTCGCTGTTCGGAGGCAGAGGGTCGATCATCGGCACGCTTGTCGGCGCGCTGATCGTCGGCGTTTTCCGCTCCGCCGTGTCCCTCGCTGGGCTTGACGTGCTTTGGCAGGAGTTCGCTATCGGCGTCTTGATCATCGTCGCGGTCGCTCTCGACCAGTGGATCCGGAGGGTGTCGAAATGAGCGTCGAACCGGCCCTCATGGCTCGCAGCCTTGTCAAGCGTTACGGGCGCGTCACCGCGCTCGACCACGCCGACTTCGACCTTTATCCCGGCGAGATCCTCGCGGTCATTGGGGACAATGGCGCGGGCAAGTCCACGCTGATCAAGGCGCTCTGCGGCGCGGTCATTCCCGACTCGGGCGAGATTCGGCTTGGTGGAGAAGTCGTTCACTTCACCTCGCCGATCGCCGCGCGCGAAGCGGGCATCGAGACCGTGTATCAGACTTTGGCTCTCTCGCCGGCGCTGTCGATCGCCGACAACATGTTCCTCGGCCGCGAGCCGCGCGCGCCAGGCGTCATGGGACAATGGTTCAGAGCGACGGATCGCGCCCGCATGGCGAAATTCGCGCGGGAGAAACTGAACGATCTCGGCCTGATGACGATCCAGAACATCCATCAGCCCGTCGAGACCTTGTCCGGCGGCCAGCGTCAGGGCGTGGCCGTGGCGCGCGCCGCGGCCTTCGCCAAGCGTGTCGTTATCATGGACGAGCCAACCGCCGCGCTCGGGGTCAAGGAATCGCGCCGCGTGCTCGAACTCATCCTTGATGTGAAGAAGCGTGGGCTGCCGATCATCCTCATCTCGCATAACATGCCCCACGTGTTCGAAGTCGCCGACCGTATTCACATCCACCGTCTGGGCCGTCGTTTGACGGTCGTGGACCCGAAGGCGGTGACGATGTCGGACGCCGTCGCGATGATGACCGGCGCCATAGCCCCGCCCGTCGAAGCAGAAGCGGCCTGACTCGAACCTGCGCGTGCAGTAACGTTGGACGCATCCGCGCCGCGCTGGTCACGAAACCGCGATTTGCGTAAACGGCCCGCACGCGGTTGAATAGGGCCGCGCCACCGACACGGCGTTTTCCAAAAAGGAATTGACGTTTCATGCGCTATCGACCGCTTGGCCGTACGGGCCAATATGTCTCGGAAATTTGCCTTGGGGCGATGACCTTCAGCGGCGGCGCCGGATTCTGGCGCGCCATCGGCGCGCTCGATCAGGCTGCCTCCACCAAGCTCGTCGCCCGCGCGCTCGAAGCGGGAGTCAATTTCATCGATACGGCCAACGTCTATTCCGAAGGCCAATCCGAGGTTCAGGTCGGCCAGGCCTTGCGTGATCTCGGCGTCAAGCGCGAGGACGTCATTATCGCCACCAAGGTTCGCGGCCGCATGGGTCAGGGTCCGAATTCCGTGGGCCTCTCGCGCGGCCACATCATGGATCAGATCGCCGGCAGCTTGAAACGGCTCGGTCTGGATCATGTGGATCTCTATCAGATCCACGGCTTCGACCCCGTCACGCCACTCGAGGAGACCCTTCGCGCCCTCGACGATTGCGTGAGCCGCGGTCTCGTCAGCACGATCGGCTGCTCGAACCTCGCCGCCTGGCAGATCATGAAGGCGCTCGGCATTTCCGACAAAAGCGGGTTCGCGCGCTTCGAGACGGTGCAGGCCTACTACTCGATCGCCGGTCGCGAGCTCGAGCGCGAGATCGTGCCGGTGGTCGAGGATCAGGGCCTCGGCGTGATGGTGTGGAGCCCGCTTGCCGGTGGATTTCTCTCCGGCAAATACACTCGCGACAAGCGCGGCGACAACGATTCGCGCCGCACAGTGTTTGATTTCCCGCCGGTCGACAAGGAGCGCGCCTACGACATCATCGACGTCATGGCACCGATCGCAAAGGCTCACGGCTCCTCGGTGGCGCGCGTCGCGCTCGCCTGGCTTTTGCAGCGCAAGGGCGTGATGAGCGTCATCATCGGCGCCAAGTCCATTGAGCAGCTCGATGACAATCTCGCCGCGGCCGAGCTGACGCTCGCGCCGGAGGAGATCGCGAAACTCGACGAGGCGAGCGCGCTCAAGCCCGAATATCCGGGCTGGATGTTGGCGCGTCAGGCCGAAGGCCGCGTGCCCGCGGCGAAGAAATAAGGATTTGCGCCGCCCGCAACCGGGCGACGATCTCAACCGGAGGAGAAGCCGTTGCGCAAGGTCAAGTGGGGCGTGATTGGCGTCGCCAAGATCGCGACGGAAAAGGTCATCCCGGCGATGCAGCGGGGCAAGGTCTCCGAAATCGCCGCGATCGCCTCGCGCGATCCCAGCAAAGCGCGGGCGGCCGCGGAAAAGCTCGGCATTCCGCGCTCGTACGGGTCCTATGAGGAGCTGCTCGCCGACCCCGAGATCGAGGCGATCTACAATCCGCTGCCCAATGAGGGGCATGTCCCCTGGACGCTCAAAGCGCTGGCGGCTGGCAAGCACATTTTGTGCGAGAAGCCGATCGCGCTCGACGTCGAAGAAGCGCGCCAGCTGATCGACGCGCGCAACCGCTCCGGCAAACTGGTCGCCGAGGCCTTCATGGTCCGGTTCCACCCCCAGTGGCGCCGCGCGCGCGAGCTTGCGCGGGACGGGTCGATTGGGGAAACGCGCGCGATCCAGACCTTCTTCTCCTACCGGCTGCTCGACCCGGACAATGTGCGCAACCGGCCCCCGGGCGGTGGCGGGCTTTACGATATCGGCTGCTACGCCATCCTTACCGCGCGCTACATTTTCGGCGCGGAGCCGACCCGGGTCGTGGCCACGATCGACTGGGACCCGAAGTTTAAAACCGACCGACTGGCGAGCGCTCTTCTTGAGTTCCCTGGGGGACGCCACCTGACCTTCAGCGTCGGGACGCAATTGTCGGCGCACCAGCGGGTGACGATCGTAGGCGACGCCGGACGGATCGAGGTCATGATCCCGTTCAATGCTCCACCCGACCAGCCAACCGAAATCGCCATCGACACCGGCGCCGATCTTATCGGCGGCGGCCGGCGGGTCGAGAAATTCCCCATCTGCGACCAGTACACGCTGCAGGGCGACGCGTTCTCGACCGCGATTGTGGACGAGGCGAAGCTCGAGTTCCCGATCGAGGACGCGATCGCCAACATGCGGGTCATCGACGCCCTGTTCCGCGCCGCCAAGAGCGGAACGTGGGAGAAGCCCTGAGGCGTCAGACGCGAAGCCGCCGGTCCGGTTTCGCCGCCAAATAAATCCAAAGGAAATCCAAAGGAATCCAAAGGAAAAAAAAGCTTGGATTTCCTTGGATTCCTTTGGCCGAATCGGGACTTATCAATGGGTTACGACGAATCCAAATAAAAAAATCTTTTCCCCTGTCACACTGTGCCTAAAAAGCCACAACCCCATCCTCGCTCCTGCGCCAGCGCCAGCGCGCCCCGCGGGTTCGATCCGGCGATTGGCCAAATATATAGCATGGATTCTGATTCACGTAAAGATATTTCACAGGCTTTCTGTTTCCCTTCTAGGCGCCGAATTACGATTGCAGCCCTTCATCACGTCATTGTCATGCGGTTCTCACATTTGTTACCGCACTGCAGCATTGATTTTGCACCGCACCAATTTACGTACGCCTGCGTCTAGTTAGAGGGAGCGGTTCGTCGGGCTCGACTGGTAGAGGCCGAAATCGGAGGGCGGTTGACCAAAGGAGCTGCTGACCCGTGCGTGAATCTGATCGTTTGCGGGTTGAGCACAGGAGCTAAGAACATGAAACGCTTATCTGTCATATTACTATCGGCGGCCGCGATTTGCGCCTTCGCATCTGCAACGCCGGCCGTCGCACAGGAAACAATCATGGACCCTGAGGGCCCGGCGCCAATTATCGCCGAGCCGCCACACTCACCAAGGCACGGACCCGCCAACGGCCACGACGATGGTCCTTTCGCCGCTTTGGGCGCAAACCTCGCGGCGCTATTCAAGGCGCCTACGAGCAACCTGGCCGACACGACCCAGCCCAAGGCGCAATGCCGAGTGATTCGAGACTTTAATGACGCTGAGGCAAGACCTGCAACGGTCTGCAGCCCCTGACCGACCTGTTCCGGAACCCTGGCGCCGGCCCTCACAAGGGGCGGCGCCAGGACGCGTCGAGCGCCAGTTCCGCGCGCACTTTGGGCGCGACGACCGTGCCCAGAAACTCGATCGAACGCAGGATCACCGCCTGCGCTTGGTCGCCAACCGACATCCGCATGAGAGTGCGGTCGTGACGAAAAACCTTGTGCTGAGCAAGGATTTTGGCGATGGCCTCGTCCGGCGTTCCGAGCATCAAATGTCCGCGCGGGCCACAGCCCTGATCGAATTGCGCGCGCGATAAGGGCGGCCAGCCGCGCTCGGCTCGACGCGGTGACGCGGTCCATAGGACGACCGTAAGGGACGCCCGTCTACCAACGGGCTATGGACCGCGTCACCAAAGTCTAATTCGATTGAATTATTGCCCGCTTTTAAGCGGAAACCTTCCGCTTTGCCAGCTCCGCCCGCACCCTCGGCGCGACCACCGTGCCGAGAAGCTCGATCGAGCGCAGGATCGCCGCCTGCGGCTGGTCGCCGACCGCCATCTGCATGAAGGTGCGATCGTGGCGAAAGACCTCGTGCTGGTCGAGGATCTTGGCGATGGCCTCGTCCGGCGTGCCGACCATCAAATGTCCGCGTTGCCTCCGGCCCTGATCGAATTGCGCCCGCGACAAGGGCGGCCAGCCGCGCTCGCGGCCGATGCGGCTCATCACCTTGGCGTAAGGACCGAAGAACGCGTCGACCGCGGCTTCGGCCGTGTCGGCGAGGAAGCCATGGCCATTGATCCCGACCAGGAGCTTGTCGGGCGCGACGCCTGCGCGGCGGCCCGCCTCGCGATAGAGCTCCGCGAGCGGTGCAAATCGCGCCGGCTCGCCGCCAATGATCGCGATGGCTAACGGCAGGCCGAGCGCGCCGGCGCGCGCGACCGATTGCGGCGTGCCGCCGGAGGCGATCCAGACCGGCAAGGGCTGTTGCAGCGCGCGCGGGTAGACGCCCTGGCCCTTGAGCGGCGAGCGATGACGGCCTTTCCACGTGACCTGGGGCTCGGCGCGGATCTGAAGCAGGAGATCGAGCTTTTCCGCGAACAGTTCGTCGTAATCGTTGAGGTCATAGCCGAACAGCGGGAAGGACTCGATGAACGAGCCGCGCCCGGCCATGATCTCGGCGCGACCGCCAGAGATGAGATCGAGGGTGGCGAATTGCTGATAGACCCGCACCGGATCGTCCGACGACAGCACCGTGACCGCGCTCGTCAAGCGGATGCGCTTGGTGCGCGCGGCGGCCGCGGCCAGCGCCACCGCCGGCGCCGACACGGCGTAATCGGGCCGATGATGCTCGCCGAGCCCGAACACGTTGAGGCCGACGCGGTCGGCCAGTTCGATCTGCTCGATGACGGCAGCGAAGGCCTTGTCGACGTCGACCGGCTCGCCGGTCGCGGAATCGCGCCGCGTCTCGACGAAAGTGTAAGCGCCGAATTCCATCAGAACCCCACGATCGCGCGACGGTTGCAGGAACGTCGGCTTACGCTCCGTACGGTTCAGTGCTCAGGTAATACCTGCGCTCAGCGCCGCCCGCAAACCACGCCAGTTTTCGATTCACAATGGCCGCAACATCTTTCACGTCCGTCATGATAGAAGACATCCGATTGGGGTTGCGGCAGGCAGCCTTCATTTCGGCTTCTGTCGCACCTTCTGGCCGCTGAAGATGAGCAAGAATTGCCGCCTGATTTGTCCCATCCCTGAACCCGCCGATCGCCGCAAATCGCTCGCGGGCTTTCTGGCGCTGGGGATCAAGCTCGTCTCCAACGGCAATTCTTCGTCGAGTTCTTGCGCTTCCGCGCGGCGATCCTTGCGGTTCCGAATGCCAGGCATCGAGTCGGTGTTTTGGGGCGAAAACCGCCGAAGTCTCAAGCATTCGTTTCTCGAATCCAGTACGGAAAAATTCGCGATTCACTGCAAGAAGCGCTGCTGAATCGGTTTCAGCTCGCTTATTGATAAATGGGCGCGTCTGTCGGAGAATTTCCTTCTCTCGCTCGGCATGGTTGGACACCTCCATAAAATAGAGATCGAGCTCCGCGTCGGGAAGACGCTCCCGCATCCAATCTTGAAAGTGCCGCAATTTGTAGTCGTTCGGTACCCCTGACTGGAAACTGTTGGCGTACTCGCGTATACGTCGAGGTAAGGAGTTTGTGCGTCCGGCGTAGATTTTGAACCGCTCGCCGCGATATCGCATTACCCAATAATAGACGCCGTGTCGCTTGGCGTAGCCCGCAAACTGCTTATGGTCGACCGCATCAAGATCGACGTTTGCCGCAACTCGTGTGAAATCTTTCAGGATTTCATCGTCGGCGGCCGTGAACCGATACCTTTCCAAGTCTTTCCCTCCTTTCCATGTTGACGCAATGTTAGCATGAGGCGACACAGTGAGGGACGCCGTGACCAACCCGCCGATCAGCCGATTTCCAACGCCCGAGCTTCATGATCTGCCGCAGGACATTCGCGAGCGGATCGAAGCCGTGCAGGAAAAATCGGGCTTCGTTCCGAACGTCTTCCTTGCGCTCGCCCGAAGGCCGGACGAGTTCCGCGCCTTCTTCGCCTATCATGATGCGCTGATGGAAAAGCCCGGCGGCTTGAGCAAGGCCGAGCGCGAGATGATCGTGGTCGCGACCTCGGGCGTCAACGCCTGCACCTATTGCGTCGTCGCCCACGGGGCGATCCTGCGCATCCGCGCCAAGAATCCGCTGATCGCGGATCAAGTCGCCGTCAATTATCGCAAGGCCGACCTTGCGCCACGGCACAGAGCGATGCTCGATTTCGCAGTCAAGGTGGCCGAGCGCTCGCACGCGATCGACGACGCAGACTACGAGGGCCTCAAGCGCCACGGCTTCTCCGACGACGACGCCTGGGACATCGCCGCGATCGCCGCCATGTTCGCCATGTCCAACCGGCTCGCCAACGCGTTCTCGATCAGAGCCAACGATGAGTTCTATGTGATGGGGCGAGAGAGTCGGAGCTGAGCAGCGCTCACGTTAGGACCGTGCGAAGTCACAAGGTGGAACATGAGCGTTTCCGTCCTTCAGCAGGCCAAAATCCAGGCCCAGGTGCTCGTCCCGCTCGTAAAGGCCTTGCAGGCGGAATTGGGAACGGAGCGAGCCAACGCCATCGTGCGAAAGGCGTTGCGCGATCTCTATCGTCGATACGGCGAAGAATTCTGGCGGGCGAAGAACGAGGAGAACATCGGAAAGGCGATGACGTCGGCGTTCGCGACCTTCGCTCGCGACGACGCCCTCGACTTTGAGGTGAAAGAGCAGTCACAAGACGCCTTCGACATCGATGTCAGGCGATGCCACTACGCCGAGTTCTACAAGGCTTTGGGCGAGCCGGAGCTCGGATTCCTGCTGGTCTGCAGCGCCGACTATCACATGGCCGAGGGATTTGGCCCTGAGATCAAGCTCACCCGCACACAGACCATCATGCAGGGCGCGAGCCATTGCGACTTTCGCTACAGACGATCACGAGAGGCAGACTGAGCTTTTTTCAGATCGCCTTGTAAACCTCAGTCTCGAACGCCTGGAACGTGGGAACGGACTTCACGTCGAAAAACGGCAGGATTTGCGTTGCATAGACACCGGCCACGCCTTTTGTCGGATCGATCCAGTAGTAGGAGTTGGCGAGACCCGCCCAAGCGAGCGAACCCGCCGAGCGTCCCGTCGGCAACGGTTCCGGGTTGATAAGGAACGAAAGGCCCCATTGCATCCCGTCGATGAACTCGACATCGTTCGAGATCGGCGGCTGCGCCGTCCTCAGCGGGCGAACGCGGACGTCGCCGGCGGCGTTCTGGCTCATGAGCCTGACGGTTTCGGGCTTGAGAATCTGCGCCCCGTTGAACGTCCCGCCGTGCAGGAAAACTTGCGCAAACCTGAGGTAGTCGCCGACCGTGCCGTAGAGCCCGCCGCCGCCCATCTCGAACTCCGGCTCCTGCGGGATCTCGGTGTCCGTGGCCACCAGCCCCTCCGGCGTGCGCGCGTGGATCTTGGCAAGCCGCTTGCGCTGCTCGTCGCCGATTTTGAACGCCGTGTCCTTCATGCCGAGCGGATCGAAGATGTTCTCCTTCATATAGCGGCCAAGCTTCTGGCCAGTCACGGCCTCCACCGCTTTACCTGCGAAGTCGATGCCGACGCCGTATTCCCATTTCTCGCCAGGGTCGGCGATCAGTGGCGCCGTGAGCGCGGCGTTCGCGCATGAGGTGATCGCAGGAGTTCCAGTTTTCTCCAGGTAGCGCGTGATGTCGGCGCTCCAGAAGTCGTAAGAGCAGCCGGAGGTATGGGTCAGAATATGGCGGAGGGTTATGTCGCGGCGTGCGGGCCGCGTCTTGGGATTCCCATCGGCGTCAAAGCCTTCGAGCACCATCGGATTCGCGAGTTCGGGGAGTATGGCCTTGATGGGTGTATCCAGCGACAACTTGGCCCGTTCGACTTGTTGCATGGCGCAGGCGCAGGTGATCGCTTTGGTCATGGAAGCAATCCAGACGACGGTGTCCGCCGTCATCGGCTCTCCCGAGGGGAGCGCGCGCTTGCCGTAGCCGCCCTCAAAGATCGGGCCATCTCTCGTCGCAGCCGCGGCGACGACGCCGGGCACGTCGCCCGAATCGGCGGCCTGCTTCAGCACTGCCGCAATATTGCTCGTGTTCGCCATTTGCGTTCCTCCCATCCTGCTTGGCTGGCTTTGGCGCCGGCTCGAGGAGCGATCCTGTCGACTTTCGCTCTCCGAGGCAACTTCGCGACGCTGTCCGTTGCGAGCCCCGCGAGCCACATGATGGGCTCTGGCGTGAGATGGGAACCCGGTTATTGTCCATCGCGGAAGGGGCGCTCGCCGAAACACTCTCGATCCCGCCTTACGATGAAATCTATGTGATTGGACGGGAGAGTCGGTGTTGAGGCAGGAACGGGAAGCGCCTGGGCGGGTTTATCATCACCAAGGTGGGATGAATGCGACTCGGATCTCTCGTTCTCCTCGGGCTTGTCGGCGCGACGCCGGCGTTTGCCGACGAGGCGGTCCGCACCGGCGCGGCCGCGTTTGGCGATTGGCGCACGGACGCGCCGGGCGTGCGCCGCCTGATCACCCCGGCCGACCTGCCGGCGCCGTATGCGACGCGCTCGACAGCGAACATGTCGCAACAAGAAGCGCGGACCGGCGCTGAAATTCTAAAGGCGCCATCGGGCTTCGTGGTCGATCTTTTCGCCACCGGGCTCAATATGCCGCGCGTCATTCGCGCAGCCCCGAACGGCGACATCTTCGTAGCGGAGACCGGAGCGGGGAGCGTGCGCGTCTTCCACCCGGGAGCCAGCTCCGGACCGGCCAAAGGCGAGATCTTCGCCGCCGGCTTGCAGCGACCATACGGGATCGCTTTCTATCCTTCGGGGGAGAACCCGCGCTTCGTTTATGTCGCGTCGCCGGACTCCGTTGTGCGCTTTCCCTATCGCAGCGGAGACATGAAGGCCTCAGGCCCCGCGGAAAAGATCGCAAGCTTGCCGGGCGGTGGCGGACACCGGACCCGCGACCTCGCGTTCTCGCCTGACGACAAGACGCTGTACGTGTCCGTCGGCTCCGGCAGCAATGTTGACGAGGGCGCGCCGCGCGCGGACCAGGCCAGCATCGCCGAGGCGCCGATCGGCGCCTCGCTCGGCGATGAGCAGCGTCGCGCCGACGTGTTGGCTTTCGATCCTGACGGCAGACATGAGCGGGTCTACGCGACCGGCATTCGAAATTGTTCAGGCTTAACGGTTCAGCCCGGAACGGGCGCCCTCTGGTGCGCCGTCAATGAACGCGACGGACTCGGCGACGACCTGCCGCCCGACTACGTAACGCATGTCGCGCAGGGCGCTTTCTATGGTTGGCCGTGGTACTATCTTGGCGATCATCAAGACCCGCGCCACAAGGACGAGCGAGCCGACCTCGCGAACGCCATCACGACGCCCGACGTTCTCATTCAGGCGCATTCCGCGCCGCTCGCCATCGCCTTTTATGGGGCGGATCAGTTTCCCTCCGACTATAAAGGGGACGCCTTCGTCACGCTGCACGGCTCGTGGAACCGGGCCAAGCACACCGGCTACAAAGTCGTGCGCCTGGTGATGAAGGACGGCAAGCCGACCGGCGAGTATGAGGATTTTCTTGTCGGCTTCGTCGGCGACGACAAGAGCGTCTGGGGCCGCCCGGTCGGGGTTGCGGTGACACACGACGGCTCGCTGCTCGTCAGCGATGACGGCAGCGGCTCGATCTGGCGGGTGTCGTATAAGGGGAAGTGACGCCCCTCAGCGCGACAGCGCGGTCTCCAGACTGAGCCCGATCGACAGGAGGCGATCGTCATCACCTCCCGGCGCAAGGAACTGGACGCCGGTGGGCAGGCCCGCAGCGTCCGTTCCGGACGGCAGCGCAAGGCCGCACATCCGGAACAAATTGCCGAGAAACGTATAGTGGATGGCCCGCAGGTTGGTGACGCGAAACAGTTCGTCGTCGCGTTCGAGAGGGTCGATGGCCGGCGCAGTCATGGGCGTCGCAGGCAACACCAACACCGCCCCCTTCAACTCGTCGACCAAGGCCGTGATGAGTTCTTCACGGCCGCGCTGAAAGTTGGTCGCGTCGCGCTCGCTCACCCGCCCGCCCATGGCCCGGTTCACCACGCGGCGATCCATGCGCTTGGCGTCCGCGGACTCAAAGATTGCGCGATGCTCGGCATAGGCCTCGATCGCGACCATGGAGCCGAATTGGGCGGAGAGAGCGCGCATTGCCCCGATCGAGCGGACCGCCCTCGACTTGACGTTCGCGCCCGCCCTGGCAAGCCGTTTCATGGCGCCTTCAAGATTTGCCGCGACTGCGGGCTCAGCGTCGTCGATCCCGGTCTTGTCGGGCACGACGAATTCGACGCCGCTAAGATTGATCGGACGTACGGAGGTGCTCGACTGTCCGCGCAGCGCCATGTCGATCAGCACGCAATCCTCGACCGTGTGCGCCATCGGGCCGATCGTGTCGAGCGTGCGTGACAGGGGAAACACGCCCTGCTTGTCGATCCGCCCCTCGCTTGTCTTAAATCCGACGATGCCGCAGAAACTGGCCGGCGCGCGGATCGAACCGCCGGTGTCGCTGCCAATGGCGCAAGGCGCAAGGCCGCCAGCAACCGCGACGGCGGCGCCTGACGAGGACCCTCCAGCGACGCGAGGCGTCCCCGGATCCCGCGGATTCCTCGGCGTTCCGAAATGCGGATTGAGCCCAAGCGCCGAGAAGGCGAATTCCGAGAGATTGGTCTTGCCCAGGGCCACCATGCCCGCCGCGGCCAGATTCGCGACGATCGGCGCGTCACTCTCTTTCGGCGGCGAGTCGGCATAGAGCGCCGACCCTGCGGTCGTGCGCTCGCCCGCCATGTCGACAAGGTCTTTCCAGGCGATGGGAACGCCATCGAGCGGGCCTGCCGCGCGTCCCTCGCGATGACGGGTGCGGCTCGCCGCCGCTTCCTTCAGAGCCCGCTCGCGCGTGACGAGAATGAATGACGGATTCTCGCGGTCGCGCTCGATGCGGTCCAAGAAGAATTCCGCAACTTTGACAGGATCGAGGCGTCCTCTCGCGATAAGACGCCCAATCTCAGCGGCAGATTGCTTTTCCAAATTGTCGATCATGTTGCGGGCGGCCTCCGTTCACACCGAGCCTACAGCGAGAGTGCGCTTCGAGGAACCTCCTGTCGCCCACATTGTGATATGCTGGCTTGGGACCATTGGCGAGGAGGCGATTTTGCGCACTTTAAGCGTAGTGTTGATTTTTGCCGCCATGGCGTCGGCCGCGCCGGCGTTCGCCGCCGATCCGTTTCCAGTAAGCGGCGCGGCGAAGCTCGCGGCCTATTCGGTCTGTCGCTCCGCGGTGATCGTCGACATGGGGCCCGTGGGCTCGAATTCTTCCGCCGAGTGCACCGGCATCGTGAAGACGCTCGACGGATCAAAGATTTTGGACAATCTCGCGATCCGCTGCATCGAGGAAGCGAAGGCCCGGCGCGAGGGCTACGCCTTCAGCGGCACTTGCATTCAGACCGACGGGGACGGCGACAAGATTTTCATGACCTACGAGGGTCCGGAAACCGGCACGATCGAATGGATCGGTGGAACCGGCAAATACCAGGACATCCTCGGCAAGGGCACGTGGTCGGTGGTCGACGCGCCTGGCAACAATGCGCAGCTTTTCGCGTTCACGTTTAGCTACGATGTGAACTGGACGTCGAAGACGAAGTGAGGCGCCCTTCTCCCTCGGGGAGAAGGCGGCGCCCATAGGGCGGCGAAAGCGCCCGTCTCTCGACGGGCTATGGCGACGGATGAGGGAACCGCCCGGTCAACAGGTCGCGGCCATAGCCTCCCTCATCCCCGACCCTTCTCCCTGAGGGAGAAGGGAGAGAGGAGACTGAGCCATGTCGATTACCCCGAAACCGCCGCAGATCATCCCCTATCTTGTCTATCGCGACATTGGCGCCGCGCTTGATTTCCTCTGCCGGGCGTTTGGCTTCAAGGAGGAGATGCGCACCGGCACGCCGAGCGGCGGCATGCACGGGGAAGCGTCGTTTCAGGGCCAGCTCGTGATGATGGGCCAGGGCGCGCATGAGCGCAGCTTGAAGACGCCTAAGGACGTCGGCGCCGCGACCATGGGCGTGTTCATCTATCTCGATGACGTCGACAAGCATTACGAAGTCGCCAAGGCTGCGGGCGCAGAGATCGTCCATCCGCCGAAGGACGTCGAGTACGGCCAGACTTATTGGGCGAACGATCCCGAGGGACATCCCTGGTTCTTCACGAGCCCGCAGAAGGGGTAGAACTGTCGCATCACGCCATCGGCCGCGAAGACGGGACTCTCCGCAAAGCGTCAGAAGCTCACGCGGACAATGGCGCCCAGGATCGCTAGGTAGTCTTACGCATTGCCGATGGCCCTCTTCCGCGCGCTATTGCTTCCCGTTGTGACCCGAATTGTTTCATCGTTGCTCGCCGCAACCGCCCTCAGCCTTTTTCCTCTGGAACCAGCCCGGGCCGCGCCTGACGATCCTCCAACGATCGCGCCCCGAAGCGGCCCATTGGACGCAGGGATGGGCTTCAGTTTTCCGAGCATCAAGACAAGGCGAGCCCTGAGCGGCGTCGCTTGTCCGGTGAGCAAGGCTCGCGAGCGCCTTTGCCTTGCGGTGTTCGACGAAGGCGCCGAAGCGCGCCATCTCACGATCAACGACGAGGCGTATGTTCCGGACAACGAGCAAGTAGCGCTACGTCCGGGAAATATCGAACTCGATGCGGAAGCCGCGGCCACCGACGGCGCGTTTTACTATGTCGCGGGCTCGCATAGCGCGAAAAGAAATGACTGCGCGAACAATCCGGAGAGTCGTCATGTCATCCGTTTTCGCGTCGATCCTAAAAGCGGTCGCGCGTTAAGAAACGTGCGCGGAACGCTCGTCGACTACGCCGATACGGATCGTCTTTGGTCCATCATGTCGACGACGCCCCAATTGCAGGCTCACGTCGGCGACAGCATGTGCGTAGGGACAGAGCCCCCGCGGGACGCTCCGCAACTCACGGGCAAGCGCGGAATCAACATTGAAGGCCTCGCCGTCAAGAACGGGCGACTGTTCTTCGGCTTTCGTGGGCCCGTGGACGACGGGAGGGCCCATATCCTGGCGGTCGACGCGGATGGATTGTTCAGCGGCAAAGACGCCCGTCCGGCGCGGGTCAGCGTCAATGTCGGGAAAGGCCGTGCGATCCGCGACTTGCTCGCCGTGAGCGATGGCGTTCTCGTGCTAGCGGGCCCCGACGACGATGAGAAAAATGCGAGCGTCGGATGGATCGTCTCGCGCTGGGACGGCCAGGAGACAGCCGATCCCGACGGCCACATCAAGACCTTGGCCACTCTGGATCTGGCCAACGTGAAACTGCATTCCTGCGATCACGAGCCTCGACCCGAAGCCTTAGCCGTCACTGCCGACAAACCAGGCGAAGCTTACCAGGCGCTCATTTTCTCAGACGGCATGTGTGACGGCGGTCCGCTTCGTTTCACGGTTCCGCGTTAAGGCTTCGCCCTCCCCCACCCTCCCCCGGTCGGGGTCACAATCTCAACCGCCTCACCCGCTTCGAGCTTCGTCTCGGCGCAACCCGGCAGAGTCTCGATGCGACCGTCGTTGCGCCGGACCGAATTGCGGCCGACCTCGCCCGGCTCGCCGCCCATCATGCCAGGATTGGCGACGGCGCGAAAACCGCTGAGGATCGCCGCCTGCATCGGCCTTAAGAAACGGACGCGCCTCAGCGTGCCGTCGCCCGCGCGCCACTGGCCCTTGCCGCCGGAACCGCGACGGATGTGGAAATCCTCGAGCACCACCGGAAAGCGGCTCTCCAGCACTTCGGGGTCGGTCAGGCGCGAATTGGTCATGTGAACATGAACCGCGCTGGCGCCGTCAAAGCCGGGGCCTGCGGGCGCGCCGGAGCATATGGTTTCGTAGTACTGATATGTGTCGTCGCCGAAGGTAAAATTGTTCATCGTCCCTTGCGACGAACCGAGCGCGCTGAGCGCGGCGAACAAGGTGTTGGTCACGATCTGCGACACCTCGACATTGCCGGCGACCACTGCGGCTGGGTATTTGGGTGAGAGCATCGAGCCTTCCGGCACGATGATGCGGATGGGCCGCAGGCAGCCGGCGTTCATCGGAATGTCGTCATCGACCATGACTCGAAATACGTAGAGGATCGCAGCGCGCGTCACCGGCTCGGGCGCGTTGAAATTCGACGCTTGCTGCGGCGAGGTGCCGGTAAAATCGACCGTCGCTTCGCGCCTCTCTTTGTCGATGCTGATCTTGACCTTGATGACGGCGCCCTGATCGGACATGCTCTCAGCCTCGCCGTCGGCAAGTTTGTCGATCACGCGGCGCACGCTTTCGTCCGCATTGTCCTGAACGTGGCCCATATAGGCCTCGACCACCTCAAGCGAAAACATCTCGACCATGCGCTTGAGTTCCCGCACGCCCTTCTCGCACGCCGCGATCTGCGCCTTGAGGTCGTTCACGTTCTGCAGCGGATTGCGCGCCGGATAACGCCCGCTCTTGAGCAGCGCATAGAGTTCGCGCTCGCGGAAGCGGCCACGATCGACGAGCAAAAAGTTGTCGATATAAACCCCCTCCTCGTGGATCGAGGTCGCAAGCGGACTCATCGATCCAGGCGCCGTTCCGCCAATGTCGGCGTGATGGCCGCGCGAGGCGGTCCAGAACAGAATCACCTCCCCGCGTTCGTCGAAGACCGGCGTGCAGACGGTGATGTCGGGCAGATGCGTGCCGCCGTTGTATGGGGCGTTGAGCGCAAACACATCGCCCGGGCGAATGCGGCCTGCATTGTCGCGGATGATCGATTCGACCGAGCGATCCATCGAGCCCAGATGCACCGGCATGTGCGGCGCATTAGCGATGAGGCGACCGTCACGATCGAATACAGCACAGGAGAAGTCGAGCCGTTCCTTGATGTTGACCGAGTAGGCGGTGTTCTGCAACGTCACCCCCATCTGCTCGGCGATCGACATGAAGAGATGATTGAAGATCTCGAGCATGACCGGGTCGGCCTTGGCGCCGATCGCCTCGCGCCGGGCCATGGGCTCGACGCGTGTCATCACCACGTGGTTTTTTGCTGTGACCTCGGCCCGCCAGCCCTGTTCGACGACGATTGTCTGATGCGGCTCGATGATGAGCGCCGGCCCATCGACGCCCGCGCCGACGGCAAGCGCCTCGCGCAAAAACACATTCGCCTTGCGCCAGGCCCCATGCGAAAAGAAGCGCGTCGCGCGGGCGGGCTGGTGCCGCGCTCCATAGCCCGTCGATAGACGGGCGTTCGGGAGAACGCCCTTTCGAGCGTGGCCGGCGCGGTCCAAAGGGCGTCCGGGAAGACGCCCGTCTATCGACGCGCTATGGGCCGCGTTTACAGAGATCCGCTCGGCCAGCCGCACCGCGCCTCCGACGGCCTCGACCGACACCGCTTCGATGACGATCGCCTTGTTCCGATCGATGAAGCCGAAGCGGCTCTTATGGGCGCTTTCGAACGCGCGCCGCATTGCCGCTGGCATCGAGAGCGGAACCTCGATCGTCGTATCGGAACCCGAATAGCGCAGCTGCGCGCGGCGATGGACCTTGATCGCCTCCCGCGCGACCCCCTGCCCTTCGACCTCGGTGACCGCCGCGCGCGAGAGCTGATCCACGATGGCGGCGATCCGAACAAGCGCTTCGATGCGAAGGGGCTCGTCGACTCCCTGCGCCCGCTGCGCGGCGATGTCGGCCAGTCCCATGCCATAGGCCGAAAGCAGCGACGAAAATGGATGGATGAGGACGGTTGAAATCGCCAAGGCGTCGGCGACGTCGCAGGCGTGCTGCCCGCCCGCGCCGCCGAAGCAATTGAGCGCATAGCGCGTGACGTCGTAACCCCGCGCAACCGAAATCGTTTTGATCGCCTCGGCCATCTTCGCGACCGCAATGGCGAGAAAACCGTCGGCGACCGCTTCCGGCTCCCGTCCGTCGCCGATGTCGCGCGCGAGCGCGGCAAAGCGCTCCCGCACGATCTTGTCGTCGAGCGGCTCATCGCTGCCAGGGCCAAACACTTTCGGGAAGAGATCGGGGATCAGCTTGCCGGTCATCAGGTTGGCGTCGGTGACCGTGAGCGGACCGCCGCGGCGATAAGCTGCGGGTCCGGGATCGGCGCCGGCGGAAGCGGGACCGACGCGAAAGCGCGCGCCGTCGAATGAGAGGATCGAGCCGCCCCCCGCGGCGACGGTATGGATTTTCATCATCGGCGCGCGCATGCGCACGCCCGCGACTTCAGTCTCGAACGCGCGCTCGAATTCGCCGTCAAAATGGGCGACGTCGGTCGAGGTGCCACCCATGTCGAAGCCGATGATGCGCCTGAACCCCGCGCTGATCCCGGTGCGCGCCATCGCCACCACGCCTCCAGCCGGACCCGACAGAATGGCGTCCTTGCCCGCGAACAAAGACGCCGATGTGAGGCCGCCCGACGACATCATGAACATGACGCGCGCGCCGGTGCGGTCAAGGTCGAGATCGCGCGACACTTGGCCGACATAGCGCGCAAGAATCGGTGAGAGATAAGCGTCAACCGCGGCCGTGTCGCCGCGCGAAACGAGCTTGATGAGCGCGGAGGCGACATGGCTTTCGGAGACTTGGCTGAAGCCAAGCTCGCGCGCGATCTTGGCCACCACGCGCTCATGCGCCGGATAGCGATAGGCGTGCATGAACACGATTGCGACGGCGTCGTAGCCTTGGGCTCGCGCATCGGCGAGCGCGGCGCGCACGCGGTCAGGATCGGGCGCCGTCTCGACCGCGCCGTCGGCGCGCACGCGCTCGTCGATCTCGACGACGCCGGAATAGAGTTGCTCCGGCTTTATGATGTTGCGCGCGAATATGCGCGGGCGCGCCTGGTAGCCGATCTCGAGCGCATCGCGAAAGCCGCGCGTGGTCACGAGCAGCGTGCGCTCGCCGCGCCGCTCGAGCAGGGCGTTGGTGGCGACGGTTGTTCCCATCTTGACGGCGCGAATTGCTCCGGTCGGAATCGGCTCGCCTGAAGCGAGGCTCAAGAGCCGGCGGATCGCCTCAACCGCCGCGTCCGTGTAAGCTGGACTCTCGGACAGAAGCTTCATCGGATGCAGCCGTCCGCGCGGGTCGCGGCCGATTACGTCGGTGAACGTGCCGCCGCGATCGATCCAGAAGTCCCACGCCCCCGCTGGCTTTTCTTTGGACGAGCCCCGCTTCGCGTTCACGTTTGGTTGATCTCCGGTTCGGGTTCTCTCTTTGCCGCGAGCCCGCTAATGGTCCTATCATTGAGGCAAATCAAACGAGAAACGAGGGACTTCCGAATGGAAACCGTGAAGTTTGGCAAAACCGGCATGCAGGTGTCGAAGCTCTGTCTCGGCTGCATGACCTACGGCTCGACGAAATGGCGCGAATGGGTGCTGGAGGAGGAGGCGTCGCGTCCGTTCATCCGCGAGGCGCTGGAGAAAGGCATCAATTTTTTCGACACCGCGGACGTTTATTCGCAAGGGGTCAGCGAAAAAATCCTCGGCCGCGCGCTCAAGGAATACGCCAAGCGGCCAGACGTCGTGATTGCGACCAAAGTGCACGGGGTGATGGGGCCAAGCCCCAACGCCAAGGGCCTGTCGCGCAAGCATATCATGGAGGCGATCGACGCTTCGCTGAAGCGTCTCGGCACCGACTACATCGATCTCTACCAGATCCACCGCTTCGATCCGCTGACGCCGATGGAGGAGACCCTCGAAGCGCTGAACGATGTCGTTCGCGCCGGCAAGGCGCTCTATATCGGCGCTTCCTCAATGTACGCGTGGCAGTTCGCGCGCATGCTCGACATCGCGGGCGCAAAGGGGCACGCCCAATTCGCCTCGATGCAGAACTACTACAACCTCGTCTATCGCGAGGAAGAGCGCGAGATGATGCCCTTGTGCGCGAACGACGGCATCGCCGTCATTCCCTGGTCGCCGATGGCGCGCGGCTATCTCGCGGGGTCCGGCGTCGGCGCCGAGGCTTCGACGGTGCGCGGCCGCACCGATCCGTTCAGCGTGACCTTGGGGCTAGGGTCACGGCAGGACGAGGCGATCCGCAAGCGCGTCGTCGACACGGCGGAAAAGTTGAACACCAAGCCCGCCGTCGTTGCGCTCGCGTGGGTGTTGTCCAAGCCTTTTGTCACCTCGCCGATCATCGGCGCCTCGAAACCCCATCACCTCGCGGACGCCGTCGCGGCGACCGAGCTCAAGCTCGATGCGCGCACCATCGCCAAGCTTGAGGAGCCGTATAGCAGCAAGCCAGTGGCGGGCCACGGCTAGCGGACCGCCAGGCTCCTGCTTATGTATGGTTTCCACGACTCGAAGCCTTCGAGGAGGCCCATGATGACTCAAGCTGGAACCAAGGATCATCTGATCACGATCGAGCCGATCCGCGAACGGGTGCGGGTGACCTGGCATGGGCGCACGATCGGCGACAGCAAAAGCGCGTTGGAGTTGCGGGAAGCGAATTATCCGCCGGTCGTCTACGTTCCGCGCGCCGACATGGATATGAGCGCGCTCGAACGCACAGCGCGCGTCACGACTTGCCCTTACAAGGGCGAGGCGAATTACTACTCGATCACCGATGGCAAAGCTCGGGACGACAACGCCGTGTGGACCTACGAGCTGCCGATAGCCGGGGTGGGCGAGATCGGATCCCACCTCGCATTTTATCCCGACAAAGTGGAGATCACGCGCGGCGGATAGGCGCCATTCCGCGCGCCGGTTGAAGCTCCACCACCGTGGGGGTCGTCCGCGAGCAAGAGGATCAAGGCATCCCAGAATCCAGTCGCTGCTCTAGCCCGCGCTGCTTCATTCGCCAAACAAGCATGTCGAACCGATCTTGTCCGAAGAATGGCTCGCCCTCGTACACCATAACGGGAACTCCCCAGTGTCCTGCCGCCCGCAGGGCGCGATCGTTCTCATGAAGGAGAGCTTCATGTCGCTCTGGATCAGCGACGATTGCGCTTTCGAGCTCAGAAAGGTCAAGCCCTGCACGCGCAGCCGCCTCAGCTAGATGCGTATCTTGATCCCAGCCGGAAACGCTGCCATCCCAAAGGAGGGACGAGACCTCTCGACTGAACTCGAGCCCTCGCCCCCGCTCGTTGGCGGCTATCCCGAGGCGACCGAGGCGTCGAGCGTGGGGCTGCTCCTTCGCAATGGCCAATGTATTCGGATCCTGTTCGATCGGGTCGGGAACCGGTCGCCTAAACTTCAAGCCGTGAAAGGCGGCAGCGCGGGCGCTGTCCTTCATGAAGTAGGGTCGTGCAAGCGGGTCCATTCTTTCGAAGTATGACGGATTCCGAATGGCGGCGGGGTGGACGATCCTCAGATCTACCGACACCCGGAACTTGTCTCGAAGTTCGATGATGCGCGGTAGGATGATATAGGAATAGGGGCTGCGAAACGACCAATAGAGGTCAAAAATCAAATCCATCGCCATCCCACTCAGTTCGAAAAGCGGCCGTCCGCGATTTTTCGCGTCACAGGGGCGGCGCGCAACTATTACTCGATCGCGGACCGGAAGACCCGCGACGACAATGCCGTCCGGACCTAACGAGCGCCCGAAAGCCGGGGTGGGTGAAATCGGATCCCACCTCGCATTTTATCCCGACAAGATGGAAATCACACGCGGCGGATGAGATCCTTTCCGCGCGCCGGATGAAAACGGCTCAATCTGGCGCGGGCGGCGGTCGCGCTAAGCGAACCAACAGCCGCTGTGCATGGCGTTAACATTGTTCTACAATGACCCCGACTCGTTTGGGACAGGGAATAAACACAATGCCGTTTGAAGGCGGATTCACATTCAGTAATTTCATCGCCGACGCCTTCACAATATTCATGTTCATATTGTGGTTCTGGCTGCTGATCGTCGTGTCGGGCGACCTCTTCCGCCGGCATGACGTGTCCGGCTTCGCCAAGGTTCTCTGGGTCATCGCGTTCATCCTGTTTTCCTACCTTGGCGTCTTCGCCTATCTTCTCACGCAAGGACGGGGCATGGCGGAGCGCAACAGGGCGCAGGCCAGCGAGGCCAGGGAGGAATTGCGGCACATCGTCGGTTTCAGCGCCGCAGACGAGATCGTGAAGCTCGACAAGCTGAAGTCGGCGGGCTCGATCACCGAGCAGGAATACGGCCGCTTGAGAGCCAAGCTGGTCCAATAAAGGCTCTGGCGCGAACGCGGGTTCGGCGCCGACAGATGATCAAGACGGTCGAACGAAACGACCCGCATATTCTAGACGGCTCGCAAGGAGCCCAAACGTCAGGGAGGCGGACGATGTGCGTCAATTGCACAAGTGATGGGATTGGCCGGCGGGATTTCATGAAGTTCAGCGCGGCAGGCGCGATCGCGCTCGGAGTTGGAGGCGCGCCGCCTGCGGCGCGGGCGGAGGAAGGCGCGCCGACCGCGCTCTCCCCCCAGGATGCGCTCGCGGCGCTCAAATCGGGCAATGAGCGCTATGTGAGCAGTCCGGAGCTTTGCACGGCCCATCTCGCGGAAGGCCGGACCGCTGTCGCCGCGCACCAGGCGCCCTGGGCGACAATCATTTCTTGCGCCGACAGCCGCGTGCCTCCGGAGCTCATCTTTGCCAGTCACGGCGTCGGCGAACTGTTCATCGCGCGCGACGCTGGCAATCTCGTGGACGTCGAAACGCTTGGCACGATCGAGTATGGCGCGGCCGTCCTCGGTTCGCCGCTCGTCGTCGTCCTCGCGCACACCGCCTGCGGCGCCGTGAAGGCCGCCTGTGACATTGTGACCAAGAACGCGACCTATCCCGGCGTCATCGGCCGGATGATCGAGCCTATCGTGCCGGCGGCGCTTGCAGTGCGCAATGACGCTGGCGACTTCGCCGACAACACGGCGAAGGAGAGCGCGAGGCGGACCGCGGCGAACATCCCGACTGTGAGCAAAATCGTCTCCGATCTGGTCGGCGCGGGCAAGGTGAAGATCGTGGCGGCGATCTACGACCTGCAAACCGGCGTCGTCACTTACCTCGATTAGCGGCGCGGGTCGGAGCGATCGGTCGTGAACTTACGCGCGACCGATTAGGATCATTCCGGCGGTACGATAGCGACGCGCGGCGGCTGAGTGCGGCTCGCTGCAGCCCGGTGATGGTCGGCCGCAACATGGTCGCGGAGATTCGCGCTCGGAGAGCCCGCTGCGCTAGGACGGAATCGTCATCGCGAGGAGCGATAGGGCGTCGAAAGACGCCCGTCTCTCGACGGGCTATGGCGACGCGGCGATCCAGGAGCCGCAGGGCGCACTACGTTCCCCTGGATTGCTTCGCTTCGCTCGCAATGACCGCGGTGGTTCGACCCAAATGCCATGTTCGCTAGGCAAATTCGTACTCGATTGCGGAGCACAGTTTCATGACCACGAAGGGCAAGATCGCTCTCATAACCGGCTCGACCGATGGCGTCGGCCGCTATATCGCCGAGCGCCTGGCCGCCCAGGGCTGGCGCGTCATCGTCCACGGCCGCGATCGGACCCGCGGCGAGGCTGTGATTGAGCGCATCACGCAGCAAGGCGGCGAGGCGCGCTTCCTGGCCGCTGACCTCGCCTCGCTTGCCGAGGTCCGCTCTCTCGCCGACGCTGTGCAGCGCGATGGCGACAGTCTCGACGTGCTCGTCAACAACGCCGGGATCGGCACAAGCGGCGCGCGGCGCGAACTCAGCGCCGACGGTTTTGAATTGCGCTTCGCGGTCAATTATCTCGCGGGCTTCCTGCTGACGCGTCAGCTGCTGCCCATGCTCGCGAGCCGCAAATCCGCGCGCATAGTCAACGTTTCGTCGGCGGGCCAACAGGCGATCGACTTCTCCGATGTGATGCTCACTCGCGGCTATAGCGGCGTGCGCGCCTATTGCCAGAGCAAGCTGGCGCAAATCCTGTTCACCTTCGATCTCGCCAAGGAGCTCGCGGGACAAAACATCGCGGTCAATTGTCTGCACCCAGCGACTTATATGGACACGACAATGGTCCGCTTGAGCGGCGCCCGGCCGATCAGCACCGTGGAGCAAGGCGGCGCGGCGATTCTGCAGCTCGTCGATGATCCCGCGTTTGCGGGCAGAAGCGGGCTCTATTTCAATGGCATGCAGGAATCGCGCGCCGACCGCCAAGCCTACGACGAAGACGCCCGCCGACGCCTGCGCGCGCTGAGCTTCGATCTCGTGGGCCTCCCCGATCCGTTGGCGGTCCCCGCAAATTAGGACGAAGCGACCTTCGCCGACTTTTTTGCTCTGCAACAAACGCGCGGCTGACCGGCCGCCGCGGCATTCATTGAGCGTTCATCGCTCCCCATATTTGTTGGCGCCCTGCCGTCCTGGGCCAGACTAGCGCAGCTGTTGCCCCTGCACTAATCTACTGACTGGCCACGAACGTCAGGACAATACCCATGGCTGGCCGCCTTTTTGGGAGCCAACGAAATGGATATGATTGCGGCCGTGGCCGCGAAGAAGCTCGGCAAGTTTCTCGCCAAAGACTTCCGCGAGATTTTTGGCTCGACTCAAAACGACGAAGCAGAGCGCCTGGGCGCGCTGGCCCGGACGACGATCGAATGCATCGCCAGGAGCGACGCGCTCTACCACACGTACGAACACACGATGCTCGTGTCGATGGTTGGCCGCGACATCTTGCGAGGACGGACCCTGGCGCACACCGTCCAGCCAGAGGATTACATCCACCTCATCGTCGCCTGTCTGTTGCACGACATTGGCTTCGTCCGCGGCGTCCTGAGCGGCGACACCAAGACTGAGTTCGTCATCGACAAGAACGGGCGAACGGTTACGCTGCCGCGCGGAGCGTCGGACGCGTCGCTTGCCGCCTATCATGTCGATCGATCGAAGTTGTTCGTCTACGAACGCCTCGGGAAGTCGACGACGATCGATCCCGACCGTGTCGCCGCCGCGATCGAACTGACCCGCTTCCCGCCGACCCCCACTTCGGACTCGGATCAGCCCGGACTCGAGCCGCGGCTGGTTCAAGCCGCCGATCTGATCGGGCAGCTTGGCGATCCCTTGTATCCGAGGAAGGCCAATGCGCTGTTCTACGAGTTCGAGGAACTCGGCAGCAACCGGCAGTACGGCTACGCTTCTCCTGCCGACCTGGTCGAGAAGTTCCCGGGATTTTACTGGAACACGGTCTCGGGGCATCTCGAGGAGGGAATGAAATATCTGAGCCTGACGGCCTCAGGGCGCCAGTGGATCGCCAACCTGCACAACCATATTTTCAACGCCGAGCACTTCAATTGGCAGATGGGCCCGCAGATCTGAGCCCCCGCGAGCTGCCCGCGAAGACCATAAGCTCGTTATCAATCCGATGAAGGCCGTCGATCGCGCGCGGATTCGAGCGTAGCCGCGAGCGCCCGTCGGAGCGCATGCATCTGATCCAAGAGGTGCAGGATCACTCCTAGGCCCTCGTTGTTCAACGCCCATATTGTCTTTGAGGTCGCGAATGAGGTTGGCGCGCGCCAGATCCATGTCGGTGAACGAAAGCTCGTCGGCCGTGCGAGCGGGGATCAGCCACTCCTCTTCGATCCACACCGTGAGCGTTCGCCGATCCAGCCGGGCGCGCTCCAAAAAATCCCGCTCGGTGATCATCGCTCACATCTCCTTGCGCGGATCGTAGTTCGCCGCCGGCTTCCAGTCGGCCAGGAAGGCGTCGAGCTCGGGCTCGGCCTCGGTCGGCATCATCACTTTGAGCTTGACCAGTTCGTCGCCCGCGCGGCCGCGCGTCTTCACGCCCTTGCCGCGGAGGCGCAGCACGTCGCCGGTGTTCGATCGCTTCGGGATTTTGAGCATGACGCTTCCCGTGGTTGTCGGCGTTCTCACTTCAGCCCCCAGCGCGGCCTCCTTCACGGTGATCGGCAAATCGAGCAGGATGTCGGCGCCTTCGCGGGTGAAATAGCGGTGAGGCCGCACCACGATCTGCACCAGCGCGTCGCCCGACGGGCCCTCCCCCGGGCTCGGCGCGCCCTTGCCGCGCAGCCTTAAGGTCTGCCCGTCCTCGACTCCGGCCGGAATGGTCACATCCAGCGTCCCGCCTTGCGGCAATGTGATCGTGTTGGTGGCGCCGTTCACCGCGTCGAGGAAATCGATCGGCAGTTCGTAATGCAGGTCCGCGCCGGGTCGGCGCCGCGCCTGCTCGGCGCTGCGGCGCAGCAGCTCCGCGAACAGATCGTCGCCCTGCGCGAAGTCCCCGTAGGCCGAATGGCCCTCGTAAGGATGGCCGCCCTCGGCGGCGTAATCGCGATAGTAGCGGGCGTTGGGCGGCGCTTTCTCCGCCCCCGACGCGTCGATCTCGCCGGCATCGAAACGCCGCCGCTTCTCCGGGTCGGAAAGCAGATCGTTGGCAGCGCTGACCTCCTTGAACCGCTCCTCCGACTGCTTGTCGCCCGGATTGAGATCCGGGTGCAGCTTCTTGGCCAGCTTTCGGTAGGCGGTGCGAATTTCGTCGGGCGAAGCGGTCTTGGCGACGCCGAGGGTTTCGTAAGGGTCTTTCATACGCGCATCCGTCGCGGGCGAGGCCGGTCAGCCTTAGCAGAAATGCCGGCAGTGTCTCCAGGCGGCCGTGCGGTTAGCCGGGCGTCTGGTGTCTTGGAGGACACGGCCGGCCGCTGTCGCGCGGTCCTTCATGTCCACGTCAAATGGGCGGGTTATCTTGCGCGCGCTGTGGCGGGAATTTGCGGCCGGCTGGATCTCTCGATTTGCGAAATCGCGTAATCGTGTTCGAGACATTGCAGGGCAATGATTGACTTGTGACCAAAACAGAGCAAAAATGAGGCAAGACGGTCTCAGGGCAGTTTATTGCCGTATCTACCCTGTGATTTTGCGGCCATAACGGAGGAAACCCCATGTCGGGCACAATTATCAATCTCATCATCCAGCTGATTGCTGGCGCGATCGGCGGCAATGCGGTCGGCGCAGCCGCCAAAAACGTAAACCTGGGAACCACGGGCAACACCATTGCCGGCGCTCTGGGCGGCGCGGCCGGCGGGTCGCTCCTGACCTCGCTCATCCCGATGCTGCAGGGCGCCACTGGCGGCATGGATATCGGCGCCCTTGTTGGCCAACTGGTCGGCGGCGGTGTGTCCGGCGCGATCGTCTCGGCGATCGTCGGCGTGGTCATGAACAGCATGAAGAGCGCCTGAGCGCTTTTTCGCCGCCATCGAAATACTGCTGTCCAGCCTGGGCTCTTTAACGCTAGGATTGCGGGGCGCTCGGGAAGGCGCCCTTTTTCAACCAACCCGAGCGCCGCTGGCGTCAGGAGCATGAGTCACGGGACTGATCAGTTTCGTCAAAAGCGCCGGCGAGAAGCTGTTCGGCGCCAGTGAAGCGAAGGCGGCGACGGTCGACACGCTGCACAAGGAGCTTGAGAAGCATGGCCTCGATACGTCCGGCGTGAAGATCACTGTCGACGGGGACAAGGTGCATGTGACGGGCAGCGCCCCGAACACGGAACAAGCGGAAAAGATCGCCATCGCGCTCGGCAACACGGTCGGCGTGCAGACGGTGCAGAACGACATCAAGCCGGCTGCAGCCGCGCCCGAGTCGAAGTTCTATACGGTCAAGAGCGGCGACACGCTGTGGGCGATTTCCGAGCGAGAGTACGGCAAAGGCCACGGCGGGAAATACGACGTCATCTTCCAGGCCAACCGGCCGATGCTGACCCACCCCGACAAGATCTATCCCGGCCAGGTCCTGCGCATCCCGCCGCTGAGCTAAACTCCGGCTTCGCAGCTCGCGCCTACCAGGACGAGTGGTCGGCCAACGCTGGATGATCCTTCCAACTCACGGCGTCGAACAGCACGACGAACCTGTGGCCGGCGCAGTCGCTCAGCTTGCAGGCGAAAGCGCCGCGTGTCGATGCAGGAATTCGATTTCGACACGCACCACGTTGTCGTGGTCCTCGCCGCCCTTGTAAGGACCATAGTGACCGCCTCGGCTGCGGTGGAGCTGACTCTTTGGCGCGCGATCAGCGACGCGCAGCGCCGGACCGACCGGCGCGATTGTGTCGGTCTCGGCCACGATCATTAGGATCGGGCAACGGATGTTGGCTGCCTTCCTGACCGGTCGGTGCGCGCCGATACCGAGTAGAGAGCGAGCGGCGACACGGTTGTGCCAGTCCGTACCTTTGGGGGGAGTAATGAGCGACAGGCCGGCGATGGCATCCTCGCTAGAGATTGCGCCGAACTCGCCAGGCGCTGCGCTCGCGGTGATGTAGATCGGTGAGCGTCCGACCAGCGAACCGAGCTTGTCGAGCGAACCGACCGAGACCAGACGTAGCAGTCGAGCGAGCGGCACGTTTTTCGTGCCGGCGAGCCCGTCAACCAGCGGGCACTGGGCGATCGCACCGCGCAGACGAACGTCAGTGGCGGCGATCTCGACCACATGCATCCCCGAGAACGACGTTCCCCATATGAATATCCGCTTTGCATCGATGTCGGGGTTGGCGGCGGCCCAGTCGATTACGGTGCGATAGTCCTCGCGCTGGCGCGGTATTGACGTTGCTTCGCGAGGCTCGCCACTTGAGCCGCCCCAATGGCGGTAGTCGAAAGCAACGGCAGTGAATCCTTCGCGGCAAAAGCGCTCCGCGAACGGCTCGAGGCCGCCGGCCTTAACGCCAGCGAACCCGTGCGCCATCACGACGGCCGGGTGCGGGCCATGCCCATCGGGCTGGTATACCCACGCTTCCAGGTCGTCCCCAGAAGCCGTCGGAATACGTACAGTGGTGCGGAAAACTGATGCGTCGTCACCCATTCTCGTGCTGCCTTTGAAAGTCTTGTTATTTGCCCAGTCTCAGACGCGATAATCCGCCTCGCCAAGGTACGCTTGGTTCAACCCGTTTCGGTCCCGTGCCTACCGGGACGAGTGGTCGGCCAACGCTGGATGATCTTTCCAAATCACGGGAGTTCGGGGCCTCGCGGTCAGGTCCCGAGATCGGAGCGATGCTGCCGCGCCCAGGCTTCCAGCTTGATCGGCGGCCGGCCGAGCAGCGTCGCAACGGTGTCGGTCGTCACCGCGCTGTAGGCCATGCGTCCATCAAACGTCTGCCGCGCCCATTCGAGCATGCTCGCGGCATAGTTCGCCTCGATGTTGCCCGGCATGACCACCTGGCCGGAAGCGACGCCAAGCGCGAGGTCGTCCGGCGTCATGACGAGGGCCTGGATCGGGCGGTCCGTCGCCCTGCTCAGCACCCCCGCGACCTCCATCCCGTTCAGGACCTCGGTCGACAGATAGTGGTTCTTCCCCGCGTGGCGCTCCGGCCCTTCCGCCAGCACCTTCGCTGCTACAGCGGCGATATCGTCGCTGGCGACCCAGCCCACGCGCTTGTCGCCCATTGGCCAACGCAACGCGCCACCCACGGGACGCATGACCGTCAGCAGGTTTTCCATGAAGACATGCGGATGGAGGTGACACCAAGCCACGCCGCTTCCCTCGATGTAGCGTTCGACGAGCTCGTGCCAGGCGAAATGCGGATCGGTCGAGCGACCGTTTCCGAAGACGCCAAGATGGACGATGAAGCTGACGCCGGCGTCCACCGCCGCATCTGTGATCGTCTTCATCTGATGGACCATGTGGATGGTATAGCCCGTCATCAGGAATAGGCGGTCGATCCCCTTCAGCGCTGTGGGAAAGCTCAGCGGATCGTCCAGGTCGATGAGGACGGCAGCCTTGCCCTCGTCCTTCCAGCTAGCCACGGTCCGTGGATCACGCGCACCGCGGACAACCTCGACGACGCCGCCCTCGCCCAGCTGCTCGACTATGGCGCCGCCGTTCAACCCGCTGGCGCCGAGCACGAGGAGGCGGGGCCGGTCTGATCCTTTGTCTCGTTCACCCATGATGATCTCCAGTTCTCTTAAAAAAACAGCGATCTGTTTGCGCTGGCGTAATTCATTGCCAAGAACGACAGGCATGGAACGCGAGATTCGCTTACAGGCGCGCCCCGCCGTCGGCCGCGATCTCGGCGCCGTTGATGTAGCTGGCCGCGTCCGAGACCAGAAAGGCGACAAGTTCCGCGACTTCGTTTGCTTCGCCGATGCGACCCAACGGGATGTACTGGGTGAAGTGGGCGTTGGTCTCTTCCGAGTTTCCCGCGATCATCGGTGTCTTGATAAGTCCTGGGTAGACGGCGTTGACGCGAATCCCGAGGCGCGCGAGTTCGAAGGCGGCGTTCCCCGTCATCCCGCGTACGGCCCATTTGCTGGCGGCGTAGGCGAACTGGCCTGGTATGGCGCGCATCGCCGAGACCGAAGAGATGTTGACGATTGAACCGCCCTTTGTCGCCTGCAAGGGTTCGATCACGGCCTTCATGCCGAGAAACACACCAAGCTGGTTCACGCGGAAATGCTGCTCCAATTCGGCCGCGCTGGTGTCGACAAGGGTCTTTGGATTGAACATCGCTGCGTTATTGACGAGGGCGTCGAGCTTGCCGAAACGCCGCAGCGTTTCCGACACGACCCTTGTCCAGGCAGCGCTGTCGGATACGTCGTGGTGAAGAAACAAGGCGGCGTCGCCGAGTTCGGCTGCGACCTGC